>VMHT01125676.1_pt1 | contig 10153 bp, 13 predicted proteins | sample 4693611 | NCBI WGS metagenome assembly VMHT01 (sample SAMN12280063, study PRJNA550983) | marine metagenome | isolation source: seawater sampled from same location over 5 years 0.02-0.2 micron viral filtrate | place: USA: collected off the coast of southern California halfway between the port... ...
AAAAAAAATGTAAATTAAAATGTTTTATATATTAATGAATACTTTTTTTAATTATAGTGTTAATGACGATTATGAAACTCCAATAGAATATTGGAAATGTATTGAACCATTAATCCCAAAAGATTTAAAAATTAATGACCCATTTTATATGAATGGTAATGCTAAAAAAAAATGGAAAGAATTAGGTAGAAATATAACTCACGAAAAAAAAGACTTTTATGAAATTAAAAAAAGTAAAAAAAAAGAAATATATGTTTCTAATCCACCACACCATAAATTTCATTTACTTTTAGAACATTTATTTTATTTAGATAAACCATTTATTATGTTAATACCAATTAATAGAATTGCTTATTTAAAAGTTCAAAAAATATTAAAAAGAAAAAGTAATATTCAAATTATACCAAGTCCTATTTATACTGGATTTATTACTGCTGACGGTATTAAAACTACTAATTGTCCTCAATATTATTGTTATTTATGTTGGAAATTAAATTTAGAAAAAGATTTACTTTTTTTAGAAATATAAAAGTAAAAGTTTAAAATTATAATCTTCTATATAATATATGAAAGTTTTAGAATTATTTAAAGGTAGTGGTAGTATTGGTAAATATTTTGAACCTATGCCTAATGTAGAAGTTATTAGTTTAGATATTGTAGAAAAATATAATCCTACTATATGTGTTGATATATTAGAATGGAATTATAAAAATTATCCAACTGAATACTTTGATATGATTTGGGCTTCGCCAGAATGTAAAGTGTTTAGTCAATTACAATATGGACTATTAGGTAGAAAAGGTGGATTTGAAAATAGAGAAAAATTATTAGAAGCTCAACAAGAACATTCTAAATTTATTTTAAAAACTATTGAAATAATAAAGTATTTTAATCCTAAAACTTGGTTTATTGAAAACCCAATGTATTCTGCTATATGGAATTATTTACCAACAGATTTAGATTATAAAAATATAGACGTTAGTTATTGTAAATTTGGATTTAAATATAGAAAAAATACAAGAATTATTACAAATAAAAAAGTATTAGAAAGTTGTTTATGTAGAAAAAAAAATGGTATATTTGAATGTAATGGTAAATCAAAACACGATACTACAATAGGACATTTGGGTAGTCAAGGACAAGGATTATTAGAGAGATATTCTATACCACAAAAATTATTTAATTATCTATTTTGTGAAATGTGTTAATTTAATTTAAAATACTTTTTTAAATTTCAAAAAAGTAAATTAAAAAAATTTATATTTATTATCAATATCTATATCAAAATCGTCAATCTCAAATTCTTCAATCTCCGCAAATGAAAACTTTTTATGAATACTTTTCTCTCTCATTTTAAAGTATGTATAAAAAAATTTATTTAATTCTTTTCTATTACAACCAGCATTTATTAATAACTTATGATATTTTACAAATGTTTCATTATCATTTATTATTGTATAAATAAAATTATTAAATCTATCATTTTTATCCATACTTTTATATTTCTCATAAAAGTCTTCGTCGTCATTTAATACAGCAGTATAGAATTTCTTACAGTAGAATTCTAATATACTTATGATATATCCGTCTGTTTCAATATCCATATAAATAAAAGTATTATTTTAATTTTATATATTTCTTAATTTATATTAATATACTAAATACAAATTAAACTACTTAAAAACAAAACATTATATATAATTATAATGGAGCAGATAAATAAACTTATAGAAGAGAGTATTGTTAAATATGATAATTTTGGTGATAAAAAACCAACAAAACAATCTACCGTAAAAGCTTATAGAGATATTATATGTAAATTACATTCTACTATAAATCCGCAAAGTGAAAACAAATATCCAACTGAAATAGAATTATGTAAAATATTTGAAAATCATAGTTTAATTTTAAAAAAATTTGATAATGGTGAATGGTTAGATTTATCTGTTGCTACTAAAAAAAATTATTTAAATGTTTTAATTAATATTATCCCTAAAATAAAATCTATTGAACCACATTTTTCTAAATCTAAAAAATGGATTGATAAAAAATCAAATGAATTAAAAGTTATTATGGATAGTTATAAAACTATGATAGATACAATTAATAAAAATAAAAAAGTAAAACAACAAGAAACTAATGATTTAGAAAAATTAAAAGAACCAGTTGTAGAAGACCCAATTGAACCAATCATAGAAGAACCAGTTGTAGAACTTACTTCTATGGACGAGATTAGTAATCTTATGAAATTATGGAATAAACAAACTGAATTACAATGTAAAAGATATTGTAATGAAGTAGATACGCATAATTGGGAATTTGAATTAGAAGTAGCAGAACAAGAACAACAATTTACTCAAAAAAGAATAGATTTGTTAAAATTGAGAATAAAACACGGAAATCATAATGACGACATATTCACAGACCAATTAAAAGTTGTAAGAGAGCAAATAGCAAAATTACAATAATTATTTCTTCTTATTAATTGGTTTAGTTTTTTTTTTTTCAAATCTTTTTAATATTTTCATTTGTTTTTCTACATTACTTTTAGTCATTGCTTTTTTTGAATATACTTTATTAGTAGTAGTATTTTTATTTTTATATCCTCCATTTACTTTTATTGTTTTATACGGCATTATATATATTATAATACAATAAAAAAATATTTATTATAAATATATGATTAGTAGAAACAACTATCAAGGACGATTACCTTATGAAGAATATATTAAACGCTTTCAATCGGCACAAGATTTAGATAAAGAATTAAAACAAAATGTTAAAAAAGAAATTACTAAACAAATTGGTAAAAAAACAAATGAAATGAGTGAGAACTTTAAAAAAGAAATGAAAGAACGAGGTATTGATACAGACAAAATAGAAGAAATGGCGGGTATATTAGAAGGTCAAGGAAAACTTAATGATAAACAAAGACAAGCATTATATACTGGATTTTTATTATCCAAAGCTGGGAAACCAAATACCCAATCATTATCACAAGAAGAAATTATTAAAGCTAATAGAGTTGAAGCTTCTAAATTAGGATATTTACACGACGATAATTTTGAAACAGCACAAGCACATTTAGATAGTTTATCTATGGAAGATAATGGTGTTATAGATACAGAATTATCTACACCAGATAGTCTTGTTATTAAAAAACCAAATGGTAAAGTTGAAATTGCTTATAGAGGAACACAACTATCGGGGAAACCAAGTTTAGAAGATATTAGCACAGACGCTTCTATTGCTGTTGGTGCTGATAGAGATACACCACAATTTAAAAGAGCAGACGACCAAATCAAATCTGCCTTTGAAAAATATGGTAGAGAAAATGTAGAGAGTTTAACTGGATATTCATTAGGAGGAACAAAAGCTTTATCTATGGGACAAAAATACGGAATTGAAAGCACAACATTTAATCCATTTATCGGCCCACGATTAGCTCGTGGTGTAAATACAACAGAAGCAGCACATAATATTATTAGAACAACTACCGATTTTGCTTCTACTGGATTAATAGTCAGTAAAGATAGAAATTTAGCAAATTGGAATGTAAAATCATTAAGACCAATAGCAGAGAACGAACATTTAATTCCTATCAAAGAAACATATGACGGACATAGATTAAATAATTTTACTTCAAATAAAGGTAGAATTACTGGAACTGACGATAATGCTTTACAAAAAGCCATAAAAGCTCAACACGAAAAACAAACATTATTAGCAAAAAAAGGATTACAACATAGAACAGCAACATTAAAAGAACAAGGTGCTACATTCAGCGAAGCAGTAGCCGACTTACAAAAAGATAGTAGAGGTTCAGCATTAAGACAGCGTGGTATTGACGGTAATGACGTTATATTAGGTGCTGACGGAAAACCATTAATAAATGGTTCAAGACATTCTCCTACAAGTGAAATGATTAGAAATTGGAGAGCGTTAGGTGGTGAATTTACAGACGAAGAAGCAAATGTTATTGCTGACGCAAGTGGTATTCCTAAAACTGCTAATCAAAGAAATCAAGCACAAGAAAATTTAAGAAATAAATTAAGAGCAGATAGACAAGCTGTTATAGACGATATGCCTTCTAATACTGGTTATTTTGAAAATGGAAATTTTGTTTCTTTAAAAACTGAAAATCAAAAAAAATTAGACCAAGATTATCCCATAGAACAACAAACTAATCCACAAGATAGATTACAAAAAGCTTTTGATACATATGACGAAAGTGGTATTGGTAATAAAGCTGGAAATAAAAGAGCTTTTAATAAACCAGATTTAAATTTCAGTGAAAGTGATAGTGAATTAGAAAGTTCTATTAATCAAAGTCCAAATGAAAGACAAACAGAAATAGAAAATATAGGTAGTGAAATAGAAGGACATAATGAAGATATACAAAATGCTATGGACGCACACGAAGCCGCTGGATTAAACGAACATATGAGAGGATTAAGTGCTACTCATATGGGTATTGGTGCTGGAATTGGTTATTTAACAGACCAAACATTAAATTTTTTTGACCCCAATGATAAAGGACAAGGTAAAATTCAAGGAGTAGATAGAGATATTGTTTCTGGGGCTACAAGTGGTTTTTTAACTGCTGGGGCAAGTTCAGCATTAGGATTAGCAGAAGAAGGATTAGGGCCAGCAGCAGTAGCGGGAGCAGCTGGATATGTTGCTGCCGATTATGGAGCAAAAGGAGGTCAAGCATTAGCAAAAATGGCTGGTGCGTCTAAATCAGTTCAAGAAGATACTGGGGACGCCGTAGGTGGAACTGCTGGTGGTTTAGCAGCATATTTAGGTGGAACTGGTGCTGCTGTTGCTGCCGACGCTTTATTAGGAACTGAATATGGAGCTTATCTGGGACCAGAAGGAGCCGCAGCGGGAGCAGCAATAGGATTAGGGTTAGGGTTGGGTTCTGCTGCTGTTAGTGAAATAAGTAAAACAAAAGTAGGAAAAGATATTGTTAAAGGAGCGGAAGCTGGGGTAGGAACATATTTAGCTGGTGGTGCTGCTGCTATTGGTGCTGACGCTTTATTTGGAACAGAATTAGGTGCTTCATTAGGACCGGGTGGTGCTGCCGTTGGTGCTGCCGTTGGTGCTGGTGTAGGTTTATTAGCTTATGGAATTCATAAATTCTTTTAATTACATAGTCCAACCTGGAACATTTGATAATGATTTATCTTCTATACCAACTGGAAAATTATTTATTTTTTTTGTAGAACTTTTTAATTTACCTAATGGACTAATTGTTTCTATTTTACTTGTAATAGTTGGTCTTCTTAAATTTGATTTACTATAATTTGGATTATAAACAAATGGTTTAGATTTATTTTCATAAACACTTTTATATTCTGCGTAAGATTTAAATTTACCTTGATAAAGTATATTTTTATTTTTTTCATATTCTTCTTCTGTATCTAATTTTCTCCCAGCATAAAATTCGTCGTAGTCTGGATTTTTTAAAACATTTGGAATTGTCCCAGCATAAGATACTTTATAATCTTTTGAAATTGGTGGAACAAAACCAGGTCTTTTAATTAAAGAATAATTTGGTTTCCTACCTGCTTTACGAGCATTATAAGCTTCTTCATTTTGTAATTTATCATAATCACTCCAATTTTTAGCAACTTTATATATTGGTGTAGGTGGTGGTGGTTTAGGTTTTGCTGGTTCATTATAACTTGGTTTAGGAGTTAATTTATCATTATCCGTATTACCAGATACTATACCACCTTTACCTTTTTCTTTTTCTTTTAATCTATCACGAGTTCTTGTTCTCATTTCGTTTAAACTCGTCATTCTTAAAGCATTCTGTTCTAAATATTGTTTATTTACTAAATCCTCTATTCTTGATTGGTCTGCTTGTTGTTTTGCTTCTTCTATTTGTTTTAATAAACTAACAATACTATCTTTTGTATTCATATAATTTAATATAATATTTTTTTATTGTATAATAATAATACTATGCCTAAAAAAGTTTTATCTCAAATAGATAAATTAAAAAAAGAATTAAAACAACAAAAAAAAAATAATTTAAAAAATACTTTTTTAAAAAAAGAAAAAGTTTATTATGAACTTCCAAATGTTAAAAAAGAAAATGATAATAAAGAAGAAAATGATAATGAATAAAAATAAAATATTATTATTATATATATGGATTTGTATTCTTATTTACAATCGGGAAAAATACCCAGCACTAAAAAAAAAGGTAAAAAAAGAAAAAGAGGAAAAGTAAAATGGGGTAATAGACAACCAAAAGGAATTAAAGATTATACTACTAAACCAGTAGCCGCCATTGATAAATTATTAACTACTATGACTGCTTCTTTATTACAAAATCCAGCAGATAAAATTAGACAATCTAATTTAGCACAAGATTACGGTAATTTAAATATTGGAGAACGATTAGACGAAAGATTATATTATGCTGGATTAGCAAGACCAACAAAACAACAAATATTAAAAAATGATAATTTAAAACAATCAGCAAGAGAAGGTAGAGCAAGATATAGAGCTTTTCAAGAAGGTAAGTTAGACCAATTTGACACATTTATAGCAGATACAAGAGCAGACGACGATAAACAAAATGTAATTATGAAAAAATTTTTAAAAGAAAATCCACCACAACAATTTCAATATGACGAAATTGAAGAAATTAAATTAGGACCAGTTAAAGAAGCTGGTGAGTATCTCCCTTTTAGTGATACAACAGAAGATAATATCCCAGACGAATTTATTTCTTCTGCTTCAAGTGATATGAGTTTTGCTTTCAGTGATAGTGATTATAATTTAGATAATGTAGCAGAACAATATAAACAAAAATCATTAGGAATAGAAAGAGAATTAGACGATTTATTAACTACTTTAAATACTGGTGGTGGTATAGAAACTATGAGAAAAGAAGCTATACAAGATTTAAAAAAAAAAAGAAATGATATTTTTGTAGAAGCATTACAACAAGAAGAATATATGTTAGAAGGATTGACAGACGATAATAAAGATTATAGAGATAAATTTGTAAATACATTTAAAAAAGATATATACAATCTTGATTTTTGGAGTAAAAACATTATGGAAATAGATAGATTATTAGATATAGAACAAAAACTTACTTTTGATTTTAATGTTAATGATACTATGAATTTATCTCCACAAGAAGCACAACAAGAATTAAATTTAGTAGAACAAGAAATAGACCAACTATCATACGACCAATTATTAGAGCAACTGAATTTTTCATAAAAAATAAAAATATATAGTATATAGTATAATTAATGTTTGCGTGGGAGAAGTCATACATACCAAAACCCGCAGAAGAGGAAGAGAATAAGTTGGAAAAGAAACACAAACCAAAAAAATTAAATTTAAAGAGGATTGAGAAGGAACACCCATTTTATCCCATATTTGGTTCAGCATATTTTAAGATTATAAATAAAGTTTAAAATATAAAAAAAAAATATTGTATATATATAATGGATTGTATAGATTTAGATTTATGTGCTGATAATACAATTGACGAAATAGAAGATATTAAAAATAATTCTGCTTTAACACAACACCAAAAAATTAAACAAGTTAAAGATTATTTATTTTCTCAAAAAAATTTTGCTTATCCAGACTTTATTTTAGAATGGGTCGCAAGAGAAAAGTTGGGGTGTCCTTTTACAGAAGAAGAATTAGATAAAATGAGAAAGTCTGCTAAACAGAAACAAGAAATTATTGATAAACAAAATTTTAAAAATGAATTAGAAGATTTAAATGAAAAAAAAATAAAAGATAGAGATACAAAAACTTTAAATTTTTAAAGACCTAATCCTCTTAATATTTCTTGGGGAGTATATTTTTTTTCTTCTTGTGGAGGTTTTGAAGAAATAGGTTTTTCTTTTTCTATCGGCATTTCTTTTGGAGTTTCTTGTGGAATAGGTATAGGTAGAGTAGGAGTTGGAATTTTAATTTCTTTTTTAGTTTTACTTTTTCTTCTTCTTGATATTACAATTTCCTCGTCGCTACTACTACTATCTTGCTCTACAACAATTCTTCTTTTCTTTTTTTTACTACTTTTTTAGGTGGAGCTTTTACATATTCTATTTCTTCTTCTTCTACTACTTCTTGTTTTGGTTCTTTTTCTTGTTTATCTAATTTTTCTAATACTTGTTTTGATTGTTTATCTATATTTCTACCGTGTGGAACTACTACTTCACCTCGTTCTTTTGCTGCCTTTCTTTCTTCAAATTTTTTTTTATTTATTTCTTGTAATTTATTCCAAGCTGCTATTTGTGCTGGTGATTTTTCCCTCTTTGGACGTTTTGGTTTCTCTACTGGTTCTTCTTCTTTGGTTGGTTCTACTTCATTTACTTCAACAGAGTTTTCAATTTGTTCTTCGGTTGCTTCGGTAGGTTTTTCGCTTTTAACACGAGGCATATAATTATATATAATATTTTATTTTTAAATTATAAACTCTTTTTAAATTCAGCAAAACTTTTAGAATTAATTAATTTATCAACAATAGATTTATATGTTGTTAATTCTGTTTCTAATGTTTTTATTTTATTATGTAATTCTTGTGTAGCAGATACATTTAAATCATATAAAGTTTCTTTTTCTAATGTTTTAAAATCACTTACTTTTTTACCATAACAAAATACATTTTCATATTCTTTTTCAAATGTAAATGTATTATCTTCATTACCAACTAATTCTAACGATATTTCATTTCTATCTTCTTCACCTACCCATACATAAAAACTATATTCTACACCAGAAACTTCACCTAATTCACTTATTTTAACTTTGTATTCTTCACCTACTTTGGTATAAACACAATCCACATTTTTATAAATATCTGGTATATATTCATTACTATCATTTACGGCGAGTGGATATTCTGCTTCTACTTCTTGTGCTATAAACCCTAAATGTTTAGCATTACCATTTCTTTTTATATCTTTCATAGTGTATTCACAAACCTTTAATTTATCTATTATTTCTAATGATTTACTACTATTAAGTTCATTAATATTTTCTTTAATTCTTCTATCACTACTATTATAGATTACGTCTGTAATCCAAATGCGTCCGTCAAACTTCGCCGTTGTATTATATACTTGAACTGGGCCACCAGCAGAAAGAGTTGTTATATATCTGTAATTTACTGAAGCAGAAGTATCGTTTAGGGTGTGGTCTACGTCCAAAGGAAATTGCGGATTTGATTTATTAACACCTATTCTCCCAATGCTGGAACTCGTCCCAAAAATAAATTGCTGACTTAAACAATTAAAAAACATTTTTCCATTACTACCTGTATCCGCTTGAATATATGCTTTTCTATTTGTATCGCCTTGTGCGTCTGCTTCACTCGCATACCAACATATACCATTAAATCCACTTCTTATTAATCTTATACCGAAGTGTGTGCTTTGTTCTATATAAGTCGGGCCGTTAATGTAAGCGTCCCCATTTACTCTTAATTTATAATCATTAGGATTTGCCGTAGCACCTACTAATAATCTTAAATTAGTATCTGTTGGATAAAGTAAATTACCACTTGTAGTGAATGGTGTAGCACCAGATAAAGCACCCCAACTTGGTTTTCCACTATCTACTTTTAATACTTGACCTGTTGTTCCTATTGGTAATTTAGATAATGTATTAGTAGTATCACAATATAAAATATCTCCAACTGTGTATGTATTAAAACCAGTTCCACCGTTGCTTTGTGGTATTGTTCCAGTTAAACTAATTGTTGTTCCAGTTATATCAATATTTCCAGTTCCAGTATAAGTTGTATCTGTTTCATTACTCCATACTGGTAATCCACCAGAAACTTTTAAAACCTGGCCTGTTGAACCAATATTTAATTTTGTTAAAGTATTAGCAACAAGAGAATAAATCATATCTCCCGCATTACAACCAGTAAAACCTGTTCCACCTTTACTTACTGGGACTGTGTTTAATTCAAAGGTTAATCCACCAGTTAAAACAATTGGAGTTGTAGCACTATACATAGTCCTCCATTCTGGTAATGTTCCAGTTCCATTCATACGCAAAATATCACCAGAGTTTCCGTGTGGTAATTTTGCTAATACATTATCAGCAGAAGCATAAAGTAAATCTCCTTCTGTATAACTTGTTAATCCAGTTCCTCCTA
>VMHT01204868.1_pt1 | contig 10153 bp, 6 predicted proteins | sample 4693611 | NCBI WGS metagenome assembly VMHT01 (sample SAMN12280063, study PRJNA550983) | marine metagenome | isolation source: seawater sampled from same location over 5 years 0.02-0.2 micron viral filtrate | place: USA: collected off the coast of southern California halfway between the port... ...
AGAGCAGTTGTTGATTCAGCTAGTACATCACAGCTTGTAGCTATTGGGCATTCTGTAGCTTCAAGTGCTTCAGCAGCATTAGCAGGCTATCAAAATGTATTTATAGGATATAACATAGCAAGCACAGACAATTTAGCAGGTGCATTTCAAAATACTGCTTTAGGTGGTAGTGCAATGACTGCTTTAAGTACAGGTGACCAAAACACTTGTATTGGTAATCGTGCAGGAGATGCAATAACTACAGGAAGCAATAATGTACTTATTGGATATGACTCAGGTTCTGATGCTTTAACAACAGTTAGTACAGGTAGTAACAATATAGTTCTTGGTAATAATAGTACAGCAGTAGCAGAAGTAAAAGTAGATTGGACTGTAGGTTCTGATGAAAGAGATAAAACAGATATAGAAAATTTACCTAATAGTGCAGGTTTAAACTTTGTTAATCAACTAAGACCAGTTACTTATGTTTGGGATAATAGGAGTAATTATTATAAACCTACGGATGAAAAATATGGTGAAAGAGACCATTCTAAAAAATCAACCACAAAACAAGTAGGTTTTATAGCTCAAGAAGTTAAAGCTATAGAAGAATCAATAGGTTGGACAGAGGACTATATTGTTAATACAAGTAATGAACAATCTTATAAATTAACATATAGTCAAGTAATACCTATGCTAACTAAAGCAATACAAGAACTTTCTACAAAAGTAGAAGAATTAGAAGATAAATTAAAGGAGAAATAAAATGGCAGTAACTAAAACACTAACTAAAGCTATACCTTTTGAAAAGAATAGTAAAGTTGAAGAGTGGGATTTACAAATGACTTATGAGAATGACTCAGAAGGAGATGCTACATATTACACAAGTACGTTTAGTGCTCGTGCTGTAGCAGCCGATAGTGATTTCACAGCTAAAGCTAAAGCTGATTGGACTAAGTCTCAATTAGAAGCTTTATGCCCTACTTCACATTGGGATGTTGTGTTTGCTAGTCAGGTTGATTCGGTTATTACAAATCCTGTAGTAACACCAGTACCTGATACAGCTTATTCAATACCATCTTAATATTTATACAGACATGGAAGTTACAGCATACTTGTTGTGGAACATCTTTCTAACGCTAGTAGTAGCTCCAATACTGTATAGTATACGTGGTAATACAGCAGAGTTAAAAAGACTTGACATACTTTTAAATAAAACAAGAGAAGAAATGGCAAAAGAATACGTAACTAAAAAAGAACTATCTGATGGAATGGACAGAGTATTTGATACGTTAGATAAGATTGAAGAGAAACTGGACAAATTGTTCGAGGTTAAATAATGGCAAAAAGTAAATTATTAAAAGCAAAGAAAAGAGCAAAACGTAGAGCACGTTATAATGGTGGACGTTTAGATATGCGTCAAGGTGGTCGTGTAACTCTTCATGGAGGTGGTCACACTCAAGAAAGAGAACCCGGCTCTCCACCAGTTTGGATTCCTCACGATCCTAATGATCCTAGTCATTTTGGTGGACCTGATGATTCTACACCTACACCTACACCTACACCGACTCCGACTCCTACACCGACTCCGACACCAACTACTCCAGAAGATACTGTAGGTTGGTGGACTCAATATGGATACCCAAATCAAGCACAAGCTGTTATGTCTGGTCAGTTTGTTTTTGATCAAGCAACTCAAAGTTGGATTCCTAGAGCTAATACTGTTGTTGATGAAGAAGAAGAAACAACAACAACTACTACAGTTTCAAATAATAACGAACCTGTATCTGAAGAAAAACTTCCTTCTGAAACTTGGTCACCTGTAGAAGGACAACCAAACTGGGAACAATCCTCGACTACAGGAGCTTTAAGACCTACACAAGAATACGCAGCTCAAATGACAGTACAAGGCTTTAGATGGAGTCCTTCACAAAATACGTGGGTTTCAGAACGGAATGATGAAAGATTAGTAGCAGCTAGAACAGATTTAGAAAAAGCAAGAGCAGGAGCTATCGAGCCTAATTTAGTAATTGGTGATCCTGTAAAAATTTCAACATCAGAGGAAACAAAATTAACAGAAGACGAGTTTGCTAAAGATAAAATAGTTACAGCAGGACTACAAGAAGACGGCACGTATATTAGTGCTGAGGATGCAGACCAAACTAAAGTTGTAGCAAAGGAAGTAGATTTAACTGATCCTGCACAGTTTAAAACTGCTAAGATAGCAGACGAAACTTTAAATTCTGCTAAAGTTGCAGGAACATATACGGCTGATAAAATTGTAGATACTGCTCCAACAATAGCAGAAGCTCAAGGAACAATTGAAGATGAATCAAACGCACTAGCTGCTGCTGTAAATGTAACACATGTAGGAACAGTAGATTCAGCAAACGTAGAAATTCCTGAGGGAGCTTTAGTTGAAAGAGTTATTGGTACGCTTAGTGATGGAGCTTTAGCTACGCTTACAAAAGTATCAGGTCAAAGTTTACCAAAAATTACAAGAGCTAAAACACAGCTTAGAAAAGCAGGATTATCAGAAGAAGATATTGAAGCTATTGGTAATGATCCAGAAGATTTAGAAGCTAGATTAATGGAGTTCACAGAAGAACAAAGAGGTATTATTTCTGGTTTACCTCAAGAAGCTTTGGTTAGTACACAATTAAGTACGCTTTTAGATGGTGTCGAAAGTGGTAATATACCTACGTGGGCAAGCCCTGCTGTAGCTGCTGTTGAACAAATGTTAGCACAAAGAGGATTAAGTGCTTCAACTGTAGGAAGAAATGATTTATTAAACGGAATTATATCAGCAGCTATTCCAGTAGCTAACGCTAATGCTGCTGCTATTCAAGCATCTATTGCTCAAGATAGATCAATAGAAGCTAATATAGCTATTAAGAATGCTGAATTAGCAAGTACTAGAGCATTACAAAATGCACAAACTGTATTTAGTATGGACATGGCTCAGTTTGATGCTGACCAACAAAGAGCAATTACAAATAGTAAATTCTTTCAAACTATAGGTTTAACTGAAGCAACCTTTGATCAAGAAAGTTTTATTAAAAGTGCTGTATTGTTATCACAAGAAAATTTAGCTCAAGCAGACGTAGATCAGAAAAGAGCTATTCAACATGCTCAAGCTTTTTTAGGTATGGATATGCAAAACTTATCTAATGAACAAGCAGCTAGAGTACTTGAAGCAAACATGTCACAGGAAAGACTATTAAGTAATCAAGCAGCCGAAAATGCATCTTTACAATTTAATGCTAAAAGTAAGAATGAAACAAATCAGTTTATGGCTGCTCTTGAATCTGAGGTTACTCGTTTTAACGCTGAACAAATGAATACTTTATCCAAATTTAATGTTGAACAGAAAAATTTAGTTAACGCAAAAAATGCAGATAGAACTACCGAGATAAATAAATTTAATGCAAACCTACAAGCATCGTTAGAAGAATTTAATTCTGAACAAGAGTTCGCAAGAAATCAATTTAATTTAGCAAACTCAGCAGCAGTTAAACAGTCTAATGTAGCTTGGAGAAGACAGATAAATGTAGCAGATACTGCTGCTCAAAATGCTGTTAACATGCAAAATGCTCAGAATGCTTTTGGGTTAAGTGTACAAGCACAATCATTTATATGGCAAGAACTTAGAGATCAAGCTGATTTTGATTTCAGAGCACAAGAAAACGAATACACGAGAATTGCTCAATTAGTATCTACAGCAATTGGTAGTGATCCAGAAAGATATGGAAATTTATCAACTACTATTACTGATTTAATTAAATCATTAACTGGATCATAAAATAATAAAGATTATATAAACTTAGGAGACAACATGGGTTGGTTAAGAAAAAAAGGAAGACAACTAGATAAAAGAATACGAAAAATATTTGGTAAGAATGCTTGGCTTAAAGTAGCTGCATTAATAGGTGGTGGTTATATGTATAGTAATTGGACTCCTGCGGCAGGAACAGCTAAAGGTCCTTGGAATTTTGTAAAACATTTAGGAGGCAAAGTAAAAGACTTTTTTTGGAATCAGGGAACTGCAAAGCAGGCAGGCAGTCCTACATGGGCAGGGCACATTGCTACTAATATTGGTACAAATGTAGCTGTAGGCATGGCTATGGGAAAACTAAATGAACAACCAATGGTAGGTCAACAAGCAGGTTTTGCTCCACAAGAAAACACAGCTATTAATAAAGCAGTTGCAGCATCAAATGCAGCTTATGGAAATGTTGGAAACATTCTTGATGCTTATAGAAATTTTGATTTTGGACCGGGAAGTACAACTATGATGGTTGATTCAGCTAGAAATAGAAATATTAGATCGTCTTATCTTTCTCCACAAATTACATAGGATTTAAAAATGAATAATGAATTTGAAATTTCTCCTTTTGTTTCACTTAGTTTAACAGACGCAGTAGAACGCACATTAAAAGAAGCTGAGGAACAAGGTGTAGATTTAAACGAACTTAAAGATGGTTTTAAAATTCCAGTTAAAAAGGAATTTAATCAAGATAAGTTTGAAGAACTGTTTGATCTTAAAAGTAAGGGAACAGCAATTCCCGGACAATCTTTAACAAATAGTAAAGAAGCTCCTTATCCTTGGGAACAACCACCAGAATTTGCTAATCCTCAAGTAGCTTTAAATTCTATTGCTAAAAAATTATTACAGCCTGAAAGTATGAATCATCTATTAGATGCTATACATCAAGGAACAAGTATTGTAGATTTAAGTTCTATGATTCTTTATTCAGGATTTACAGAAGGAAAATGGTCTCCAGATACAATGATGTTATTAATGGAACCAGTTATGTATACACTTATGAATTTTGCAGAAACAGCAGGAATTGATTATATTATTGATAGTGAAAATAATGAAGATGAAGATGAAGTTACAATAACTAAAGATGATATTACAACATTAGATCAAATTAAAAACGTAGTACTCAAGAAAGATATGGATTTTTCTGTAGTACCTAATGAAATTAAAGAAGAAATACAACAAGCAGTGCCAAGTATTTTATCGAGGAAACAATAATGGTAGACAGTATATTTGCAAAAGGTGGTAAACTTGCTCAAGCAGCAGGTGCTAATTTAATGGGTCGTAGTAAAAGGAAAAAAAGACAAACTAGAGAAGCTTTGTGGTTGGCAGCTTTATTAGAATCTTTAAAGGTTGGTGACAAAGAACAGAAAGATTTAAAAGATACTGAGTTATTAGGTTTAATGACGAATTTAGATTTAAATATGAAAGCAGACGAGTATACTTTTAATGAGCTTATTAAACCAATCTTAACTACAGAAAAACATTATAATAATGCAGGTAGTAAAGGACAATTATTAATGGATGAAAAAGGTCAGGCTATACTAACAGAGGATGGTCGTTTACAATTTAAAAAAGCCGTAGATGGTAGAGTTTTAAGAGGTGGAGGTAATTCATGGTTTTTAAATCATCAGGACAATCGTAATAATGCAGTAAATACATTTTATAATACAGAACAGGGTAAGGAAATTTTAGCTAATAATGGTAAAGCATATTTAACAAGAGAGGGAAGAGCACAAGTAGACGCACGTATTCAAGAAATAGCTGATAATTTAGAATTAAATCATTTGAATGAAATTAATAATCCTTTATTTTCTGAAAAGGAAGTTACTAATCCAATAGATTTTTATAGACATAATACCCACAATAAATTTGTAGCTGAAAGGGAAGGTATTACTGAAGACCCAACAAGAGCTAGTGTGGGTGGTTGGATGTTAGGTAAAGTATCTAAATATGGAGATGAAACAAATACAGAATTAGAAGCTGCTATAATAAAAGCTAGAAAGGATTCAGCAAATGTAGACAAATACGTAGAGCAACTCAGACAGCCAGATCAAGCTCCTCCTTCAATGGAAGAAATTAAAGGTTTATTTTCTGGTAGATCAATAGATGATAAAAACTACAATACAACAGTTGAAGAAATAGGAGAAGAAATTGAAACAGGTGAAGGAATTTTTACATCTGATATAACCTTAAAAGTTTATAAATTTAATGAAAGCGATCCTTTTGCTTTTGAAAACGTAACTGATACTACCGGACAAGTAATCAAACCTTCTATAGAAGTTACTCCTTTTGCTAGGGTAAACACGACTTTGGGATTTGGAGGAGACTCAGTTTCAGATCAATGGGGAGTAGATGGAATAGTACAGGTGCGAGAAATACTAGAATTTAAAGATGGTAAAGCTGTATTAAAACCTTTTGATCCTGAAATTCAACAATTTACTAGACCATCTTCTGTTTTATCTAAGATGCTTAATGAAACAGCTTCTGCTATGAAACGTAGAGATTTATCTGCTATACAAGGAGGAAGCAAAGAACAACAATTAATACAACAAAGAAACTTAATGGGTACAGATTATTATTTAAAAGCTTTAAATGTATTAACTCAAACAGGACGTATACAACAAAGTGGAGATAATCTTGTATTGATACCTTATGCAAACTCACAAATTATTACTAATCTTAATAATACATTAGAAAAAGAAGTAGGAGCTGATGAATCAAATCGTTTAGATCAAGCTCCTTTACTTTCAGAGGTATTAGATAATTTTAAAACTAATCAGATAAATACTATTGTAGATACTGGTATTGGTAAAGATTTACTTTCTTTGTATGAATCTACTAATCCAAAAGATATGGCTACTATAGAAGTAATGTATATGATCAATCCTCCTTTTGAGGCAGAAGGACGAAATGTAAAAGTTACAAAATCAGATGGTACAGAAAGTCTCCTTGCTGTAGGAATGTTACATCAAGGAAGTGCAAATAAAATATACGAAAATTTTAAAAGACAATTTGGTAGAAGTATGGAAATAGAAAAAATATTAGAAGAAAAGTACCCAACTCCTCCACCTCCTCCTCCTACACCTACATCTAAAACTGATTTAACTTCTATGTCGGAACGTGAAATGGAAGAATACGCAGAACGAGGAGGAGAAAGTGCTTTTAGTCGTAGTTCAATCTTTAGTGATCAACGAGATCGTGAAAGGACAGCTAGACTACAGAAATACGCAGACACAGGAAAGACTAGTATGTTTTTAAAAGAAGCATTAGAAAGCGTTGGTCTTGAACCTGATGCAACACCCAAAGAAGTACAAGAATATTTAGGTAATAGTAATAAATCTCTTTTAGCTCAACAATAATAATGATAGATAATAATATACCTCTTACTGACGAAGAAAAAGAGAAAGATTCTTTTTCTACTAGTTTTTTATACGATGATATATCTATAAATACTTCACAACCTGAGGTTACATCTACACAAACTCCCTCCTCTACTAGTTTTTTGTACGATGATACTCCTAGTAGTCCTTTAGTGAATGGTCAAATAGATGAAGTTCCTACTTCTTCATTGTATGATGATACAGTCTATCCCTCTCAACCTTCCAATAAATATAGTCAAACCGAATGGGAAGCTCAACCTGAGTTCCAAAGGACATGGAATAGGTTTGCTAATTCTATAGGAGAAGATGATGATTTTTATGAATTCATGAGAGATGCAGACTGGAACTTAGGTAGTGCAGCTTTTAGAGCTATAGAGTCTGGTAAATGGAATGACCAACAAAAACAAGATTACCTTTACTTAAAAAATGTTTATGATAATACAGACTTAGAAGGTTTTGGAGAGTGGCTTCAATTTACAAAAAATGCAAGTTACGATTTAATAACTGATCCGGCTAATGCTTTAGCACTATTATTTGCTATACCTACTTTAGGTACAAGCACAGCCATAAGAGCAGCAGCAGGAGAAGCATCAAAACAAGCTCTTAAAAAATATACAGTAGCTAATATTGGAGAAGCAACTCTTTCATCGGCTCAGAAAAAAGCAGCAATGATTGAAGGTATGAAAAGACCTGCTATCTATGGAGCTGCTGAAGGTGCTGTGTGGACAGGTGCTTATGATTTTCTTTCACAGTCTACAGACATGAATGTAAATCCTCTTAAAACAGATATTGACTGGACACAAGTAGGTATTTCTTCAGGAATTGGAGGAACTTTTGGAGGAGGTATAGGCTTGTTAGCCGGAGGAATAAGTGGTCGAAAATTCTTACAACAAGAATTTGATTACTTTAACGAAGCTGCTATTCTAGCTGATTCAGGCACAACTTCAAAAGCTTTAAAAAACGCAGAGTTAAAAGTAGACGATGCAATTGATGATTTATCAAAAGCTCCTAAACAAAAACTAAGTGAAAGATTTATTGCTAGTACTGTAGGTAAAACTACTACAGCATTTTTAAATCTTACAGAAGCATCACCTACTTTAGAAAAATATTTATCTTATCTTAGATATGATTTTGACTTTTCATTGTTTGGAAAAAAAAGAGCAGGCGAAAAAGCAGAATCTTTTGGGTCAGCAAATAGCAGAAGACAAGGAAATTATTTATTTAGATTAGACAGATCACTCAACGAATTAAAACGTACTGGATTTTTAGCTGCTTTAACTAAAAAAGAAAACGATCAACTTTATGCAAGGTTATTAAATCCTAAAATTAAAAAATTAAACGGAGAAGATATTACTCCTGAGGTTAGACAAGCAGCCAAAGATGTGCGTCCTATTTTAAATGAAATATTTGAAGAAGGTAAACGAGTAGGTGTATTTACTGAATTTCAACAAGTTCTTAACTATGTACCTAGAAGATTTAAGTGGGATTTAGTAGAAAAAAATAGAGGAATGCTTGAACGAGTTATTATTAATAATGGATTAGCTGATCCTCTTACCGACAGAGAAATTAAAAAAGGTGTAACTGCTTCTGGAAAAGAAATTGATGTTGTACTATTAGATCAAAAAACTATAGACGAAGATGCTTTTGGTCCTGATGTAGCTAAAGTATGGTTAGACTTTTATAAAGACGGAAATTTAAAACGTGCTCAAGAACTAAAAGCCGAAGCTATTGTTACTAATATGTTAGAAACTAGATGGACACCTTTTGAATTAAAAACAAAAGGTAATGTTGGTGATAGTTATGGTTTTATGAAACATAGACCTTTTCATGCAATTCCTGATGAAGAACTGCTTCCGTTTTTAGAAACAGATAATCTTGAAAAAGTTTTACAAGATTATATTATTAATTCATCTGCTGCAATTACTAGATCAGAATTTTTTGGTAGAAATTTACAAGCTTTTAATGATAATTTTTTACAACCTATTAGAAAAGAACTAATGGACGGAGGTATGTCAGCAAACGACACACAAAAAGTTTTAGAAAAAATTACTAATATGCACAACAAAATAACTGGGATAGATTCTCAAGTTATTAAAAATAAATATTTAAGACATGCAAGTGAATGGGGAAAACTATCTCAACAAATGGCTCACTTACCATTAGCTACATTGTCTAGTATTACTGAGCCAATTTTAATGATGGCTCGTTTAGACGCTAAAGATGTACCTTACGCAGCAGGTCAAATTGGAAAAGCATTAGCTAAGGAAACTGTAAAAACAATAGATAAAACTATTAAAGGTTTTAGAAGAGGAGTACTTAGACAAGAAGTTAAAGGTAAAGGAAAAGATTTAACAGACGATGAATGGACAGAACTTTATGAAACAGGACTAGCTTTAGAAGCTTCTGTAATGGAAAGAATTGACGGGATGTATGGTGAAGCTTTTCAAGGTGCAGCAGCTAAAGGCATGCAAAACTTTTTCTTTAAAAGTACATTACTAACTCAATGGACAAGTGCTGTGCAACTAGCATCTTTTAATGTAGGTAAAAGATTAATACAATCTAATGCTAAAAAATTAGCAGATAATAAAAGTGGCAAAAAAATTATAAACAGAAAAATACAACGATACTATGAAGAACAGTTAGAAGACTTAGGTTTAAATGTAAATAAAACTTTAGCATGGTATAAAAGATCATTAAAAAATAATGAATTTGATAGAAACAGATCAAACATTCAAAACTTTTATAAAGAAGATATTCAAAATGCAGCTAATCGTTTTACAAAAGAAGTTATTTTAAACCCAAGCACAGCAGAAGCTAACAGACCTTTATGGTTTTCTAATCCATCAGTAAATTTCTTAGTTCAGTTTGCAGGTTATCCTACAGTATTTAATAATACTATTATGAAACGATTTGTAAACGAAACTAAAAACTATCCAACTAAAGTTGCTCCTAAAATTTTAGCTACTTC
>VMHT01032371.1_pt1 | contig 10152 bp, 9 predicted proteins | sample 4693611 | NCBI WGS metagenome assembly VMHT01 (sample SAMN12280063, study PRJNA550983) | marine metagenome | isolation source: seawater sampled from same location over 5 years 0.02-0.2 micron viral filtrate | place: USA: collected off the coast of southern California halfway between the port... ...
GAGTTACTTTATTAGATGAAGCTAAAGCAATTGCACCTCCAGATCCTCCCTCACCAATTATAATAGAGATATTTGGAACAGTTAGTGACATGCAACATTCTATCGAATTAGCAATTGCAGATGCTTGTCCTCTTTGCTCTGCACCTATTCCCGGATATGCTCCTGGAGTATCTATAAAACTTATTACTGGTATTTGAAAACGGTCTGCAAGTTTCATTAATCTTATACATTTTCTATAACCTTCTGGGCGCATCATACCAAAATTTCTTTCTATTCTTGTGTTAAGGTCTTCACCTTTTTCCTGACCTATTATCAAAACAGATTTGTTTTCTATTAATCCAAATCCAGCTGTTACTGATTTATCATCACCAAAATATCTATCTCCAGATAATAAGGTGAATTGAGTAAATATTTTTTTTATATAAAAATTAGCTTTCGGTCTATCTTCGTGTCTTGCAACTAAAGTTTTCTGCCAACTATTTAAATTTGCATAAGTTTGTTGTAACTTTGAATTTATTTCAGACTGGGTATTTTGAATTTTTTTAGTATCAACTTCCGATATTCCCTCTGAACCAAACGGACTTTTTAGCCCATCGACTTCTTCTTCTAGTGATTTAATTTCTTTTTCAAACTCTAAATAATTCTTCATAATTAATTATTATAATTCTACTTTTAATAGAATTCAATTAAGACAATATATTGGCACTTTAGCACTTAATGCAATTAATATTTGACTTTAAATGTTAGCTAAGCGACAATAATTCAAATCGGGAGAGACTATTTAAATATAGCGCCGAAGGAGCAACCACCCCGGAAACTCTCAGGCAAAAGGACCGCAAAAAATAAAATTCTGGAAAGAGATAAAATCTCACCGACGGAGTAAATCTCTCAGGTACCAATACAGATGGGGTAAAGAATTGGTGCTTATGAATATAATTGAAAAAAATGGACTTAAAATAAATTCATTATTATTTGAGTTTATTAACAATGAAGTCATTCCAGGTACAAATATAAATACTGAAGATTTTTGGAATAATTTTGAAAAGGTGGTGCACGAATTAGCTCCTATAAATAAAACGCTTATTGAAAAAAGAGAAAAAATTCAAAGACAAATAGACAATTGGCATAAAAAAAATAATGGCAAAGAATTTAATAAGAAAGAATATATTAATTATCTAAAATCAATCTCATATATTGTTGAAGAAAAAGAAGACTTCAAAATAACTACGTCTGATACGGATGAGGAAATTTCTTCTATTGCTGGGCCACAACTAGTGGTTCCAGTTGATAATGCGAGATACGCACTTAATGCGGCTAATGCAAGATGGGGAAGTTTGTATGACTCTCTCTATGGAACCGATGTAATTCCTGGAGAAAAGGGGGAAAATTATAATATTGAGAGAGGAAATAAAGTTATTGAGTATGTAAGAAAACACTTAGATGAAGTAACCCCACTTAACAATGGAAGCTGGAAAGATATTACAAAAATAGAAATTAAAAATAGTGAATTAATTTTATCCAACGGAAATCAAAATAACTTTTTAAAAAATAAAGAACAATTTATAGGATTTACAGGAATAAAAGATAAACCAAACTCAATTCTAATTAAAAATAATAACTTACACTTAGATATAATAATTGATTCTAGTAGTATGATTGGCAGGGATGACAAAGCGAATATATCTGATGTATTTATAGAATCTGCTCTTTCTACGATAATTGATAATGAAGACTCAGTCGCGGCTGTAGATGCCGAAGATAAAGTAAAGTGCTATAGAAATTGGTTGGGACTAATGAAGGGTGACTTGCAAATCAATATGGAAAAAAATGGAAAAAAATTCATTCGTAAGTTAAATGCTAACAGAAGTTATTTTTCAAAGGATAATACAAAATTTCAATTACATGGAAGAGCCTTATTATTAAATAGAAATGTTGGTCATTTAATGACTAACCCTGCAATTATTTTAAAAGATGGAACGGAAATTCCTGAGGGTATAATGGATGCGTTTATTTCTACTTTATGTGCTCTGCATGATTTTAAGAACAAAAATAATTCAAGAAAAAATTCTTTGTACATTGTTAAACCAAAAATGCATGGGCCAGAAGAAGTTGCTTTTACAAATACTTTATTCAGTAAAGTAGAAAGTGCACTAGGAATCAAAAAATATTCAATTAAAGTTGGTATTATGGATGAGGAGAGAAGGACAACAATAAACTTAAAAGAATGTATAAGACAAGTAAAAGATAGAATAGTTTTTATCAACACAGGATTTTTAGACAGAACTGGGGATGAAATGCATACTTCTTTTGAAGCAGGACCAATGATTTTTAAAGGTGATATGAAAAAATCAACTTGGTTAAATACCTATGAAAATTGGAATGTTGATGTTGGTTTAAATTGCGGGTTCTCTGGAAAAGCTCAGATTGGGAAAGGTATGTGGGCTATGCCAGACAAAATGGCTGACATGATGGATCAAAAAATAGGGCATCCTAAATCTGGTGCAAATTGCGCTTGGGTACCCTCACCGACAGCTGCAACACTGCATGCTATGCATTATCATAAAGTTAATGTTTTTGAAGAACAAAAAAAAATCAAATCAAGAAATAAAGCAAAAATAGAAGATATTTTAGAAATACCTAAAGCTGATAGACCTAACTGGTCTGTAAAAGATATTAATCGTGAATTAGAAAATAATGCTCAAGGAATTTTAGGTTATGTTGTTAGGTGGATAGATCAAGGTGTAGGTTGTTCAAAGGTTCCAGACATAAATAACGTAGGTTTAATGGAAGATAGAGCTACATTGAGAATATCTTCTCAACATATAGCTAACTGGTTACATCATGGTATCTGTACTAAAGAGCAGGTTATGACAATTATGAAAAAAATGGCAAAAATTGTAGATAAACAAAATGAAGCAGATCCGGCTTACTCTAGAAATGGAAGATCTTCTTATAATAAGATGTCGGAAAACTTTGACAAGTCAATTTCATTTTCTGCTGCATGTGATTTGGTTTTTAAAGGAAGAATACAGCCGTCAGGATATACTGAACCATTGCTTCATCAAAAAAGATTGGAAAAAAAAACTTTTAATTAGTTACCAGTTACAGGAACTCTATTTTTAAACGCTGAAAATAACGTACCATCATCTAATTGCTCTATTTCTCCACCAACGGGTAAGCCTTGAGCTAGTTTAGTGATTTTAATTTTATCATTTTTAATTGTATCTTCGATATAATGTGCTGTTGTTTGACCTTCTACAGTCGCACTTGTAGCAATAATTACTTCCTTTAAATTATTTTTTGTAATTCTTTTTACTAAAGACTCAATCAGCAAGTTCTTTTGTTCATAATTCTCACTTGAATTAAGAGTGCCTCCTAAAATATGATAATGGCCTTTATAAATATTTGCGGAGTCAATTACCCACATATCTGCTAGATTTTCAACTACACAAATTTTATCATAGGTGCTGTCAGAACTACATATACAAATTTTGTCAATAATTTTTAAATTTCCACAATCTATACATCTAACAACATTTTTATAAACTTGGGCCAAGGATTTAGCTAATGGTTTTATCATATTATCTTTGTTGTTAATTAATTTTAAAATTATTCTTTTTGCAGACTTTGGTCCTAAACCAGGTAGTTTAGAAAACTGAAGAATAAGTTGGTTTATTTCAGGAATGTCATTATCCATTAGAAGGGTAATTTAAAATCTAGAGGTAAATTTAATCCACCTGTGACTTTAGATAATTCCTCGGCAGACTGTTTTTTTAAATTTTCTTTAGCATTATTGTAGGCAGCTATAATCAAATCATTTATAATTTCTTGACTCTCTTTTTTTGCTGCATCACTGATATGAATAGATTTTAATTCATAATCACCAGATAAAACTACCTTCACCAAATTGCCTCCTGACTCTCCTTCAACCTCAATTTTTTTAATTTTATCTTGTGCTTCCTTCATTTTATCCTGCATCGCTTTAGCTTTCGAAAGCATGTCGGTAAAATTATTCATCTTTATCCTCCTTTATGTCAATAAGATCTGCGTCTGGAAAGGCCTCTTCGATTTGCTTTGCTAAATCACTATTTTTAAATTCCATTAATTTAGATAATTTTTGTTCAGAATTTTTTTCATATATGCTCTTAGCTTCTGTGTTTTTACTTAAGGAAATTATCCACCTTTTTCCTGTCCAAAATAATAATTTTTCAGTAAGATTTTTTATAAAATTTTTATTTAGATTTTCATTAAAACTAATATCAATTTTGCCTTTGGTAAAACTTACAAGTTTTACATTACGTTCTAGATCGAATTTTAACTCAACTTCTTTTTCTTTATTTGCTAGATCAATTAAATCTCTAAAATTATTAATATTTATTTCATTTATACTAGCCTCAGGTGATAAATTTTCTTTTGGATTAGTTTTAACTTGATCAGTGTTTTTTAATTGATTTTTAACTTGGTTTGATAAATCCGAATCTAAGTCTTCCTCTTTAATTTTTTTTCCAACTAAATTATTCTTTAAATCCTGACTTTCGCTTTGAGCAGAGTCGCCTAATATTTTTTTATCTTCAATCTTTTGGAGGTGAACGAGCTGCATTATGTACATTTCTAAAGTTAATTTTTCATTTCCTACAACTTTTACATCATTGATTGTTTTTATTGTAAGTTGCCAAATTAGCCCTATATCCAACATATCAATATTTTTTGAACAAATATCAATTAGTTGAACTTCAGACTCTGAGATGGTCATATCCTTTTCAATAGGACCTAAATTAATTCTTCTACTAAAAAGGTATAAAATTTCCAAGATATCATTTAAAAAAATTTGTGCATCTACCCCTTCATTTATCATTTCACTTAAATAGTTTAGTGCCTCTTTTTCTTTTCCTTTTAAAACTTCACTAAATAAAGATATGATTTTTGTACGATCTGCTAGACCTAGCATTTCACGTACATTTTTTTCTTCAACCTCTTTTATTTCACCGATTGATTGAGGTATCAAAGCACGATCTAAAAGTGAAATTGCATCCCTTACAGAGCCTTCAGAGTTTCGTGCTATAAGCCTTATTGCGTTATCAGAAATTTTTCCGCTCTCTTTTGTAGAAATATTTTTTAAATGTTTACAAAGATTTTCAACACTAACTCTTTTAAGATCAAATCTTTGACATCGTGATAAAATTGTAACAGGTATTTTTCTAACTTCTGTAGTAGCTAAAATGAATTTTAAACTTGGTGGTGGCTCTTCTAAAGTTTTGAGCAGTCCATTAAAAGCTTGTTTAGAGAGCATGTGAACTTCGTCAATTATAAATATCTTATATTTTACACTTGTAGGACTGTACTTTGAGCTTTCTATTAACTCTCTGATGTCATCTATTCCAGTTTTTGATGCAGCATCCATTTCTAAAATATCAATATGATTTGAATTAATTATCTCTTCACATGTTGGGCAAAATTTTGAACTTGAGCAGTCTGTGTTTTTATCAGAGTTTTTTTGACAATTTAATGCTTTTGCAATTAATCTGGCGGTAGTTGTTTTACCTACACCTCTAATGCCGGTTAAAAGATAAGCGTTTGGGGTTTTTCCTAAAGTGATAGCATTTGTTATAGTTTGAGCCATCACTTCTTGACCGATTAAATCTTTAAATTCTTGAGGCCTGTATTTAAGGGCTAAAATTTTATTTTTTGTCATTTTTTTTTAGAGGCAGGCAACAACCTGAATAATTTTCACTACGGCTGCTTCTTTTCAGACCTGACCGGGTTTATGAAACATCCACCTGATGCCAACCTCAATATGAGTATATCAAGATCAATTTGATTACTACAAGACTAGATTTAAGTTTTGTGGACTATTTTTGTCTAGATGAAGAAGCCTCGTATACCCCAAGAATATCTAGTGTTTCGGTATGAAAGCCAAGCTCTTCCATTGCCTTTTTTACTCCAGATTGTTCTAGATGACCTTCTAAATCTAAATAAAAGTTTGCTTGATCAAAAGTGTTTTTAACTGAAAAACTTTCTAATTTTGTAAGGTTAACTTGATTTGTGGCAAACCCTCCCAGACATTTATATAAAGCTGAAGGTTCGCTTTTTAATCTAAAAATACAACTTGTAATAAACTTTTTTTCTTTTTTATATTCTGGTTGTTCAACATTTTTTCCCATTATCAAAAAACGAGTAACATTACCTTTTTCATCTTCTATATTTTTTTCTAAAATTTTTAGTTTGTAAATTTTAGATGACAATTCTGAAGCAATAGCCGCTATAGTCTTATCATTACCATCTGCTAGATCTTTCGCTGAACCCGCTGTATCTGCAGAAATAATAGGTTTAAATTTTCTTTTATCAATTATATTCTGACATTGGCCAATTGCTTGTGCATGGCTTCTTACATATTTAATATCACTTAATGTTGCTTCAGGTTTACAAAGTAAATTATGTTCTACATTTAAAAAATATTCTCCATGAATTTGTAGCTTATATTTAGGTAATAAATAATGAATATCAGCCACACGACCTGCTAATGAATTTTCTATAGGAATAATAACTTTATAATTTTCATTTTTATAAGCCAACTTAAAAGTTTCTTCAAATGAAGGACAGGTTATAATTTCTGAGTTTTTAAATAAGTTATTTGCAGCTATATGGGAGTATGCTCCTAGCTCTCCTTGAATTCCTATTTTCATTATATATTTTCCATTATTTTTTTAATTTCAATTAAATCTTCTTCAGTGTCAACGCTTAGAGGTGATGTTTTTATATAGCCAACATGAATTGACATATTGTTATCTAAAGCTCTTAATTGTTCTAAGTTTCTCTCTAGTTCAAGTTTTGATCTTTTTAAACTTACATACCTCATCAAGGCTTTGTTAGTAAAGGCATAAATTCCAATATGATGATAAAGTGCACCCTTTGAACCCACATCTTTTCTAAAAAAATTTAATGCATTTAAAAAGTTTTTGCTAGAAAATTTATCCTTGATCTCTACTTTAACTATATTTGGATTTTTTAACTCGTCTTTAGAACTAAATTCACTAGCTAAAGTTCCAATATCACACTTACCTTCCTTCATGTATGAGACCAAGCTTGAAATTGCATCTGGTTTAATATTTGGCATGTCTCCTTGAAGATTGATAATTATATTTGGTTTATTTTTTAAATTATTTTTAAAAACTTCAAAAACTCTATCAGTGCCTGTTTCATGATTATTAGATGTCTTTATAGCATTACCGCCGGCATTCTCGACAATATCAATTATTTTTTGGTCAGGAGTTGCAACATAGACATCTCCTGTATCAGAATTAATTGCTGCTTCATAAACATGCAGAATCATTTCTTTATTGTTTATAAGTTTTAAAGGTTTATTAGGTAACCTTTGAGCATTTAGTCTAGAAGGTATAATTATTGCTATTTTATCCATAGTTATGCGTCTCAAAGACGCAAAAGATTTTTAGTAATTTTAAGTTTTTTTTACTAAGTCATGCTATACGTCAATTAAGTATTTATCAAAATTATGGACAGTTTTGAAATAAATAAAATTATTGCTGCAGTTCTGCTTACCGCTCTAATTGTAATAGGGTTAGGTAAATTTACTGATATTCTTTTCCATGTAGAAAAACCAAAAGAATCAGCCTACAAAGTTGAGGGTTTAGAAACATCTGTGGCAAAAACATCATCTAGTTCTGAAATAAAAGAAGTAGAAAAAATTGATATAGGTCAATTATTGGCTTTGGGTGATCTGGTTCACGGAGAAAAGGTTTTTAAAAAATGTAGTGCTTGCCATATGATAGCAAGTGGAGGAAAAAACATGATTGGTCCTAATCTATGGAGTGTAATTGGTAGAACGGCTGGTTCCGTAAGTGATTATAAGTATTCAAAAGCCATGGTAGCCTATGGAAAAGAGTGGACTTTTGAAGAAATGAATAGTTATCTAATTAAACCGCAAGCGTACGTTAAAGGAACTAAAATGGCCTTTGCTGGTCTAAGAAAAGAAAAAGATAGAGCTTCAGTTATTTTATTTATGAATTCTAAAAGTAGCAGTCCAAAACCATTACCTTAGTCTAAGCACCACTTTATAATACTTTTTTGAGCATGAACTCTATTTAATGCTTGTCTCCAAACTACGGACTGCTTGCCGTCAATAATTTCATCGGTAACTTCCTCTCCTCTTCCCACTGGTAAACAGTGCATAAAAATAGCATCTGAATTAGCTTTGCTCATTAGTTTTTTGTTTACTTGATAGGGTTTTAAAATTTTCTTTTTGGATTTTTTGTTCACCTTGTCATTCATTGAAACCCATTTATCTGTCATAACACAATCTGAGTTTTTAACTGCTTCATCTGGATTAGCAGTAACTATAATGTTTGCTTTATTTTTTTTTGCCCAAACTAATATATTTTTATTTGGCGAATACTTTTTCGGACAGCCAATTTTTAGATTAAAATTGAATTTTCCTGCTGCTTCAATTAAAGAATTAGACATGTTATTATTTCCATCACCTAACCAAGAAATCGTCTTATTAGTTATTAGACCATTATTTTCTTCAAAAGTTAAAATGTCAGAAATAATTTGACATGGATGACCTGTATCTGAGAGCCCATTAATAATCGGAATACCTAAATATTTACCAAACTCTTCTAGGTTTTTGTGTAAAGATGTTCTTAGCATTACAATATCAACATACTCTGTTAAAACTTTTGCTGTATCCTTTAATGTCTCGTCTCCCTTGCCATAATGAATTCCATCTGGATTTAAAATGATAGAAGATCCTCCCAATTGCTTTACGGCAATATCGAAGGACATTCTTGTTCTTGTTGATGGTTTTTCAAAAATCATAGCCATAGATTTTCCCTCAAAAGGTCTATCTTCATCTGTTGCTGATTTATTCAAATCTTTTCTTTTTAACTTTCTAGCTTTTCCTTCATCTATAATAGTTCTAAGAACATTTGAGGAATGATCAGATATATTTATAAAATTTTTCATCTATAGTTTTTGCAAACCTTATCTATTATTTTTAATCCTAAATTAATTTCTTTCTTTGTGACATTTAAAGGAGGCAAAAGTCTGACAACATTCTCTGCAGCTCTTACAGTAAGAAGATTGTTATCAAGTAATTTTTTTATGAAATTAGTTTGGTTTTTATGTAAACATAGACCAATTAAAAGTCCTTTTCCTCTAATCTCTTTTATTATCTTTGGATATTTTTCCTTAAGTTTATTTAGCTCCTTTAAAAAATATTTACCATTTTTAGTGACATTGCCTAAAAAATCTTTTTTAAACATTACATCCATTACAGCATTACCAGCACTCATAGCCAAAGGATTTCCCCCAAATGTTGACCCATGGATTCCTGGCTTCATTCCTGATGCTACTTTTTTGTTAACTAATACAGCACCAATAGGAAATCCGCCTCCTATACCTTTTGCAATCGGAACGATATCAGGTTTTATCTTTGCGTGTTCAAATGCAAAAAATTTTCCACTTCTCCCTATTCCACATTGAACTTCATCAAGAATTAATAGAATATTTTTTTTATTACAAAGTTTTCTTAAACCGATGAGACAATAATCAGGAATAACTTTTATACCACCTTCACCCAAAATTGTTTCAACCATAATTGCTGCCGTTCTATTTGTAATAGATTTTTCTAAACCTTTATGATCACCAAAATTAAAGTGATCAAATCCATCTACTTTGGGACCAAAACCCTCTGTGGCTTTTTTGCTATTACTAGCAAAAATAGTTGCAAGTGTTCTTCCATGAAAACTGTTGTTAATGCACAAAACTCTATTTTTATTTTTTTTTCCTTTTGAATAAAAATATCTTCTAGCAAATTTTATAGCAGCCTCGGTAGCTTCAGCACCTGAATTTTGAAAAGCAACAAAATCTGCAAATGTTTTTTGTGTTAATCTTTTTGCCAATCTTTCCTGTTCAGGAATAGTAAATACATTTGAAATGTGCCATAGCCTTTTGGACTGCTTATAAATTGATTTGATTAAATGATCATTAGAATGCCCAAGACAGTTAACAGCTATACCTTGAACAAAATCTAAGTATTTTTTTCCTTTTGTATCATATAAAAAACTTCCCTTACCTTTAGTAAAAGTTATTTTTTTTCTGTTATATGTATTTAATATTGAGCTCATTTCTTAAGAC
>VMHT01207579.1_pt1 | contig 10151 bp, 5 predicted proteins | sample 4693611 | NCBI WGS metagenome assembly VMHT01 (sample SAMN12280063, study PRJNA550983) | marine metagenome | isolation source: seawater sampled from same location over 5 years 0.02-0.2 micron viral filtrate | place: USA: collected off the coast of southern California halfway between the port... ...
CTATTTTGAAACCCCCTCACAAGAAAGCTAGGTCTAGCTGGAGTAACAATACGCCCTGAACTATCAATCGTTTGAGCCGTAGTATTATTGGTATGCGCTATTGTTTCTACTTGTAATTTACTCATCAGACTATCACCCACGTGCCAGACACAGTGACTGTGACCCCAGATGCTATGGTGATTGGGCCTGGAGATACAGCATTGTTACTTGCGTCTACTGTTAATGAATTTGTAATTGTGTTTTCAACTTGGCGAATAACTGGCTCATAGCTAGTGCCATCACCTTGTTTTCCGATGCTATACTCTGACATTAGGTTATCTCCATTATCGACATGGTGACCGATACTTTGTCTGCGACGGAACAATCTATCTGAATTTTGTCACCAGTTTCTAAAACGTGTTTACCACCCACCAACGCTTGTTTGCTTTCGCCTTGCGCGATCGGTATGTCTTTTTGCAAAAACGTCGTAGTGTTTGTCGCTGCTCGACCGCCACCCGATGTTGTTGAAACGTGCTTTACGCTAAAGGTCACTTGTGACGTATGCACGTTAGCAATCATCAATCCGATGACTACTGTAGTCGTACTTGCTGGTGTTGTGTATAAGTCCTCTGGTGTTCCAGCACTAGCTGGCATAACATCGTGACTTACAGACTTAAATGTGTTTGGCATGTATTTTCTCCTTTATCAACCAAGTGCCAGTGCTAATGCGGTCGCCTCGTCTGTTGTTGCTGCACCAATATCACTCACTAATTCTGATGCACTTCTACCCTCAATCGATGTACCACTTACTCTTAAAAAATCATCGTCAGCAACACCCGACGTAAAAGTTGCGACGTTGCCACTGGATATGCCCGATGTCGGTAATTGTGATGTAAGCGCTAATGTACCAGCCGTTGTCGGAAGAACTATTGATATGTTGCCCGAAAAATCGGAATGTGCTGCTGCTTTTAATTCAGCGTAATGAAGATTAGAACTTTCGCAATAAAATCTAATATAGGATTGAGCACCTCCATTTTTTAGATCGATTGCACCGGTAGATATATCGACGTTACCATCTATTCTTACAACTCCAGTGCCGTTTGGTGTTAGTGCAATATTACGATTGCTGGTTGATACTAGACCATGCGTAACAACATCGAGATCACCGCCAAGCTGCGGTGACGTATCTCCAGCAACAGAGGTTAGTGATGCTTGTGTTGTTATCTGCCAGGCTGATCCAGTGTAGACTTTCAGTGCGTTGGCAGTTGTATCGAAAAACAAATCACCAGTTGAAATCGCATCCCCATCGTTATCGGTCGATGGTTCACTGGACTTTGCGCCATAATATACATCATCAAAGTTATCCGCGCTAGTCGCTGCTGCTGCTGCACTTGCGGCCGCAGCTATTGCAGAAGAGGCTGCCTCCGATGCTTTTGTCGTCGCCGTATCCTTGTGGCCGGATGCTGTCGATGCACTCGAGGCCGCTGCCGTTGCGCTGCTTGCCGCTGCGGTTGCACTACTGGCCGCCGCTGTTTGCGCTGTTGTGGCGCTTGCCGCGTCTACTAATAAATCATACTTGGCGCTGTTTGCATTAGTTGTAAGAGGTTGTGAACCGGAACTTGTATGCGCTGCGTTGACTATAAATATGTTGTTTGTGCTCGTATCTTTGACAATATCACGCTGAACATATGCAGTGCTTGCGGCCCAATCACCTTTAAACTCACCTATTTCTTGTGCAATGCTTAATTCACCGGTTGTGTCAAAAGCTATCAATTTACTCGCTCGATCCGTTGCTGACGTTGTAAACTCGGTCGAGGTCATTGTATTTGTACGCGATAGCTTAAGTGACCGGCCTAATTCTTCGTCATGCTGCTGCACCATACGGACAAGCTTGTCCATGTTTGTTTCCAGGGTTTCTGCTGGAAAAGGATCGTTAGCCACTAGATCCATTGTCTGTGTGTTTGCTAGTTCTGATCGTATAACAACTGTTTCCCCAGAGGCTGGCCTAAAATCACTTGTCGAGTGATGAGCGTCCGACGCATTGCCAGTGTTAAATTTAAATAAAATAGTGCCGCCGCTTGATACACCAGCACCAGTTACAATGTAATGCGTGTTGAGTGTCTTTACTGTTTCTACACCGGTAGAGGATCTAATAATAACTGTAAGATCCGCGTCTGCAAAAATCTTAAAATCATATGCAAAAGAGTGAGTCGATCCGTTTCCCGAATAACTCTTCGAGATCGTCGTTGTACTGATTGTCATGTATTTACCTCGTTAGATTGTCAAAATCTGGGCCGCGTCTTGGCGCGTTTCTTCCTGGCCTCCACCAATAGGAATTTCCATATAACTTTTTTTGTTGTCTTTCTAAGCGGCGGCGCTTTGATTTAATTTTAGGATCTGCCATTTCTGATAGTTTATCCCAAACTCTTCTTTCCATTGCGAGTCTTGCGTACCAAAGGGATGTACCTGGAAAGTACCTTTTAAGAAAATCTACAGACTCTTTTGCTATTTGTGTATCTTCGCCATTTACAGCTTGTAATACATTTCCGACAGTTAATTTCAAAGTATCTCCTACAAATTCAACTGCCGGGCCAGCAACTGTCATTCCTAATCCTGACCCAAACCTATTTACATTTGAGAACAAAAAGTCACCATACAATCCAAAACCACCGGATGCCATTAGAGCATGGCCCCAAAACTTCGGGTCGTCCATTGGTCTAGGATCACGGCCTTTTGCAAGTTCTTTCATTTGTATACCAAACGCTGCTAATACTGTTCCGCCGATAATAAACTGTGCTAGGTATCCAACTTTTTTATTATTTTTTAATTCTGCTGCACCACGAAATATATGCGTATTCATAATCGTGACACCAAAGTTTTTATACATCGCAAACGATCGCAGTATTTCACCAGGCACAGTTCCTGGCTTAGTTCCCCCCATAAGAAAGTTTCGTCCACGCGTAGAGCTTGTTGGAACCGCAAATTCAGTTTCCGTATTTACCATCTCTAAAATCTTAGTGCCTAATCTATCTGCTTCGCCAGCATCAATATCTGTTCGCTCAATAAGTTTCTGTACGTCAAAGAATGTTGCGCCCTCATACTCTAACAATTCTGTTTGTCGAATGACTTCCCAATCCGCCGGAGTAAAACCATAGTTTTCTAATGCTCCGCGTACACCTTTATCAAGATCGGTAAAGGACTTATCGACGCTATCCGCTAGTGTGCCTAAAAACTGCTGACCAAAGGCCCATCGACCAGCTTGTGTCCAGGGCGATAAAAAAGACGCGCGCATTACTCCATCAGCAATTCTTCGTGTAATCTCTGGGCCGCTTATATCACCAACATATCGCATTTGAGCGGAGGCTAGAGTTGTCCAACCATCGGCAATTAATCCCAATCGTGTCGCAAGTTTACCTCTCTCCTTTAGTTTCATAGGATTCATATACTTTAACATTTGATTAAGCGTTTTTACTTCCGGCAAACCATTGAATTTTCGTGCTAGTGATTGGCTGTTAAGATCTGTGACAGCTGTAAAAAATGTTGCACCTAACTGCGCTGACGTAAGAATGTTTCTTATCCCGGCCATACTGTTTGCAAAAAACCCATTTATAGGCGAATTTAACGTACCCATGTGAGCGCGATACAGCGTATCCATTTCATAAATAGCCAAACTTGCTCTGGTTTCTCCCTTTCCAGTAGCCTCTACACGCTGACGCAGCGACGTTTTAATAGCGTTCATTGTAGTCACTGGATTTGGCCCCAGGACTTCCATCATCCCAATATCGCGTGACATAGACGAAATGTGCGAAATCATTGTGTCGAAAACATCAGGGTTTCCAAATTCCTTTTGATACTCCAGCCAATTATCAGCATTTTTAAATTTGAGAAAACGATGATCTTGTCGCCTATTTGCCATAGAGCGACCTTGCATAGCACCGCCTGGCTTAACTTTATTCAATCCGTTTTGTGTAATTGTTGTATATACATCCGCTAACACTTCCTTTAATCGTATTTCATTAAACGCTAGTCCGGTCTGCTCATCTATCATTCCCTCAACATCGAGGCGATCATAGGTAAAATTTATCCATTCTTGTGCTGGCCTTTTTCTTATGCGTATAGCATCGTGTACTTGTGGCATGCCCCAGTTGCGTAACTTAGGTATAGCGCCACCAGCTGCGTTAAAACGCTTACGCAAGTAATCTGTTACTTTCACCCAAGCATCGGCCATCTCTCTAGCTGCTGTATCGCCAGTATTCTTCCCAAATAACTCTTCAGCAAGGTTTTTTTGTTTTGCTTTTTGTGATGTGGATCCAAATATATTTCTCTTGAATGAAGCGAGTATTTCATTCATTTGTCCAAAAGCGTAGCTTTCGATTGCTTTTCCTCTCATTTCTACCGACGAAAATTTCTGATCGCGTACATGTCCTAATAAGCTTTTAGCTGCATCTGCTGGATCTTGACGACCAAATATGGTTCTATGTGTGCTTAGTATCTGCTCTATTTCTCTCCACGTTTTAGCCTGGAGAAATTTTTTCCGTCGTGTTTCGTATTTCTGCCGCCGAATTACATCTAACGTGTCGGCTGCGGCTCTAGCATTTGCTGGAGCATTTGCCATATTTCCACGATACTCACCAGAAAGTTGACGATACATGTCATTAATTTGATCGGCATCGTCTTGTCTTATTAACCCCTCACGAACACCATCATTTATGCAGCTTTCAAACGTACTCATTTTACGCAATACCCCATCCGCTCGATCATGCTATCCTCATAATCGACTTCTTCTTTGATTTGTCGCATTGTTTGATTAACTACCGATATTTCACCGGTAACAGGATCAGTGATTTGCCCGATTGGTACTTCGTAGTCTAGCTGCGCGTCTGCAACTTCTTGATTACCTCTAATACCTGGCGCTTCGCTCTCGGTGAGTCGGCTTCCTGGATCCCTCGCCTCTCCGCTGCGTCGTAGTCGAATATCAGTGTCTTTGATGATTTCTCTGGTGTCTTCGATAAGGACTTTTCCCTCATCGATTTCTCCGTTATTGTCGATCCGCGTGTAGCCATCGGCTGCCCCTTTCGCTTTTAGTGCGTCATACGTTTGACCTGGCTTGTTGCCTATATCTCGAACATAGTCTGGGAATATAAGCTTTCCCTCTTTAACAAAACGTAAATACATTCTTTTACGTGCTTCACTATAAGTAACAGACATGTCAACTAAATCAACAGAATACCCCTTGTCTTTTAGTTTTTTTATTAAATTTGCTATAGACTCTTCTTCTCCACCAACTTTGGGTATTACTACATTATCACCCAATTCAATAGAAACATTTAAGACTCGTTCTGCAATGTTTTTGCTTTCTTGATGTACTGCATTTGCGCCTATACCGCCTTGATGCTCCGGCATTATTTTTTTTACCTCGTCACTGTCTATTACTGCTGCGTTCATCTTTCGTGCTATAGGATTTGCCAGAGTAGATTTTCCGCTTGCTGGTGGCCCTAAAACAATAGCTGCACGTTTATTTTGATTTATATACTGACCGATTGGCAACTCTAACCCATCATCGCGCCAAGCCATATTTCTTGCGCCTTTGTATAACGCTGCTATTGCATCGGTGTATCCAACAATTTGATCTTCAACATCCACATCTAATTTTTGCAATGATTTCGTATTGAATATGCGGCTATTCTCGAAAGGCTCAGTATTGTATCCTGGATTTACTTTTGGATCACTTGTGTCTGGAATTGCTCTTGCTTCTTCAATAGCTTGTGTTACTGCCGGATGTGCGTCTATCGTGGCCTCATCGGCTCCCTCTTCGATAATACGACCTAGATCGTTGCGTAGTTCATTACTTGATTGAAAAGACTCCCTTTCTGTTCGCACTGGTGGTTCTTGAAACATATCGGCCCCAAGTTGTTCCATTTGCTGTAGGGATCCTGGGCCGGCTGGTTCATCAAAATCATCTACGTTTTTTTGGATTGTGCTAGATGGTATTTCGCCGTTCTGCGGCGGATCATTGATGCCGCGTCCTGGAACGCTAGGGATTTCCCCACTAAAATCGCCTCTGTCAACTGCGCCTCGGACAGACTCGACAAAGCTGTCTGTAGCCGTTCCAAATTTTCCATCTCGTTTTGCGAGTCTTGCGGCATTGGTGAGGTCTTCGCTGAGTTGTCCTTTTCGGTTTGCAAGGGTTTGGATGAGGTTGATTGCTTCTGCATCTTTCTCGATTTTTTGCTCATTCGCACTCCTAATCAGTTTATTGCCAGCTGACTCAAACTTTGTTTGATTTCGTACTATAGTATTAAATGCACTCTTATCACGCTGCAATATCTTAACTGCATTTTCAAGAACTTTTGCTCTTTCGAAAAATAATGACTCTTCAACTATCTTGTCGCCAAACAAGCTTTCCTGTTCAATCTTTTGTGTGCCGCTATCCATAACTTGACGCACAATAGATTCAGTTTGAAACACACTTTCCGGTTTTAATTTAGCAATCACATTCATAGCTGCGCGTTGCATTACAGCATCTTCCGGGATCATTCGCCCCACAACGCTTGCTTGATTAGAGGACACAATATCATTGACAAATAGACCATATGCCTCGTCATCTTTGATATTTACAATATTTCGTGCATCCCGAACAAACGCAGATCTTGGCGGCAACTTTTCGAATTGCTTTGGATCGCCCCTCAATATCTTTACAGCGTCAAGTGTTGTTCCAGTTTCCTCAGTAATGTTCTTAACAGCTGCCATGACAACAGCTTGATTTTTTGTAACTCCATCTTTTTCTCGTAATAAATGCCCGGTCAAAAAGATCTCTTGTGAGGGATCCTGTTTCTTTATTCGTTTTGCTAACCCTAATCTTTGATGACCATCAGCAATAAACAAACTTCCATCCGCTTGCTCATAAGCTACAATCTTTCCAGAGAACAACGGATTCCATTCTGTTATTCCTTGTAATTTTTCACCTACTCCAAATTCATCTGTTCCGGCTTTGAATTGAAATGATTTTGCATCAACGTTCAATTCGTCGATCTCAAATCTAAATTCTATATCACTTATGGTTTCTCTATCTTTTCCAGGATTAGCTATTCTTTCAAGATACGATGGCTTAATATCACTCGCTGGCTCGTTATTCATTCTCGGCAGTTCGCCGTTTTCAATGCCGTCGTCCATCGCATCAACACGGCTTAAATGCTCATCAACACTTGCAAGAGGGTTGTTTGCTATAGTATTTTCTATCGTGTCAGCAATTTCAGCGGCTGTATCAGCATTTCTATTAACTTGCAGCCCAAGCTTTTCTGAAGCTTTCTTTATAGCCTCATACCCTTTTTTTGCCTGACTGCCAGAAAGCTTTACGACTTCTTTACCCACTCTAAAAGATAAAGGAAACGCTGCGCTAAGCGCCGCCGACGCAGCAACGTTTGTAACAAAGGTATCGAAAGTGTAGGGTAATTCTAATGTTTTATACCAATCTGCAACCTCGGCTTGTATAAGAACTTCTGTTGCACCCCCAACAAGTGCCTCACGAAATGCTAATCCATAGAGCGTTTGAGGAATACGCCACGAAAACCCTAAAAACATAGTGCCTTGTATTACTGGATCATTGAGCGATCCGCCAACGGCTCCACCAAAACGACCAAGAAAATTTTTCCAATCACCGGAACGTTCCGCCACCTGGTCAAATTCTTCGGCTCTATCTTTTGCAAGACGAATAGCGCGATCCATTATAAAGTCGTGATTAAGCTGCTCAAACTCTGGGCCGAGTGTTTCCGTATTATTTTTAGCAAAATCAATGATTTTATTTACTTGATTTAGGTATTCGAATTGATTACTGCCCCTCGTTGCACCACCACTAAATATGCCTTTGTTAAGATGTTTACCTGGATTAAAAAGGTCTTCTCCAGTCTTATCTTTAATTTCATCAATAAAAGGTTGCCAGGCATCCTCTAGCATAGTTGCTCTTGAATTAGAGTTACCTCGAGCAATCTGATCTTCAAACCCAGCTTTTAAATTTTCCGTAAAAGACGATTGTGCTGTGTTCACACCATCATATAAATCGAGATATGATCGACTTCTATAGTTTTGAAATATCGCACTCATTTCATAAAACCGCCTACTGCCGGTGTTGTTGTTTCTTTAATTCTTCCAGAGAAAAAACCACGATCAACTTCTGTAGTAAACGCACTTGGAAACTCCAGCCGCATTTGATCTAAATTTATGTAAAACACTTCATCGTTTGGATAACGAACTACAGCATTCCTAGCCTGGTCAAAAATATAATAATCATCGTTGTTGAAATATTTAAGAACATAGTCGTCGTATCGTTGCCTTATATCTAAGATTTGTTCCTCAGATAAAACCATCTTTTTATTATCATCACCAACAAAGCTTGTCATCGCAGCAACCATTTCTGTGCTGAGATTATCAAGGAAGTTTTCCGCTTCATCCGCTGTCATATCAGGTGGTAATAAAGTCGGTGTTTCCCTTACACTTTGTATGCCTCCTAGATCGCCATCGCCACCAAGGGCCACATTTATAGAGTTTTCAAATAACTCTGCATCGTATTCTAAAATGTCTGAACCTTTGTAATGCGCCTTTGCTAAATTAAAAAGTGCCGCTTGATCGCGAGAGGAAAAATTTTCTAAAACATAGACACCACCCGATTGCAAGTAACCAATAAAATCAGCTTGGATATTCTGAGCGCCGTCTCCGGTAATTTTTAATCCAGCATCAAAATCTTCTAAGCCTTTCATAATCGCCAGCGCTACTTTATACCGACCAGCATTAACTAAACCGCCTAGTGCCGATATTTCGTTTGCTTGTTTTTCTCCCATCTGAGTAAAAACGTCTGTTGTTGCACCTTTCCACGCTGCTTGAAAATCGGCCATAAATTGTAACTTTTGATTAGGATTTAGATCTTTTTGTTTAAATATTCTTGCAAACTGTTCTGTTTCACTTTTTGTTAAATATTGTGGTCTTGCTAATTTGTAATGCTCCTTAACAGTTTCAGCGTTCATCATTCTTAAATTTATGGCTCCAGAGTCAAAATTTGCTTGCTCATCAAAAAGCTTTTCGACTGGCTCATCAATCAATCCATTGTCTTTGGCCCATTGCATTGCATCATTTTCTAACGCTGTACGCATCTTTGATTGACGCTTTTTCAAAAAATCTAAAGTGGATTGCTCTGCTTCTGTATCCATACCCTCACCACCAAAGCCACTTACACCATCATCGAAATCGTTTATCACAAGATTTAGATCATCGAGTGTCGCGGTTCTTATGGTTGCTGCAACTGTGCTTGTGAGCTTCAATCTATCGCGCTTGTCCTTAAAACTTTTGGTTACAGTTGGATCTTTTGCAATGATGTCATCCATACTTGTAATAAGATTTTGTACTGCTTGCGCGTCAGCCTTTCCAGACACTTCCATTTGGTTTAGCAAGTCGTCTGTTTGTGAAGTCAACATTGTCTTCATACTTGCTAGCTTTGATTTTTTTGCTTTCTCCTCAAACCCTGGGCCGTATATTGCCGCAATATCTGTTGCTGACGTTTTGATAACACTGGCTAAATCATCATCGTCCAGCTGCGTAAGTCTTTTATATAACTCCTCACCACCCTCTAACCCTCGCGCGGCTAGGGAGTCGCCGCCTTCGGTCATCGGATTTGTATCGAGTAACTCTCCTTTTCTTCCGTCACGAATAGCGTTACGTATAGCTGTAAGTGTTGTTAATTCAGATCCGCGCTGGTCTGCAATGAACTTAGTGAGTGCATTACGTGTCGCGCCTAACTCCATTGCTTTTATTGTTTCGTTTACTTTCGTTGTGCTTGCGCCAGTTTGTGAAACATAACCATTTGTAAATACTTTTATGTCACCAGTTATCCTAGCTCGATCATAAGCATCAAGACTATAATCGCTTAGCTGCCGTTCTCCCTGGACGAGTTTTGCGCTGTAGTTATTGGCACTTGCTATTTGTATCTGACGATCGACCTGGTTACGTAGCTGAAACCTATGCTTTAGCTCTAGCTGGCTAAATCGCGTGTTAAAATAGTTTTGGCTATAATTATCCTTGCCAACTTTCTTGCGTATCTCTTCTTTGACAGCATTAGATCCGGACATCCATCGTGGATTATCTCCGTCTAGTATGTTGTTGTAATCGCGTGTTTTTTCTAAATC
>VMHT01091371.1_pt1 | contig 10150 bp, 12 predicted proteins | sample 4693611 | NCBI WGS metagenome assembly VMHT01 (sample SAMN12280063, study PRJNA550983) | marine metagenome | isolation source: seawater sampled from same location over 5 years 0.02-0.2 micron viral filtrate | place: USA: collected off the coast of southern California halfway between the port... ...
CACGACATACAATGGTAGGTGCAGATTTAAGCGGAATAGAATTACGCATGCTTGCACATTACTTAGGACGATATGACGGAGGTCGATATGCCGACATATTACTCAATGATGACATACATCAAGTTAACGCAGATAAAATAGGAATCACCAGACGCCAAGTCAAGACTGTAACTTATGCCTTCTTGTATGGTGCTGGAAACGAAAAAATAGGTACGAGTTATGATAACTCTCTACAACCCAAGGAAGCAAGAAAAAAAGGATCCGAAATCCGAGAAGCTTTTGTATCTGCAATCGAAGGATTGTCTGAACTTTTGGGAGCGGTGGCAGCTAGGTCTGCTACAGGGTTCTTGCTGGCATGTGACGGACGAAGGGTGCTGGTCGATTCACCACACAAAGCATTAAATTATCTATTGCAGTGTTCTGCTGGTATAGTTGCGAAGCGTTGGATGGTCATAGCAAATGATCGCTTACAACCTTTTCACACACATCAACTAGCGTTCGTTCACGACGAATTGCAATTTGAATGTAGACCATATCATGCAGTCGGTGTCCGAAGAGAACTAGAAACATCAGCAAAACTTGCTGGAGAATACTACCAATTACGTTGTCCCATAGCAGCCGAAGCAAAAGAAGGTTTAACATGGCATGACGTGCATTAAATATGAAACTATTAATTGATTGCGACTACATAGTATATAAATGCTGTGCAGCCGCCGAAACCGAAATGGATTTTGGTGATGACGTTATTGTTGTTACTTCTAACTTCTCAGATGCAATGAAATGCGTTAAAAGAGATTTAGATAGAGTCCAAAACGAATTAGGTTCGTTTGACGATGAAATGATCTTGTTTTTTACAAGTCCTAATAATTTTAGGAAAAAAATTCTACCCGAATATAAGGGTCATCGACAACGAAAAAAGCCCTGTGGATTCAAACGAGTTATACAGGAACTAAGAAAAAGCTACAAAGTTATTCTCAAGGATACACTTGAAGCTGATGATGCGTTAGGTATTTACGCAACAAAATATCCCGGAAACATTATTGTCTCACCTGATAAAGATATGAGACAGATTCCCGGTAAATTATATGACTTCAAAGAAACAGTTACTATTTCTCCTAACGAAGGAGCAAAATGGCATTTAATCCAAGCACTCGCTGGCGATAATACAGATGGTTACTCGGGTGTACCGGGCGTTGGAGTTAAAAAAGCAGAGAAGATCTTTGAAGAGAAAGGATACACATGGAAAGCAGTCGTTGAAACCTTTGAAGAAAAGGACATGACTGAAAAGGATGCGTTAGTCAACGCAAGACTTGCACGCATACTTACAACATCAGACTACGACCATGAGAAAAAAGAACCAATCCTCTGGAACCCCATACGAGACTACAAAATTGACTCTGAACCAAGACCTACAGATGAGGGAGATAGAGTTAGCGTTGTATGAGATTGACAAAGAGACGATGATAGAACTATACTTACAATTACAAAAACAACTATTTAAATTTAATAATTTATTAGTACCTTTACTTAAAGAAGCTAAAAAAAATGCAAACACCCAACAAAATAGCTAGAACTGGTCGAGTTCAGCAATGGATTGACAATCCCACCAATCGTCTTCCAGTATCATGTACAATTTTTAATGTACAAGACTCTATGGAGGGGTCAGATGGAATCGAAGCAAGCTGGCGTTTTGTTAGCCATGCTCTACGCTTTGGAGCAGGAGTCGCAGTCCACTTGTCGGACCTTAGACCGGCAGGGACAGAAACAAATAAAGGACCTGATACACTTGTTGCAAGTGGACCAGTGTCATTCGCAAAAATCTACTCAACATTAAATGAAATACTTAGACGCGGTGGTACGTACCGCAACGGTGCGTGCGTTATTCACCTTGACATTAATCACGCCGATATTATTGACTTCGTGCAAGTCAAAAGAGAAGAACTCCCATGGGTTAAAAGATGTGTTGACCTCACCCCAGAACTCTGGACTAATTCAGAAGCTCGAGTCAAGGAAGCAATTATTAGAGGAATTGCAAGAGGAGACATTTGGTTATCAAAAATAAAACATGACAACAATGGAAAACGAATCAGGAGCAACGTCTGCCTTGAGGTTTATTTGCCCTCACGCGGAACTTGCCTCTTACAACATATCAATCTCGGTGCCTGTCGTATCGGCGACCTACGACCAAGTTTCCGTGAAGGCATGCAAGAACTGTGCAGTCTCCATGGTAAAACAGGTGTTGGAGGAACTGGTGAATACTTAGCACCAGAAAATGATAGACAAGTTGGATTAGGTGTGTTAGGATTAGCTAACTTCCTAGCTAACAACAACATTACATATGCCGAGTTTGGTAAGGCACTTGAAGCATGTAACAATGCTGAGCCTTACGAAGGTTACGCGGGATTAGCTGCACGCGAACTCTTCCTCGGCATACAAGAGGCAGCTAACATAGCAAGAGAGAACAACATGGAACGAGCATTCGCGATAGCTCCTACCGCCAGTTGTTCTTACAGGAGTAGAGACATTCATGGCTTTACTTCAACACCAGAAATTGCACCACCTATTAGTCGAGTAGTTGACAGGGATTCAGGTGAGTTTGGTGTCGAACAGGTAAAATATGGCGACGTTGAGATCGCATCTGAAGTTGGATGGGAGAGTTTCAAACAAGTGGCAGATCAGATAATGATTATGCTCAACAGAACAGGATTGCTTCATGGCTATAGCTTCAACTCTTGGAGTGACATGGTGACATACGATGAGGCATTTATAGAAGAGTGGTTAAAATCACCACAGACTTCTCTTTACTACAGCTTACAGGTAATGGGTGATACACAAGATAAAACTGATGCTTACGCAGCACTAGGAGATCTTGAGGTTGAGAATTACTTAGGAGATTTGTTTAGTAAAGAACCAGATCCAGACTTTGTTCCGGATCCAGCTATGAAAATTGAATGCGATTGCGAGCAATGAATCCCTATTTAAAATTACTGTCCAGAAAAAGAACTTGGACACCCGTACAAACATCTAAAGGAAAACTAAAAGAAGGTGCAGAAGAAACCATCTACCGTGCCCTTGCAATACGCCATATGGAGTTACCAGTTGGCGAGTTTATTACAGACGCACTTGATAAAGATGTTCCCATCACTGCTAGAGCACTTCTAGAATCAAACGTAAAGGACGAGATTAAACATGACCTCGCTCTTGGTTACATCACCAACGCACTAGGCGTAGATGACAAAGCCGAAGCCGAAGCTTTACGCTTACGTGCAGCATGGGAACAACATCCTGACCACACATTATGTAAAGCGTTAGTAGCAGAGAGAGCAATCTTTTTTGTATTACTACCGTTCTTTAGATTTTGTGGAGACGCAGGATTAAGAACAGTATCAGCAGATATATCTAGAGACGAGCAAGTGCATGTAGCAACTAACAGTTTGGTATGTGCTGAGCTAGGTCTCAAACCTAGTAGATCTCTTGACCTTCTAAGGAAGGCAACTATTAACTGGGTAATGGAACCTTTAAAACAGAATACTGATAGATATTTAGACAAAAAGTTTTGGTTAGATGCCAGCGACAGACTTATGTACGAAGGCAAAGCACCAGAATTCTCACAAACCAAGGCAGCTAGAATGCCTGCATTCTTTGAACACTCAAATGTCAATCTCCCTCAATACTCTTAAGCTTCATAATGAAAAGCTTGACGATTTAGTTAATGAGTTAGATCAAAACTTTGGGTGGAAACCAGTTCACCCAAAAGAAGATATACAATCAATCATGTACAGAGCTGGACAAGCTAGTGTGGTTGATTATTTAAAACAAAAACAAACAGAGGACGAAATCTAATGTGTATATTCGGAGGCGGCAACCCCGCACCACCACCACCAGTACCTTTACCACCACCACCTCCAGTACCTCCAGCTCCACCAGCTCCGTTACCAACTCCTGAGCCAATGGAAAAGGAAGTGAATCCAAAGGTAAGAAGAACTCAATCTAAGAAAACTTCAGAATTTGGTAGAGGCAGCTCACAATTAAGAGTACCTCTTGGATCTAAAGTAAACACTGGACAGTCAGGTCCAGCCGGAGGAATTAATCAATGATGACAGCACGTGAGAGATATGAACAACTCTCTACAAGTCGTAGAGAATTTCTAGACAAAGCAGTAGAGTGTTCAGAACTTACGTTGCCTTATCTAATTCAAGACGATCTATCGTCTAGACCAAACCACGAATCTTTGAAAGTACCGTGGCAAAGCATAGGTAGTAAATGCGTAGTAACCTTAGCTGCAAAGCTAATGCTCGCAATACTACCTCCTCAAACTAGCTTCTTTAAGTTACAACTAAGAGAAGATAAACTAGGTGAGGAGTTTACGCCAGAGGTTAGAGGAGAGTTAGACCTATCCTTCTCCAAGATGGAGAGAATGATAATGGAATATATCGCGGCATCAAATGATAGAGTAACTATTCATCAAGCACTCAAACATTTGATCGTTGGCGGTAACGCCCTTATCTTTATGGGTAAAGATGGTCTAAAGAATTATCCACTTTCAAGATACGTTGTTTCTCGTGATGGGAACGGCAACGTTTTAGAGATAGTTACTAAAGAACTAATCAATAGAAAAGTAATGGATGTAGATATCCCAACTCCATTATCAAAACAAGGGGTAGTAGATGAGACAAAAGCCACGGACAAGGATGACATTGAAGTGTACACTTGTGTTAAATTAATAGATGGTAGGTGGGTATGGTTTCAGGAAGCGTTCGATAAGATCATTCCCGGTAGCCGTAGTACCGCACCTAAAAATGCAAGTCCTTGGTTAGTGCTCAGATTCAATACAGTTGACGGAGAAGATTATGGTAGAGGCAGAGTCGAAGAGTTCCTCGGAGACCTTAAAACAGTTGAGGGATTATCTCAAGCGCTTGTTGAAGGCGCAGCAGCCGCCTCGAAAGTAATCTTTCTAGTCAGCCCATCTTCCACAACAAAGCCACAGACTATTGCTAAGGCTGGCAATGGTGCCATTGTATCTGGACGTGCAGAAGACGTACAGGTAGTACAAGTGGGTAAGACAGCCGACTTCTCTACTGCTGCAAACATGGCTAATCAGATAGAGAAAAGATTACTCGAAGCATTCTTAGTGATGAACATAAGACAAGCTGAACGAGTAACAGCAGAGGAAGTACGACTCACTCAATTAGAACTTGAACAACAGCTCGGCGGAATATTTTCGTTGCTCACGATTGAGTTCCTAATACCATATTTGAATCGTACACTCTTAGTTCTACAACGTAGTAATGAGATACCTAAACTACCTAAAGATATAGTCAGACCTACAATCGTAGCTGGTATTAATGCATTAGGTAGAGGACAAGATAGAGAATCATTGACCCAGTTCATTGGTACTATCGCACAGACCCTCGGACCAGAGGCGCTCATGAAGTTTGTAGAACCACTAGAAGCTATACGTAGACTAGCTGCTGCACAAGGTATAGATGTACTGAATCTAATTAAGACTCAGCAACAGATAGACCAAGAAATGCAACAACAAATGCAAGCACAACAGCAACAAGCTTTAGTGCAACAAGCTGGTAAACTAGCTGGTACTCCTATGATGGACCCATCTAAGAATCCAGCAATGGATGCAGCTATGCAGGAAGGTATGGCAGAAACAACAGAAGAACCACCTATTGAAGAATAATGGCAGAAACACTATCGTATGACAACACACCACAGACAGAAGTTCTCTCAGCCGATGAACAGGACTCTCTAGAAGTTGGTGAAAAGCTAGTAGCAGAACAAGAAGGTTTACTAGCAGGGAAATACAATAACCCACAAGAGTTAGAAAAAGCATACCTAGAATTACAAAGTAAACTTGGACAATCAGAAACAGACCAAGCAGGAGAAGAAGGAGAAGGAGAAGAAGAAGGAACTAATGAGGAGGTATCTGAAACGTCTCCTGCATTCGATCTAATATCTCAAGCTTCTGAAGAATATTATAGTAATGACAATACTTTATCACCAGAAACTATAAACAAGTTTTCTTCAATGAGTAGTACAGATATTGTCAATGCTTATATGGAGTCTATAAAAAATGCTCCTGCACAACAACAACAGGAAGTAGATATTCCTGATGCACAGGTAAACGAAATACAAAATGCTGTTGGTGGTGAGAAACAATATACAAATATTGTATCTTGGGCTGCTAATAACTTGCCTGAACCTACAGTGGTAGCTTATGATAACTTAGTTGCTTCAGGAAATGTAGAAGCTATTAACCTAGCTATGCAAGGATTGAAAGCACAGTATGATAATGCTTTTGGTAACGAAGGCAGAACTCTACAAGGTAAGCCACCTCGTACTAGCGGGAATACATTTAGATCACAAGCTGAATTAATATCAGCTATGGGTGATCCTCGCTATGAAACAGATGAAGCATACAGAGATGACATTCTAGCAAAACTAGAACAGTCAGATCTACAGTTCTAATTACATAGCGGCGACCCGAATCGGATCGTCCTCGCCAATATGTAAACCACCACACCGAACTATTATGAGAACTACCGAATACGGTAAACAAAACATTTACGCAAACGAGACTCCTGCAAGAGTCATCGAAAACTATCCAATTAACACCAATCCTTTTATGACTAATGAAGCGGAACGCTTTAACGGCTGGGCTGCAATGCTTGGTATCGTTGCTGCTCTTGGCGCATACGCCACAACCGGTCAAATCATCCCCGGAATCTTTTAGTCCTTATAACTGGAAGATGAGTTGCTTTGATTTTCTCGAAGCAAGATATAAAATAATATTAGATGAGGACCTACCTCTTAAGAATAAGATGGACCTCATCTCTTTTTTCCTCTCCAAAGTCGAAGAGGAATGCGACAACATTCATTTAAATTAATTAATCACATGGCTGCAATCTCATTACAAAGAGACACTACAACCAACTGGCAGAAATTTTGTGAGTGGGTAACAAGTACAAACAATCGCCTATACGTAGGATGGTTCGGAGTATTAATGATACCTTGCTTACTAGCTGCTGCAATATGTTTTACTCTCGCCTTCATCGCTGCTCCACCTGTGGACATCGACGGCATACGTGAGCCAGTTTCCGGCTCCTTATTATACGGGAACAATATAATATCAGGAGCTGTCGTCCCTAGCTCTAACGCAATCGGACTACATTTCTATCCTATCTGGGAGGCTGCTACACTGGACGAGTGGTTATACAATGGCGGACCTTATCAGTTAGTTATATTCCACTTTCTCATTGGAGTGGCTGCATACGCAGGAAGACAATGGGAACTATCTTATCGACTAGGTATGAGACCTTGGATTTTTGTAGCTTACATGGCTCCAGTCTCAGCAGCTCTAGCGGTTTTTCTCGTGTACCCTTTCGGACAAGGGAGTTTTAGTGATGGTATGCCTCTTGGTATTTCTGGTACTTTTAACTTCATGTTCGTATTCCAAGCAGAACACAATATCCTTATGCATCCGTTCCACATGCTCGGTGTTGCTGGGGTATTCGGTGGATCTCTTTTCGCTGCTATGCACGGAAGTTTGGTTACGTCCTCTATTATTAAGGAGACAACTGAACAGGAGTCACAGAATTATGGCTATAAATTTGGTCAGGAAGATGAGACTTATAACATCGTTGCAGCTCATGGCTACTTCGGTAGACTAATATTTCAATATGCGTCTTTCAATAATTCTCGTTCTTTACATTTCTTTCTTGGTGCTTTCCCGGTTATTGGCATATGGCTAACATCCATGGGAATCTGCACAATGGCATTTAACTTAAATGGTTTTAACTTTAACCAGTCAGTAGTTGATGCTAGTGGAAATGTAATTCCTACATGGGCTGATGTTCTAAACAGACAGTCTTTAGGTATGGAAGTAATGCATGAAAGAAATGCACACAACTTCCCACTCGATTTAGCTAACGCTGAGTCAACACAAATAGCACTCACCGCTCCAGAAATTGCTTAATAAGCTTTGTTTAATATTAACAATAATTACTAACTGTTTTATTATCTCTGGAGTGTCTAGACACTGGAACAATATGTCACAACAATCTGATAAAATGCGTGCAAGCGTAACAAGATTTGAATTTTGTAATAGCAATGACAACCAAGAGAAAGAACGTAAGCCTGAAGATGGGCAAACACAAGAGTCGGACGGGGGGTCTGACAGCAGCCGGTAGAAAAAAATACAACGCTGCAACTGGATCAAATCTTAAAGCACCACAACCTCAAGGTGGTGCTCGTAAAAGATCTTTCTGCGCTCGCATGTCGGGCGTGAAAGGTCCTATGAAAAAACCAAACGGCAAGCCTACTCGTAAGGCTCTTGCCCTTCGCAAATGGAAATGTTAATTATGCCAATGGGAAAAGGAACCTACGGTTCTAAAAGAGGCAGACCTCCTGCCAAAAAAAATGGTAATGGCACAGCTAAAAAGCTGATGTCTAAGAATCCTAAAATGCCTGCTAAGGTAGCTAAGGCTATTTCTAAAAACATGAGGAAAAAGTAATGGCACACAAAGGTAAAGGCTCCTGTAAAGGTGGCATGAAAAAAGGGGGTAAGAAATATGGCAAGTAAGCGTGGCTTATATGCTAACATCCATGCCAAGAAAAAGCGCATCGCTGCTGGTTCTGGTGAAAAGATGAGAAAGCCCGGATCACCCGGAGCACCCACAAACGCGAACTTCAAGCGAGCAGCTAAAACTGCAAAGAAGAGAAAATAGCAACCACGTCCGTTCATCCCGCATGGGACGCATGACGACTCAAGCATGGAACGGGGCTTGGGTATATAGGAGAAAACCATGAAAGTTACTTTTGTATATCGTGGCATTGCTTACACTAGAGTAATCGGTTAGGCGATCTTAGGGGGTTCAAGTCCCCCTATCTCAATCTGGCTTTTGCCCTCTAAGGAGGATACCATCAGCCGTATATACGGTGGGATAGACCACAAACGTGACAGTCTCACGTAAGACCAATTAAGACTGACAACATTCTAACGTTAGGAACGATACAATATACCCCTTAAAATAGGACATAACAATGGCTCAACAGAGTTCAGGAATGACCACGAGTTTAACTCGCGCCGGTCAGTCCAATAGTACAGGTGACGCAAGAGCACTTTACTTAAAATTGTTCAGTGGAGAAATGTTCAAAGGCTTCCAACACAATGCGATAGCAAGGGATCTCGTTATGAAGAGAACTCTAAAAAATGGAAAATCTTTGCAGTTTATCTATACTGGACACACTAAAGCCGAGTTCCATACACCCGGCAACAGCATACTTGGAAACTCCGATGGAGCACCTCCAGTAGCTGAGAAGACTATCACATGTGATGACCTTCTAATCTCAAGTGCATTCGTTTACGAATTAGACGAGACACTTGCTCACTACGAATTGAGAGGAGAAATTTCCAAGAAGATTGGATACGCTCTTGCTCAAAAGTACGACAGACTAATCTTTAGATCTATCGCTCGTGGTGCTAGAGCTGCTTCACCAATCACAAAGTCTGGCTTTGTAGAACCCGGTGGAACACAAATCCGTGTAGGTACAAACAACCAAGCATCTGATGCTTATGTACCAGCTTCTCTAATTAACGCTTTCTATGACGCTGCTGCGGCATTAGATGAGAAAGGTGTTAGTGAAGACGGAAGAGTAGCTGTACTTAACCCAAGACAGTACTACGAATTAATACAAGGTGTAGGTTCAAGCGGACTTATCAACAGAGACACACAAGGTACAGCTTTACAGTCTGGACAAGGTATCATTGAAATTGCAGGCATCAAGATCTTCAAGTCAATGAACATCCCATTCTTCAGTCAGTATGGTACTAAGTATGGTTCTGCTGGTGCAACAAACCCCGGAATCACATCTCCTACAAACGTAGGTTCATTTGTTGGCGAAGCTGTCGAAGACGCTGCTGCTGACGTAACTGGAATCAACAACGAGTACGGTCAAGAAACAGAATTTGCTAACTCATGTGGTTTGATCTTCCAGAAGGAAGGAGCTGGTGTTGTAGAAGCTATTGGACCACAGGTTCAAGTAACTTCAGGCGACGTTTCAGTTGTTTACCAAGGCGATGTGATCTTAGGTCGCATGGCTATGGGTGCTGACTACCTTAACCCTGCTGCATGTGTCG
>VMHT01184218.1_pt1 | contig 10150 bp, 11 predicted proteins | sample 4693611 | NCBI WGS metagenome assembly VMHT01 (sample SAMN12280063, study PRJNA550983) | marine metagenome | isolation source: seawater sampled from same location over 5 years 0.02-0.2 micron viral filtrate | place: USA: collected off the coast of southern California halfway between the port... ...
GAGGGTTGGACCAACTTTCGCCTTCCAGAAGCCGAAGACCGGATCGGCGGTTTTGGTTCTGGGTTCTTTGGTGGACTCACTGGCCATCAAGGCGCGCTTCGAGCGATGTTCTTGCAAAAACGCCTGCCCGACAAATCAGAATACGCAGCGACAGCCGCGGTGCTTGCTTTGGTTGTCGATGTGACGAGGGTGCCGGTGTACGTAGCGCTTGAAGGCTGGCAGATCCTTGACGCGGGATGGCTCATCCTCGGGCTTATTTTGGCGGCCGTGCTTGGTGTTCAATTGGGCAAGCGCTGGCTAAAAAAATGGAAATCTGACACCATCCGCAACGGTATTTTGGTGGCGATTGTCGCGAGTGGTGTGCTCTACATTGGAGAAGCTGCTGTTGCCTTGCAGTGGCTTTGAATTCAACCAAGCCAATAGGAAACCCACCCAAAAAGCAGAATTGCGGATAGAACAGTTCCCCATGCAAGACCTGTTCTTTTTGTTTTTATTCCATAGAGTATGAAGGCCGCCATAGTGAATGGGATCAGCCCCAACAAAAGGACCGCCAATAATATCGCTATACCCCAATCCATATTTCCGCCAAATTCATCCAACAACCACAAACCGAATCCTGTAGGGAGGTAGGGGCCAATGCAGCCGATAAGAAAAAGCAAGACTGTCCGCGCAGTCGTAATCTCGCTAGTCGAGATCTTGATGTCTTGCCACATGAACCGTTCCTCGTGGGTTTTTGGAACCGATTGAGGTCGGGGCTTCTTTCTTTTTTTAAAATTGGATTTTCTTCTTCCTCCTAACGGCCAAGTAAACTCATCTTTACACGAGGGGCATCTTATGAAGCCCTTGTTGACATCCATTTTTGGCGACATTTGATGGACACAATAGGGGCATTCAATTGTGTCCATGGGCAAAGTTCGCTCCTTGGGGAGATAAGTGTTGAGCCGTTTCGCAAAATCCATCTGATACGATGCTTCGTGAACGGAGCGCCACCAAGCCTCGATCGAAGTGTATGTTTCGTTCACGCCAGTGGTGGCATCCACTTGCCCTTTTCACGAGCATGATCGAGCACGTGCCAATACAAGGTGACCAACGTCTTGTGTTCATCGCACACGAACGCATCGACCTCGCTTGGTTTGAGGACGGGCGGGGCTTTTCGCCACATGCGCTTTGCCAAAACAGAGAGGGGAAAGAGATTCAACGCCGGCCCGTTAGCCGGGAAGCCGAAAGCAATCGCCCAAGGCCGTTCAATCAAGTTTGCAGCCCGGACCGCCTTCGTAACATCAGCCCAAGAGTTTCCTTTACCCGCCTTCTTTCGTACCAGCCATGAAGGATTGACCGATGTATCGACGGTGTAGCCGAGTCGGGCGAGCGCGCTTGCCATCCACGGGGCCATGTACCCTGCAGGGGCTCGAAACCACGGCCGAAACCGGTCGTTAGCGCGCTCAGCAATCACCGCAGTGGCTTGCTTCAACGCTGATGAAAACCCTTCAGAATCTTCAGGCCAAGCCGACCACGAACGATGGGTCAGTCCGTGACACCCGACCGTTAATCGCTCACCATACGCGGCCAAAAGGCCATCAAACCACGCCCCAAATTCGTCCGATTCAAACAGATCTGCAATGACAAATAATGTGACAGGATGGGTTGTGCTTGCTAACCACGAGTCAAACGCTTTCATTGCCACCTTGTATCTCTCTGAAAGCACCTTGTCCTCAGGTGAGTGCTTGCTACGCGTTGGGTGGCCTTGTGCCGAAGGAACATGCCGCAAGTCATCAAAATCAACGGTCAACCAGGTGCGAGTCAATCGGTTCAACTCCGAGGCAAATCGACGATATGAAGCCGATGAGGTACGGTTCGCTCACCAATTTCAATCCCGATGAACTCCTCGACGGTTTCACCCTGCCACGCTTGACATATTCGAGTTGCAGTGGCGAGCCCTGCGACGTTGTGAGGGTGAACGGTGATCTCGATTCTGTGATGCTGTTCTTCGTTTCTTGCTCGTTCATCGAGCCAAGTGAAGATTCTGTTTGCAGCCATGATGGCAATCCCTTTGCGCTGATATGAAGGCCGAACCCAATACCCAAGGTTGTAAGATGAGCCGATCAGTTGCAATTCATCCCCAAGTCCAACAAGACCAACGAAGGTGTTGCCCTCCGGCTGACAAATCCACCAAAAATGCAATCGATCGGCACCGGCCTGACTTTCAACATCAAACAGCATGTCACTCAATTGCCCTTGGACATTGAACGAAGCATCCAACCAAGGGAGTGCGGTTTGAGCGGCGACAGGGTCTTCGTTGTAGGCTTCAAGCAGAGAGGGGAGGATCGACTTGCTGACTGGTTTGAGCATCAAACCTTGATCCAAATCGAGTTCAGGTGTCATTGCTTATGCCCCTGTGCCGAGTTGAGCGACAGCAGCGGCCACTTGTTCATCGTTTGGATGCACATGTTGCGCCATCGCCAGCGTCCATTGCAAGTGTTCTTCGCGACCAAGTTGTCGCATGGAAGCTCCAATGTGAAGCAACATGTCGAGGTTGTGCTCCAAATGTGGCCCAAGAACATCGAGGATTTGAGCGGCTTCTGGGAGGTTGCCCGACTTGATGGCTTCCAAAATAGCCACCACTTCGCGGTAGACTTGGCGTGGATCCCAAGGCTCTTTTGCAGGCCATGGCCAAATTCGGTTGCCGTGCTGAGGTTCAGGCGCAGGAGTTTGGGGTGCATCATCCGGTAAGTCGGGCGTGTTCACCTCAGTTCCCGAGGCTTGTGGGAGTTCTGGTGTTGCTTCGGGAAGGTCTGGAATTTGCGTTGTTTCAACGCGCACAGGGGCCACCGAATCCATGGCGTCGGGCAGTTCGGGTGTGGTGGAGGGAGCAGCATCCGGCGCAGGTTCCGCAGTGATGGCTTGTGTCATCGGCAAAGCAACAGCGTCGACAGGGGATTCTCCTGGGAGGTCCGGAAGGTCTGGTGTCGAGGCAACGGTGCCGGGGGCAGGACCAACGCTTCCGGTCAAATCATCATCGCTTTCTGTTTTGACCATTGGCGAGTACAAGTTCCCAAGACCAGTGTGAACGGGTTCAGCGACCTCTGCCATTGGATCATGTGCTCCGATTTGGAACTCGACGGGTGCTGAAGGGGCATCGCTGGCCTCCAATTCAACGGCTTCTGGTGATTCATACTCCACCGTTTCTGAAAGGGTCGGGTGACCTGCCTTGATGAATCCAAGGTCTTCCTCCTCTTCGCCCCCTTGGAGTTGACTTTGCCCGATTTCTACCGTGGCTTCCTCCATTGAAAGCACCGCTTCAACGGCAATTTCTTCCTCTTCGTGCAAATCCTCGCCCATCAACGTCGCCATAAGTTCGCTTCCAGACGAGGAAGGGGTTGCCATTGGTTGATCGCGAGCGGATTTATCCAGTGAGTAGTAGCACTGTGCGCATTGTTGTGCCCCTTCTGGGTTGACAAATTCGCAATAGGGGCACAGCACTCCGTCGACGGATTCTTGTTTCTTCTTGCGAAACACACTCTGCACCCCAAATCCCTCGTCCTACATTTCCGGTTTAAGTCAATGGGTTTCTCGTACTTGCGAAGCATCATTGCAAGAGGCATACGCTGATGGGGTGAGGCGGATTCCACAGGCCATGGAGGAGCGGGGTCGAGTTCGGCGCATGAACAGCAGCGCTGCTCAGAAGAAAGCAGATCGCGACATCGCTGGTGAGATGCCGCTCAAGTGGCAAAGGGGTCAAGATCACTTCACCCGATTTACCGCACTGATCAGAAGGGAGCTGGACGATGAAACGGCCATGGTCGAAGAGCGATGGAAATCATGGTCCAAACAACGCTTACTGGCGGCCGGCCTCGCTTTATTCGATCTCAATGGCCGAGGGCAGGGGCGTTTTTTCGGTGAACCCATTCTTGTGTTTGAAAACCGTCAGGGCTCTCGTTTGCCAATTCATCGGTTTGGCCATGGTGACATCGTGTTGATTTCCCGCGCCCGCCCTTGGGGTGAAAAGGTCGTTGAAGGCATTGTTTTGGACCGAGGTCCAACCCGCATCCGCATCGTTGTCTCTGAAAAACCAAAGGACCTGAAGAAAGGCACATGGCGGCTCGACCGGGGCGCCAATCGAGTTGCGCACGACCGCATGCATGAGGCCCTTTCGACCTTCCACTCCAGCGATAGCGAAGGCGGAACGGTGCTTCGGGATCTTCTTCTTGGCTCACTCCACGATATGGAAACTTCAGCCGCCAGGCCGCCTGAAATTCACGGTCAAAAACGCCGTGGCCCATTGGGCATTGAAAAAATGACACTCAACCCGTCTCAAAAGCAAGCGGTTGAATCCGCCATTGAGCGCCGCTTAACCCTCATCCAAGGCCCTCCCGGAACGGGTAAAACACACACTGCAGTGCACCTTCTTTCCGCTTTTGTCCAACTTGGTAGAGGTCCAGTGCTTGCAACCGCTGAGTCAAACGTAGCTGTTGATAACCTGCTCGAAGGATTGCTTGAACTCGGCGTTAAAGCCGTACGAATTGGCCGACCAGTCAAGGTCCGAGAGCATCTGCGCCAGGCCACCCTCGACGCTCAAATTGAGCACCACCCTATGCAAGAGGAACTTCGCTTCATTCGAGAACAAAACGACGAACTTCGCAGAAGCCTTGGGGGCCTTAAGGGGAAAGAAAAGGGCATGGCGCACCGCGATGTCAACAAAAATTTCAAAGAAATGAGGGCCATTGAAGGCAACATGATTGCTTCTGTGTTGGACGGTGCAGAGGTCATTTGCGCTACGACCATCGGCGTTGGTCACTCGTTGCTGCGCGACCGGCGATTTCCTGTGGTGCTGATGGATGAGGCAACGCAAGCGAGCGAACCAAGCGCTCTGGTGCCGATCACCCGTGGCTGCAGGCAACTTGTCCTCGTTGGGGACCACAAACAACTCCCACCAACCGTCATTAGCGATGCGGCGCAACAAGGTGGCCTTGGCCAATCATTGTTCGAACGCTTAACAGAATGTGGGGTTGAAACCCACATGCTCACCACTCAATATCGGATGCACCCCACCATCCGCGAATACCCAAGCGCCCGCTTCTACGAAGACCGCCTCCTCGATGGCTGCACGCCTGCGGAACGCCCACCGGCAGCAGGTTTCCTATGGCCTGATTGGGATCATCCAGTCGCCTTTGTTCCGGTCGATGGCTCAGAAATTGTGGACGATGAAGGGAGCAGTAAATCGAATTTAGATGAGGCTGCAAAGGTCCTCTCAGTGGTGAGTGGTCTGCTTTCTGCGGGCGATTTGACGCCAGCAGACATCGGCGTCATCACCCCCTACAGCGGTCAAGTGCGCTTACTGACCGACTTGTTTGAACAGGCCGGCGGGCGCGACGAACACGGTCCGTTTGCAGGCCTTGAAATCAAGAGCGTGGATGGCTATCAGGGTCGGGAGAAGGAAATCATCGTGTTCTCTGCCGTGAGGGCCAACGACAACGGCGAGGTTGGTTTCTTACGCGATCGCCGACGCCTCAATGTGGCCATCACACGAGCACGGCGCGGATTGATTGTCCTTGGAAACCCGAAGACACTGCGCCACGATGGCACATGGCGTGCTTGGTTGGATTGGGCTGAAGAACGAGGTTTGTTCGCTTGGCATGTCACCCATGGCTGAATCCAATAGCCAATAGTTGACAAAGGGCAGAACCTAGGCACCAACATGGCCGAGAGTCCTGTTGGTTTGTATCAAGGCGGCGGCACCCTTGCACAAGCTGTCCTCGCATCTGCACCAGAGGGCATGCTCATCGCACCAGTTTGGAAGCGGGTGGCAGCATACATGCTTGACGTCGTCGTTCTGACGCTGCTGTTGCATTTCCTCACAGGCCAAATGCTCATGGTCTACATGTCCGATTTTTCCCTGTTGGGTGAAGGGCCACGCTACATTGCAGCGTTTGCTTTGAACTGGTTTTTGTTCCTCGGTGCTCATTATCTGTACTTCAAATACACCGGGCGAAGCATTGGGCGTTCACTTGCTCAACGTGGCCTGCGCATCGCCATTGTTCACGACAACGGCACTCCACTCGAAGACCACCATTGGGGTCCACGGGCGGTTGGAAAACTGATCTACCTCATCCCTCTTATTGGTCCACTCTGGTTTGGTTTACGAGATGTGATTCGTGGCCGTTCTAAGGAAAGCGAATACAGGACTTCGATTGATACCACCCATCACACCGTGGCGGCTGTCGACTGGTCGTTGCCTTCCGAAACACGCCTACGGTTGCGTTGAATTGAAGTAGGACTTCGTTGAGTGGCCAACAGGTGAGCACATGAGCGACGAACACAACGCACGGACCTCTTCGATTGAAGCGCGCCTGACTTCAGTCAAAATGGAAATCGACGACGACGACGAAGATGTCGTGTTCGTCACCATCGATATGACCAACGAATCCGCCATGCCGGTTGGCGGCCTCTCAGCCTACATCACCACCGATAAAGGCACCAAAATCGAGCCACTCACCTCCATTACCTCACTGGGCCCGGGACTCACTCGTACCTTTTCGTTTGAATTCCCACTTGAAACCGGCACCTGGACATACTCTGTTTCAGGCAGCGGTCAAAACCTCTCTCTTGGCCCCTATGAAGCGGACTTTGCCTTCGAAGCAGAAGAAGGCCGAACGTTCGGAAACGCCATCGGCTCAAGTTTGTTCAGCGGCGCGTTTGACGCCAATCTTGACGCTTTTGGCAAAGTCCAAGAAAAAGAATTGATCGACCCAACGTCGGTTGTCATGACGTCCTATCATGGAGAAAACGCAGCAGGCGGCGCAACCAAAGTCAAACTTGGTGAGGCTAAAGCAGCCAAAACTGATGAAGAAGGCCCACGAACGCCGCCTTGGGCAACCGCTTCGCCTGCCGAATCAAACGACCCTCTCAGCGCTCCACTTGGCCAACCCGATCCACTGCTCGCCCCAATCGCCTCAACACCGGCTCCGGCCGCTGAAAATGAAGAAGTCGTGGACTTGCTCGCCCTTCCATTGACGACGGCTTCTCCTGAATCGACACCTCCACCAACGCCCCCGGCTGAAGCTGCACCCCCGGTTGCAGATGAACCTGTAACGGCCGCTACGCCCCCGGCTTTGCCTTCATCTTCTCCTCCGTCCGGTCCACCTTCGGGACCTCCGTCTGGTCCACCAAGCGGCCCACCAAGCGGCCCTCCATCCGGTCCACCATCCGGCCCACCTTCGGGGCCTCCATCTGGCCCCCCGTCCGGTCCCCCAAGTGGTCCTCCCTCTGGCCCACCCTCGGGACCTCCATCAGGACCTCCATCAGGACCTCCGTCTGGTCCACCAAGCGGCCCTCCATCCGGCCCACCTTCCGGGCCTCCATCCGGTCCACCCTCTGGTCCACCAGGTTCTCAGCCAAAGCGCCCCGGTAATTTGTGAGTGATTGCAATGAGCGATGGGTTTGTTATGGAACTGTGCGGCAACAAAGCTGCTTGGCAAATCGTCCCTGAAGGTATCTCTGCGATCAATCTTGAAGCGGTCGGTACGGCCATCGCAGAATCGGGTTACACAGTCGGCATTCAAACGAGGCTTTGTTGGACATTTTCTGGCCCATGTGATTTGACATTGTATCCGAGCGGGAAATTAATGATCAAAACCGAAGACAAAGCCCTTGCAAGCGAAGTTGCACAACTTCACGTTGAGCAATGGGCGCATGCATAAGGGGTTCTCTGCATGTCATTGGTGCCAGATTCGGTCATCGCCAGTCTGCAGGCAGGCGGCGTGATTGCCTATCCAACTTCGACGCTTCCAGGTTTAGCAACATTGCCCAATTCCGAGGCCCTCGATGCATTGTACGATCTAAAACAACGACCTGCCCACCAACCCGTCAGCCTTGGCGTCCATTCATTGGAACAAGCAGAAGCGTTCGTCGTTGTTCCTCCAATTGCCCATGAATTGCTTGCAGCCTTCCCTCGAGGTTCGCTCACGCTTTTGCTTGAGGCACAAGAACCGGTGGACCCGCGCTTAGGTGGCGAGAGAATCGCAGTGCGAGTCTTGGAACATCCAACCGCGCGAGCCCTTGTCGCCCATGTCGGCCCTGTTACCGCAACAAGCGCTAACCCGTCAGGAGAACCCCCGCTTGAATCGGCTGAAGCTGCCGGTATCGGACTTGGCCTATCACCGAACTCAATCCTTGCGGGGGCGTGCCCAGGTGGGCTTGGAAGCACGTTTGTATCCCTCATTGAAGATGAAGACGAACCGAGCGGATTTTCGGTAAGCATTATGAGAGAGGGCGTCGCACCTGCCAACGAGGTGAGAACATGGATGTTGATGAGAGTCTGAAGTACTGGCGCGATGCCGGCCATGTCGCTCGTCGAACCCTCGAGGCAATGAAACTCGAACTTCAACCAGGAAAGACCTTCCATGAAATCATAGAATCCGCAGAGCGGTTCATCCACAGACACGGTGGAAAGCCTGCATTCCCAGGAACCATCCACACCAATGATCTCGCAGCGCATTTTACCACCAACCATGCAGTAGAAGGCGTTGAAGGTTGGTCTGGGGACACGGTGCTGGAAAAGGGCGATTGCGTCAAAATCGATTATGGCGTTCACATCAAAGGTCACATTGGCGACAACGCATTGACGTTCGAAGTCGGCAACACCAACAACCACACCGACCAAATCAAAGCGGCTAAGGAAGCGCGGGATGCAGCGATTGAAGTCATGCACCCAGGAACTCCATGGTACAAGGTGGGTGCAGCAGCAGCCCAGCCATCAATCGATGCGGGATTCCAACCCATCCGTAACCTCTGCGGCCACCAGCTGAAACCTTGGCAACTTCATGCTGGCGTTTCAATTCCATCCTATGCTTGCGGCCCGGATAACCGAGGCTTCTCGGGTGTGGTCGAGGAAGGCAGCGTCTATGCGGTTGAGCCGTTCAACACCACGGGCTCTTCCGGACTGATTGAAAACATAGGATCACCGCACTCGTCTAATATTTATCGCGTCACAGGTCACACCACTTCACGTAAAGCCCGTGCGAAGGGTCAACTGAAACCACTCGGTGCGCAAATGGCGCGCAACCTTGAGGAACGCTATTCGACGTTACCATTCGCAGAGCGTTGGGCGTTCCCTATGCTCGAAAAACCGTTCCCTGAGGCCGATCTGGCCAGCCGTCAGAGCAAGTGGAATGCTCTTGTTAAGAAACTGATCAGCATTCGCTTCCTCGAAACTTATCATGCCCTTCGTTGCATCGATGGCGGAAACATCTGCCAGTTTGAACACACGGTCTACATTACGGACGGTGGCCCTGAAATTCTAACAGTGGAATGAAGCCTATTTGTGGCAATCAACGGACAGATGTCCCTTTTCTGCTTGAAAACCAATATAAACCGCGAGTGCCTCGGAGTAAACGAACAGGGCTGCGAAGTTCATGTTGAGTGCATCCCATCCCCTCCGCATTACTCTCACCCTGTTCACCTCTTTTTCTCACCCTAGCCTTGCGGCTAAAAAAATAACATTTGCGAAAAAATTGTTATTTCGAAACTTCCGCGCTGTTCGCGCTTACAAATCCAATGCTCCACTCCCGTTGGCGCGCCAGATCAATAATTGTAACATTTGGATAAAAGCCCAAAAAACGCTGTTTTTGGCGGTCACCGCGAAGTAAGCAGGCATTACGATTAAATAAGGCGGCTGCGGTAGGGCACCTACCCCCGATTTCGGGAAGGAGGACAAAAATATGCAAAACGAAAAAATGAACGATGAAGCTGTAAGCCCAGTTATCGCTACCATTCTAATGGTCGCAATCACTGTGGTTCTTGCTGGTGTGCTGTTTGTGTGGGCAAGCTCCCTCGCAGAAGGCAACACTGACGGAAACCTTGCTCTGTACCAATTTAGTGCAGAAGACGCAAACGGCGACACAACTGACCAAAACGACGACAACCTCGTCCGTGTGACCATGAGCCAAGGCGGCGACCTAAACTGGGCTTCGATCTCAGTGAAGATCTCCGTTGACAACGCTGCACCTGTCACATGTGACAACCCAGGCGCAACAGGCGGCTCATGCGGCCTCGTTGAGTTCGGATCCACCAGCGACCAAGTTTGGTCCGTTGGTGACGGTGTGACCATCGTCGAAACTGGACAGTCCCTTTGTGACGCAGGACAAACCTGTGA
>VMHT01056271.1_pt1 | contig 10149 bp, 2 predicted proteins | sample 4693611 | NCBI WGS metagenome assembly VMHT01 (sample SAMN12280063, study PRJNA550983) | marine metagenome | isolation source: seawater sampled from same location over 5 years 0.02-0.2 micron viral filtrate | place: USA: collected off the coast of southern California halfway between the port... ...
CTACTACTAATTTACAATTCCAATTTAACTCGGGATTAAGTGGATCTATTCCAGATAATAATGGCCCCTTTAATATAGGGACAAGTAGTTTATTTACGGCTTCTCAAGCAATATCCTCTTCATATGCTGAATCCTCTTCATTCACTACTACAGCATCTTTTGCAAATAATGCTATAAGCGCTTCATATGCTACTACAGCTTCATTTGCTTTAAATGTTACTCCTACTCCTACCCCTACTTGGAATGAGGTATTAACAGTAGGTAGTGATGCTACCCAAAACATTTACCTAAATGGTAATAATAAAATAGCATTAGGTACAACTCTAAGCGAAAATGCTGCTAATGGCCTTATATTTTTTAATAGTAATAACTACTTACAAATTGATGCCAGTAATCATATTTACCTTAACCCAAGTAACAATGTAGGTATAGGAACTGATACCCCAACAGAAAAATTAGATATTGCCGATAATTTAAGAGTTAGAGGTGCTATTAGTGCATCTAATATTCCTACGGTAACAGGCGAAAATACAGTAGTATTATGGAACGGTTATAAATTAGTAAGTAATGAATTTAGTACTTTATTAGATGCTAATACTGTTAACTCCTTTGCTACAGCTTCTTTAGGATCTGCAGGTGAAGTAGTAGCAACTTCTACTACATCTTCATTTCAATTTGGGTTTGAAAATGGGTTAAGTGGATCAATTCAAAATAATATATTAACTATAGGTACTAGTAGTGCATTCTCTGCTTCATATGCTCTAACAGCAATTTCGTCTTCATATATTTTAGCAGATAACATTGATCAACCCTTTAGTAATTTAAATGTTACAAATAATATAACAGCATCACTTATAAGTGCTAGTGCTGGTATTACTTCTAGTGATGTTTATATTAACCAATGGGGAAGTGTATCTGCTTCATTAGCAGCCGCAGTTAACTCAAATGATAATTTAGGTAACCATACTGCTACTCAAGATTTAAATTTAAATAATAATGATATTATTGGTGTTGCACAAATTACTGCTTCAGGAATAATAAGCTCTAGCGGTGGGTTTATAGGCAATCTAACAGGAAACGTAATAGGTAACTTAACGGGCTCAGCAACTACTGCTTCTTATGTTGAAACTTCCCAGACAGCTTCCTTTGTAACAGGATCAAACGTTTTTGGTCCCTTCGGATCAAATAGTATATTATCTGCATCATACTCTGTAAGTGCTTCTCTAGCTAGTTTAGCAAATACATCACTTACTGCTACTACAGCATCACATGCCTTAAATGCAAATACTTCACTCACTGCATCTTATGTAGCAACAGCTTCCTTTGTAACAGGCTCAAATGTTTATGGGCCCTTCGGTTCAAATAGCATTTTATCAGCTTCACATGCTGAAAATTCAGACACTGCCCTTACTGCTACAATAGCAACTACTGCCCTTACTGCTTCCTTTATAACAGGTTCAAATGTTTACGGGCCTTTCGGACCAAATAGTATATTATCTGCATCATATGCTGTAAGTGCTTCTCAAGCTGAATCAGCAAATACATCACTTACATCACTTACAGCAACTACTGCTTCTTATGTTGAGAGTGCTTCATATATTCCTAATTTACAAGTAGTAACTAACCAAGGTAACAGTACTACAAATGCTATTACAAGTTCAGGTGGATTAGAAATTACAGGATCTACTAAATTTAAAGTACTACAACAGGATGGCTTTAAAATTTTAAATTTACCAACTGCTAATACCTCTGAAAAATTTGCACTTGTAATTGATAGTAGTGGTGTTGTTAAAAAAGCAGCATCTGAATTTGGAGCAGGTAGTGGTGCCTCAGGGAACTTTATATTCCATATTACTGCTAGTGGTACTCCTTCGGGTCCCTTTAGTGTAATTGAATCAGGTTCAATAGTACTTTCAGGTTCCCAGTATATAGATGTTACTGCTCCTTCATCAGGACAATTATTATTTGGTATTAATTCTTCTTTAATATCTTCAATTAGTGGTGCTATAAACACTGCTACAGGATCTTTAGCTACTAATATAAGTGCTTTACAAGATAGTGCTTCTGCTGGATTTAGACTTGAAGACACTGATAGTGGATTTAGTTTACAACCATTTGAAACAGCTTCATTTAGTGCTGGGGGTGGAAGCGGATTAAATGTTAATGTTAATTCAAATAACATTATATACTATCTTACAAATGTATTAAGTAGTTCAGCCCAAATAGCAACAGATATTAGTGGTGCTTTTAATGCTTCTTCAGCATCATTTGTCACTGATATAAATAATTTACAAACAGCATCTTCTTCCTTTGCTAGTAATATAATAAATTTAGAATCTAGCGCTTCAGCAGGTATATTCTTTGCAAACAGCAATGACCCTGGATTTAGTATACCATTAACAGGAACTGCTTCCTTTATAGCATCTGGTAGTGCATATGAAAATGGGTTCTTTGATGTTATCGTAAATAATAATAATGTTACCTATCAATTAAATTTACCTAGTGGTTTATTAAGTAGTTCAGGTCAGATTGCTACCGATATTAGTGGCGCTATTAACGCAGCTACCAGCTCAATATTAAACGACTACGGGTTAATCAGCGGTTCTGTTGACGTTAACCAAAACGCGTATTCAACCGCATCTATACACGGAACAGATTTAGAATTAATAGCTAGTTCAACTGTAGATAATTTAATCTTCCACGCAGGAAACGGAATCCATATTACTACAAGTAGTGCAGGAGGTGGTGCTATATTAATTACAGGTTCAGGTGCGGATAACTTAGGTAACCACACAGCTACCCAAACACTACAAATGGGCGATGGTAGTACTAATTTTGATATTCAGAATGTAAAAGATATGACCGTTTATGGTGATATTAAATTACAAGGAGAAAATAAAATTAGTTTTGACGCCGATAATAGTAATACCTATATTGCCGCTAATAACGATAATCCAGAAGATATTGAAATCCATGCAGATGGTGATATTTTATTAAAACCAGATAGTAATGTTGGTATTGGAATTGCTACTACTTCCCCTTCTGAAAAATTAGAAGTCGGTGGTAATGTTAGAGCTACAAGATTCATAGCAACAGGTGGAAGTAATCTCAACCCATCATTTAGGTTTACTAGCCCAGATGATGATACAGGTTTATATCGCCCAGGTTCAAATATAGTAGCTATTCAAATTGATGGAGGAAATGCTGAATTAGCTGTAACAACCACAGGGACAACTGTTAACGTCCCATTCTCAACAACATTAGGAAACTCTATTACATCAAGTGGTGCTCTTTCAGCAAGTGGTTTATTATATGCCTCAGCATCAAATTCTAATGGCAATTATAACCAAGTAGTAGTATATGATACAGGTTCGGGTCGTTTTTATTATACTGGAAGCTACAACACAGGTACCACTTCAACAGGCACAGGAGATGCTACGGTATTATCGTTATCTAGTAATACATCTAATAATGCTACTATTGGTACTGTAGATGTTAATTCTTCACACACTTACATGCGTGCTGAATTTTATGGAAAGTCATCAAATAATGTAATCCAAGCAGCCCGAACAGTATTTGTATGGGATAATATAAATGGTAATATTCATTCTACTACTGTAGAAGATATTAGAACAGATGATACTGTTAATTTATTTAATATTAACTCAGTATCCGGTTCATGGGATAGTAACGGAGATATACAAGTATCATTAACACAATATAATAACTTAACTGTTGATTACAAATTTAGATATATCTTAATATGATAAATCAAAATAACACAGAACATAATGGTCCTCGATTAGGAGGAGTAAAGCTAAAACCTCTTGTTTATAAAGTTACTGGGGGAGCCCCTGGAACCTTACTTCCAACATTTGGATATTTATCTTCTAGTACAACTTATGGAAACTACACAGAAGAAGGCGGTTCTTTTCCCCCCTTAGGTACTAATACACCCCCAACAGATGGTACTAACATATATGAACCCGTTAGAATACCTTTTATTCATAAATTTGGTGGCCCTCATTGTTCTGTAAGTGGAGAAATTGAAGGGGGTAGTTTTAATAATAATGGTTTAGTATGGTCTAAAGAAGAATTTTTAAGAATTAAATTACCTAAAGGAACTAATACTTTATCTCCATATACATGTGCTACTATAACAGGAGTTATTTTCCCTTATGGACAAACAAACACAGGATCAGTTTCTCCTTTAGGTAATAGAACCGCAACTTCTTTATTTAGACATAAATTTACTTTTGTAAGAAATAAACCTTCTGCTTCTTTTTCTACTAATTTATACACGTATCACTCAGGTAATCCTCAGTTAGCAGGGCAATATGCCCCCCTATATTCTTCTTCTATAGTTAACACTTATGGTAGAGAAATGAGAACAAAAGAATTTCAACTAGACACAGATCCTAATATTGAAGGTTCTGGTTTTGGTAGTCAACCATGCTTAAAAGACGGTGCTATAGACGTAATTTCATTTACCCCAGAAGTGTCTGAAGGTAACTGTGAAAACTTCAATTTACCCGGGAATTTCCCCCAACAAACAGGCGATCCTACTTTAGGAGGTATAAAACCCTTTATAGAACAGGGGGCAATTTTAAATCCCCTTAATATAGCAACAGCAAATAATATTTATTTCGACCTTCAAGGTAAAACTGATGGTGATGATGTTAGTTTTGTATGCATAGCTAAAAGAGGAAGCATTATAAAAGGCATTATAGAATTATATTAATATGGCTACAACGTTCCCAAATACTTCAGATTTTAACCCAAAAGTCTATACAGATTTTAGTATTAAAGCAGATAATGATTTAACATTGTCAACTATAGGTGCCAACGGTACATTTACTAGTTCTAGTACTAATACTATAAACGTTAAAATTTTTAAAGCATTTAACTACAATACAGGTAGTTTTCAAGTATTTAAAGATGTTCCTAATGGTTATGTACAAGAAATTTCTGATTTAGGCAGTAACTTTATAAATCTTTATAGTGGATCTAATGTTATTGATTATGCCTTTGTTGCTCCCCATAATGGGTTATTTACATTTTCGTTAAGACAAAAAGGACATGCTATTGGAACTCCTGAAGAAAAGAAAGGATCGTTTTTAAGATATAAATTACGTAAATATTTATCAAGTTCAGTAAATAATCATTCATTTTCAGGGGCTAGAAATGTATATGAAACTTCTCTCCATCCTTTAATTTATACCTCTTCTAGATACAATTATACTCTAGAAACTAAAGGAAATAGTATTAAATCTATAGATTATTCTGATACCGGTGATTTTCAATTATCTACTATAGGTACCCCTTTACCATTTAATACACTAACTCAAAATAATTCTAACACATATGAAAGTCTATTATATACAATAGATGGTTCTAGCCATGAAATTGCTAAAGTCCCACGTAGTGGTTCATATAGATTTAATATAAAAATTGAAGGCAGTGCTAATATAACTACAGACATAATAACTCCTTCAGGATTTCAGGGTACTTTTACTACCCCTAATAAAACTATTACTGCTACGTTAATTATAAAAAAACGAGACACTAGTGGAAACTTCACTAACCAATACACAGAAACTAAAGATATTACAGTAGGTGGTATTTCAATTACTGATCCTAATCCTGGTGATACTTCATTTACAGATACTAGGCAATTTAATTTAGATTCTATATTTGATACAACAGGCATTAATATTGAGTTAAATGAAAACGAAAGTGCTTTAGCTTTTATTAAATTAACTACCCCTAATAATTTAGGTAGTCAGGCATTTTCTGAAAATATAAATGGGATTCCGGGATTTGGTTTAACATTAACTAATAATTTCTTTAGATTAAAAGATACTAGTTTTCTTAAGCTAAATAGTTATACTCCCTTATCGGGTGAAGACCAATTTATAAACTTTTTAATCCAAGAAGATAATATTGAAATCCCCCTTAGGCAAGGAGAAGCTATTAGTTTAACAGGAGAAACTACTAAAATCACTTCAAGTTCTATTAATAACTTTATTGTACCTAATAATGCTATAGATGGAACTACTATAGTCAGCAATAATATTACAGATATTAGACTCAGTACAGATAACTTTTTTAAAGTTACTCAAGCATTAACTAATAATTACAATAGTAACCAACATATATCTTCTGTTAAACAGGACGGACATTCTCATTATCAACCAATTTATGGTTCATTTTATGTAGATTTATCTGATGTAAATGCTACACCTTCTACACCCGTAAGAGTTCAAATTCCTTTACATGGTATTAACAAATATAGTGATTTACCCTTCTTAAATCAAGTCTCAGGTAGTTTAACTACCCCTAATAGTAGAAGATTTTTAAACCACAGTGTAGAAGTTAATTTAACTACAACCCAAAACCATACAGGAAGCGGAATATTTAACACCCCAGATTATTGGCAAAATACTAACGCTACCCATGAATGTAATTTTATTCACTGGGGTGACGATCCTAGCCATATATTATATAATTCAGCACTAGTTACCCGTTTTGATAGAATAGGAACAGGATTTACAAGTGAAGATATCAATTCTACTTTCTCCCCACCTGATGGCGATATAGTTAATACAGAGGATCTTTTAAATATTAATTTCAATAATAATTCTTTATTTGGAATATATGAAGGAGGAGCTGATATAGATACATCTGATATTCCTAGTGGATCTTTATTTTCTCCTAGAATAGTTCTTTTAAATGAACAAAACTTTTCTACAGTTGGAATGCCCGTTATAGTACAACCAGCTCCAGCTTTATTTGATCCCGATGGTGATCTTAGCTTAGGTGGTACTGCCCTTACAGGTTCACTTACTCCGGGCAGATTACATATTAAACGAATAGCTGAGGGTAATTGGGGTTGGGTCATCACACCTACCGAAACAGGTGATTTTGCAAATAATGGCGCTTCAGTTTTATGGTGGAATGATAGACCCGCTGCTCAACCATCAATGGCTTCTCCTGGATTTAAACGTTATCAGTTTTTCCATAATGATAATAAAGAAACTAAATTAGTATTTGATGCACCTCCAGGTTTTCCTGATACTATTGAAAATGTAAGCCGACCCATAAGACTTACTGCCCCCTTAAATAGTGGGGTAGCTACTTATGTTTCAGCAGAAACCGATGCTGAAATTTGGCTTGACTTATTAAATGTTTATGGTTCACTATTTGATTCTAGCAATACTAATGATGTAGATTATAGTTCACTAGACCCCGATATAGTTGAAGATATGGGTAATTCAGTTACTTATAATCCATTTTTTATAGATTTAGATCATTCTGATTATGATGGATACCCACCAACAATTGCCCCATACTTGGATAGAATCAGAGTCCAGGGTTATGACAATGGAGACCCTACTACAGGTACACCTTTATGGGTTACTGCATCAAATTCCCCTGTAAACTTTAATGGCAACGATATAAATGCAGGTAATAAAACAGGCCCTGATACTGCCCACAATGTACAAAACTATTATACTATTCCAGAAACCGGATTTTATAATGTAACCTATTTATTTGACTTAATAGTATCTAGTTTAGGAGGAGATTTAGCATATAATGCCTCTCCAACATATTATCCCTCCTCAAGGCAGAATACTATTATGACCGAAGTTATGTTTAGTAGACATCCTATTAAATATGATGCTGCTACTCATGGTGCAGATAGAATAGCCCATTATGAAACCATTAGTGGACATGCTGCAAATACTTTATATGGAGTTATAAAAAGAACCCCAGACCCCGATTATACAGGAAATGCTATAATACCCGGAGATACTGCAGGAGTTCCTAGAATCGTAGTTACTTCATCTTTATCATTAGTTACTAAACTAGATAAGGTTAGAACTATAGATACTTTTAATAATACTGGTTTTACTAGATTTAATGGATACATTGATGATTTTGGTAGAGAACAATGGAATACTTTCCATTTGGGAGTAGGCCAAGGATCAGGATTACAAGAACAAGCCGCTATAGTAGATAACTGGGCTAATTGGAACCGTGATATTTGGGATTTAAATTCTAATACCCTTCTTAGTTTACAAGCAGTCGTAGATTTAGCACCTGACTGGGTATATTTTGATGAGCTTGGACAAACAATATTAATCCAAATTAATCCGTTATATGGTCCCCTTCCCACTTTTGGGGAAGGTCCCTTTGGAACACTACCTACAGTTACTGCTAATACTAGTTATACAACGGACTTTTTACTACCTATTTTAAATACCCCTGTAGTTGAAGACAATACTGGGTTTACTTCATTTGTAGGTGCTTTAGACCAAATGTTAACTGAGGTATCAAACATACAAGATTTACAAGAACAAGCAGCAGCATCACAGCTCGTAGATGCTGGTCCTATAGCACGTTATATTAGACAATATTGGGATATAGGAGATGATTTTGAAGGAGTAAGTAATTTTTTACATGATCAATTTTTTAATTCTAATAATAGTAATGATTCAAGCCAAGTTGGTTCTTCATTAGATTTTAATGCTTGGATAGGTGCCGCTTCTCAACTTGATTTAAATGAAACCCCAAATGGAGAATATTATTTTACTCCACCTGAAAATTGGACAGGAGCAGATTTTGAAGCTTGGCTCGTAGGAGCTACCCATAATATCAAAGAAAGCAATGTAACAATTAATTTTGGAACGAACGGATCTACAGATGAAGATGGAATACCTGGTGTACAGTGGAGAGGTGAGTTTTTTAATGACCTTAGATCAAGTATTTTAGTTAACACATTTAATTCTATATATGATTCACTTACAAGTGGATATATTCCCGAAGCTATGGGTGCTGCATCAGTAAGTGATAATAAAAATGTATTTTTTGTAAAAGGTGATAGAGTCCATGTAGAAATAGGTTTAGGACCTATACAACATGAAAATGGAGATTTACCATGGTACCAGACTAATACTCCTGCCCCTAATACACCTATAACAGGTAGTTATAAACGAATTAGTAGTGTTGGAGGATGTTATGTAATGGAATCATCAATGTTAGGTATCACCCCTATATCTTTTTATAATTCAGAATTAACTCCCCACTTAGAATTTATAGTTACTAACGATACTAATACTATAGTAAAAGGAACATATAAACACTATTGATATGATTAATTTACCTAACAGTAGAAAAACAAGCACTACTAATACTTTTTCTCAAAGGTGTTTACCAGGAGGGCCCCGTTCAGCTACATATGATATTTCCAATTACACGTATTATGATGAAAATGCAGGCCCTCAACATTATACCCTTCAACCTAGTATTTTAGCCTTAGATGGAGATACACAAGTAGGTGGTTATTTATATAACTCAGAATCAAGTGATGTTAACTATAATAGAGGAACTCACCCCTCCCCCCATACAGTTACTGAAAAAGCTTTCTACACAGAAGTAACTCCAGAATTTTCTCAAACATTTGGTCCTTTTGGTCCCGTATATAATAATCTTAGGAATCAAACATTTTTAAGAGTCGACTTAACTGAAGGTGGAAGTGTATTTAGACACAATGCTATAATTGTAAAGGGTTCAGTTCATTGTACTACCCAAAGAACTATAGATGCACAATCAATGCAAACAGGGGATCCCATATTATATGGGTTATATGATTTTGAATATTACTTTGTTTGCCAACCACTACATTCGAATTTTCAACCTGACGGGGTAAGTGATACCACATATGAATTGTTAGATAGACTTAAAACATCTTATAATTGTTATTTCTATGTCAGAAACAGATCATTTGGAGATGATTCACTTACGGCTGTAACTGGTAATACTACAACTGGTATTACTCAACATAATCCTATTATAGGAGGACAAAGTGCATTAGAACCTAATCGCCATTGGGCTGAATTTGCTCTAGCAAGCGAAACAGGAACTAACTTAGATGAGTTAAATGTCGTATCTGCTATTCAACGCCCTATTCCTGCATCCGATTCTTCATTAAAGTATGTAACACCTTTACAAGCTAATTTAAGCTCAGATTCTAACGAAAAATGGGATTTAAACCAAGTAAATTTTAAATTTGCGTTTCCTTTCTTAACCCAACAACCTTTTGGAGTCTCTAATAGATTTGCTATAAAAGGTACATATTTATTAATA
>VMHT01122486.1_pt1 | contig 10149 bp, 8 predicted proteins | sample 4693611 | NCBI WGS metagenome assembly VMHT01 (sample SAMN12280063, study PRJNA550983) | marine metagenome | isolation source: seawater sampled from same location over 5 years 0.02-0.2 micron viral filtrate | place: USA: collected off the coast of southern California halfway between the port... ...
ATTTATGACAAATAAACAATTTCCTAAAGATTTTATTATTGGCACTGCATTAGCTTCTTATCAGGTTGAGGGTGGTATTTACAACAATGACTGGACTCATTGGGAGAATAAAGATAGTTCTATATGTGCTGAGCCTTGTATTGAGGCTTGCAAGCATTACGAATACTACAAAGAGGATATTGAATTATTGCAAAAACTAGGAATTAAAGCTTTCAGATTTTCCATCGAGTGGAGCAGGGTAGAACCAGAAGAAGGTAACTTTAATCAAAATGAGATTTCTCATTATGTTGATAAAACTAAGTTACTTCTTGAAAAAAATATCAAACCTATAATTACATTTCATCACTTTACAACTCCAGAGTGGTTAATGACTGAAGGACTTTGGGCTTCCGAAAAAACAACAAAAGCATTTGTTAACTATGTAGAAGTAATGATGAAACACCTACCTATAGAAGTCACACTTTTTAATACAATAAATGAACCTGGAATTTTCTCTATGTTTGGATATTTATCAAAAATGAAATTCCCTCCAGGTATACAGAACGAAAATATTTTTATAAAAGCTTCAGATAACATTATTTCAGCTCATAAACAATCTATGAAAATTATTAAAGAATATAATCCTATGGCAAAAGTAGGAATGACACATGCATTACATGAATGGGATGATAATGACACTAGTACCCAGAAAGAATATATTAAATTTCACATGGAAGATAAATTTCTTAATGCATCAGACGAAGATGATTTTATTGCATTACAAACTTACAGTATCAGAAGAACAAGCCCAAATATTTTTTATAGAGCTTTATCTTGGATACAAATTAAAATTCCAATTTTAAGAATTTATATTTATCCAAGATTTAGAGATATATTTGCTGGAAGACATGAATACGAACCGGATGGTATTAGAACTACAAAAATGGGTTACGAATATAGACCACAAGCTATTTTGTATAATTTACATAGAATTCACAGTATTTTTCCTAATAAAGAAATATTTATTACTGAAAATGGAATTGCAACTGATGATGACAATGAACGAGTTGAATTTGTAACGGACGTTCTTAATGACGTTCATGATTATATAAGTAAACATGGGAAGGTTATGGGTTATTTATATTGGTCAGTTCTTGACAATTTTGAGTGGGATTTAGGTTATAAAATGAATTTTGGTTTGGTAGAAGTAAATAAAGAAGATTATTCAAGAAAACCACATAAATCTGCTTACTGGTTTGGGCAAATTTCTAATACAAATAATTTATCAAATTAGATATTAAATCTTAAAATAACAATATGTATATTATTGCAGGATCAACTGGAACACTAGGTTCGGCTATTGCTGATGAACTATCTAAAGAAAATGAAATATTCCTTATTGGGCGAGATGAAGAAAAACTTAAAGAACAGTCTAGTAAGTATCAATGCAATTATGAATTAATTGATTTATCTAGCACTCCTGAACCAAGAGAATTTTCAAAAATTATAGATGCTGACACTGAAATTAAGGGACTAGTCAACTGTATTGGATCAATATTAATAAAACCACTTCACGGAACTTCACTTTCCGAATTTGATGATGTTATAAGGACAAATCTTTTCTCATCGTACTTTCTACTTGCTAGTTTTGCTCGAAGAATGAAAAATGGTTCTGCAATATTCTTTTCATCAATTGCTGGTTCTAAAGGATTGTCTAATCATGAAGCTATTTCAGCTGCAAAAGCTGGTATTGAAGGATTTTCAAGATCTGCTGCAGCTACTTACGCTAAAGATAATTTACGAGTAAATGTTATAGCCCCAAGCATAATGGATTCAAATATGTCACAAAAAATACTTTCCACAGAAGCTGCTAGAGAAGTTTCTAAAAACATGCATCCTATTTCGAAAATTGGCGATGCAGATGATATACTTCCTGTTGTAAAATGGTTATTAAGCCCAGATGCAAAATGGGTAACTGGTCAAACAATACATGTTGACGGTGGATTATCTACTGTCAAACCAAGATAGCGAGGGGGGATCATTGTCAGAAACAAAATATCTAGAAACTCATGAATGGTACATAGTTAATGGTGAAAGTTTCACCGTTGGTATATCTGATTTCGCCCAAGGAGAATTAGGAGACATTGTTTTTGTTACCCTACCAGAGGTTGGTCAAGAATTTAGTAAAGGCGATCCTATTGTAGAAGTTGAAGCAACTAAAACAGTTGCTGAAGCATACGCACCCATGAATTGTGTTATCACTGAAGTAAATTCTAACCTTGAAGCAGAACCGGAGTTAATAAACAATGATCCAGTTGGAGATGGTTGGATGGTTAAAGCTGAAATTAAAGAAATGGATGATTCTGGTATGACCTACCAACAATACGAATCATTTATCTCTTAATGAATGAATTAAAAACTACTTCTTTATACGATTTTCATTTAAGTAAAAATTCTAAAATGATAGATTTTGCTGGATGGTCCATGCCATTTTCTTATGATGGAACGCTTAAAGAACACAATTATGTTCGTCAAGATGCTGGATATTTTGATGTTTCTCATATGGGAAGACTTAGATTGAGTTATTCACAAATTGAAGAAATCAATTATTTGATTTGTTCTGAATTAAAGGGAATAGATAATTCAAAAGCACTTTATTCAATATTTACTTCCGAATCCGGAACAGCAATAGATGATGTTATATTTTGGAAATTCGAAGATGATTTAATACTTATTTGTAATGCAAGTAATACTGAAAAGATAAAAAAACATTTATTACAGAATTCCATTAAATATGATGATTTAACTAACGAAACTGACTTAATAGCTGTTCAAGGTAAAACAGCTATAAATATTATGAAAGACATGATGGATATACCAAATAAATTTTCAACAGATAAGAATAAAAAGTACACCTATGCAAGAACCGGCTATACGGGTGAGGATGGTTTAGAAGTAATGCTTGATCAAAAAGATACGTTAGATTTTGTCCAACAGTTAGAATCCAACGGTGTGAAGCCTTGTGGTCTCGGGTCAAGGGATACTCTTAGATTAGAGGCATCTTTGCCTCTTTATGGTTTCGAGTTAACTGATGATATATCACCAGTAGAGGCAGGTTTAAAGTGGACTTTAACAAATATATCCAATTACTTGGGTAAAGAGGTTATTGATGAGCAATTTAATTCAAAAAAACATAAGTATTTAAAGAGATTTAAATTAAATGCAAAGCAAATAGCAAGAACAGGTACATCGTGTATGTCAGGTGATATAAACGGAATAGTAACATCAGGTAATATTTCACCAGTTTTAGGTCACCCAATAGGGTATGTTTTATTTGAAACAAATCCCTCTGATAATTTAGTAGAGTTTGATATTCGTGGTAATTTAATAGAAGGTAATTTGTTAAGTAAGAGGTTTTTAAGTTAATGTTTGTACCACATTCTGAAATTGATTTGAAAAAAATGTTTGAGGAACTCTCTATAAGTTCCCTAGATGATCTTTTTACTCATATTCCTGAAACACTAAAGTTAAATGATGGTTTAAATGTTCCACCTACTTTGTCTGAACTTGAATCTATCAGTCATTTTGAAAACTTGGAAGCACGCAATACACAAAACCTAGTTTGTTTTGCTGGTGGAGGTCACTATGACGTATATTTACCGCATACTGTTAAAACATTAACAATGAGACCAGAATTTATGACGTCATATACTCCATATCAAGCTGAAATCTCCCAGGGAATACTACAAGTTCTTTTTGAGTACCAATCTCTGATATGTGACTTAACTGATATGGAATTAGCAAATGCATCACTGTACGATGGCGCTACTTCAGTTGCAGAGGCAATTTCAGTTGCAATAAATAAAACAAAAAGAGAAGGTGTAGTTATATCTAACGGATTCAATCCAAATACAAAAGAAGTAATAAATACACTAGTTGATAGAAATAAATTTAATATTAATTACGTAGATCTCGTTGATTATATGTTTCCTGAAGACTATGTTTTTACTGAAAATGATGCTGCATTTGTTGTTTCTCTTCCGCATTATGAAGGTTCTGCTCAAGATTTAAGCAACATTGTACATAAAGCAAACGAAGCCGGGGTTATAACAATATGTTATGTTGATCCGTCAATGTTGGGTATTTTAAAAACTCCTGGTTCTATGGGATTTGACATTGTAGTTGCTGAAGGTCAGTCTATGGGATCTTCACTGTCATTTGGTGGTCCTACTGTTGGATGGTTTGCAACAAAAAAGGAATTAGCACGTTTAGTACCTGGAAGAATTATTGGTGAGTCTAGAGATTCTAATCATACAAAAACCTATGTAATGACACTTAGGGCCCGTGAACAGGATATTAGAAGAGAAAAAGCGTCCTCTAATATATGTACTAATCAAACATTAAATGCAATTGGTTCAACTATACATTTATCTTGGTTAGGACCAGAAGGTTTATACGAAATTGGTTATCAGGCTATACAAAAAGCTTCTTACATGAAGCAACAATTACTAGAACATAAATTCAATATATCTAATGCTGAAAATTCATTGCGTGAATTCATTGTTCAAACTACAAAGCCAGCTGATGAAGTGATATTAGAAATGGGTCCTAAGGGCTTTTTAGCTGGAATTAAATACTCTGATAATGAAATACTTGTAGCAGTTACAGAAAAAAGGACTAAAGAAGAAATAGATAATTACATAACATCTTTAAGTGAGGTTGATAATGCATAGTGGAGGTAACGCTAGTTCATTACCACTTGTAGGTGGTGCACCCGAACCAACAATCAACCAATTATCAAACCCTGGCAGAAGGGCATCAAGGTTTCCTAAGTTAGATGTCCCAGTTACTGAAATAAACAATCCTGCAATAAGAAGTGACAAACCAAGGCTTCCCGAGGTATCAGAGCATGATTTGGTCATGCATTAGTCTCGACTTGCTCACAGAAATTTTGCTGTTGACCTTGGGTTCTATCCACTTGGTTCATGTACAATGAAATATAATCCCAGATTTGCTGATTATGTAGCCGGTTTAAATACATTTGCAAATTCCCATCCAGCAACACCTGCAGCATTCACTCAAGGAAATTTAGAAGTACTTCATGAGCTAGAAAAATTTCTTATTGAAATAACTGGTATGGATAATGCCACATTTCAACCTCCAGCAGGAGCATCTGGAGAATTAACCGGATTGTTAATAATAAAAAAATACTTAGAGGAAAATAATCTTTCTCATAAATTAGATATTATCGTACCTGATTCAGCTCATGGTACAAATCCTGCTTCCGCAAAAATGGCAGGATTTAATGTTGTAGAGGTTTCAACAGATGTAAGAGGTATGGTTAACATCGAAGACTTACGAAGTTTAGTAAATGAGAACACAGCTGGGTTAATGTTAACTAATCCGAATACTGGTGGATTGTTTGAAGAAAATATTATGGAAATTTCTAACATAATTCACGAAAATGGAGGCCTAGTTTATTATGACGGTGCTAACTTAAATGCAATTGTTGGAGTATGTAGACCAGGGGATATGGGCTTTGATATTGTACATTCAAATTTACACAAAACATTTGCTACTCCACATGGCGGAGGTGGACCTGGTTCAGGTCCGGTTGCCGTAAAAGGGTTTTTGAAAGAGTATCTACCTGGTCCGATAGTAGAACTTACAGGCGAATCATACAATTGGCATATGCCAACATCATCTATAGGTAGAATGCACGGTTATCACGGTAATTTTCTTGTTGCTTTAAGAGCACTTGTTTATATGAAATTATTAGGTAAAGAAGGACTTGATAAACTTGGATCGTTTGCAGTTCTTAACGCTAGATACTTAAGTTCAGTAATTTCAAAGGTCATACCGCTCGCATATAACGAACCTTGTATGCATGAATTCGTAGCTACAGTAAAGGATCTAAAAAAATCTCATAAAATAAAAGCATATGATGTTGGTAAAGCATTGTTAGATAAAGGTTTCCATTCCCCAACAATTTACTTCCCATTAATTATTGAAGAAGCACTTATGTTTGAACCTACAGAAACACAAACTGTTGATACTCTTGATGATTTGGCTGATACACTTAAAATAATCATTGATGAGCTTCAAGGAGATGATGTGTCACTTGAATCTTATCCAAAAAATCTACCAGTTGGTAGGCCAAATGAATTAATTCCAGCAAAACACTTAACAGTTAATTGGGGAGATTTTGAACTTCTTGAAATAACTGAATAGTATACCTATATGGAACTTTCACAGTTAGATCTAGATAGAAACATTAACAGACTACGAATCCATTCTGTTGAATTTTCCGAATTATCAGACGATGAATTAATTTTATTACTTGAAAAAACTATTAAAAATATACAAGGAGTTTCTTACTATTGGGCAACCCTTTCTGCTGAAAAAAAGCAGATACTTCAAAAACATAAAGAAGGTGAAGAATGGCTTGGCGGACCTTTTGTTAGCATCCTTACTACTCAATACTATATTGAATACTTAAAAGGAAATACTAAATTAACTGAAGATAAATATGATAAAAGTACAAACAGTTATAAAGTTTTTCCTAATAAGTTGATTGAATCACTGACATTTCCTTTATTAAAAGCAGAAATTAGATTTAACAAAAGTATGTCTTTTGAACAAATAAAGGAATTTAGAGGTTTTAGTCAAAGAATCGGACACACAAGTAATGTTACCCTTGTACTAGGAGCTGGTAATGTTTCTTCAATCCCATTTCTTGATACAATATTTCATTTAGTTGCAAATCGTTCTGTTGTTCTATTAAAACTTAATCCAGTAAATGATTATCTATTACCAGTATTTGAAAAAGTTTTTGCAGAATTTATAGATAGAGGTTTTATTAGTGTTGTAAATGGAAATCTGAATACCTCTAAGTATTTAACTAAACATCGCTCAATCGATTCTATTCATCTAACTGGTTCAAACCATACTTACGAAAACATTGTTTACGATAAAACCCTTAATGATAAAGAGCGTAGTTTATCTACATTTCCAAAAATTAATAAAAAACCAATATTTACTGAATTGGGTAATGTTACTCCAATAATTATCCACCCTGGTAAATGGTCTAATTCTGAATTAAAGTTTCAAGCTAGAAAAATTGCAACTGCTAAATTAAACAATTCAGGCTTTAACTGCATAGCAGCTCAAGTGATAGTATTACCTAAGGGTTGGCGCTCATCAGAAAAATTAAAAAAATATATTAAATTTTATTTGAAAAAAATTGGTGATACAACTTCTTACTATCCAGGTTCAAATCAATCTTTAGAAAGCTTTAGAAATAATGATAACTACGAATTGGTTAATGAATCAGCTTGTTCTACACCTTTCATGATTGCTGATTTAGACGCTGAAGATAAATATTCAACATCAGAAGTTTGGAATTCAACTCTTTACTTTAAAGAATTAGAATATTCAGATAATGATTCTTTTGCTGATGTAAGTATTAAATATGTAAATAATGAATTATGGGGCAATCTTGGTGCCTCTGTTTTAATTAAAGGTTCAAATAAAAAACATTTAAAACCTGTTGTTGATAAATATAAAAATAATTTAAATTATGGTACTGTCGCCATAAATGAATGGTCAGCAATAGCTTTTATAATTCCAACAATGCCATGGGGTGGATACCCTGGTAACAAAGACAATGATATTCAAAGTGGACAAGGTTATGTTCATAATGCTTACTTTTTTGAATCTCCATTAAAAGGTATTGTTGAAACTAAATTTAGATTTTCAAGATTTATAGATCCTCCATGGTTTGTAAATAATAAAAAAGCTCACCGACTGTTTAAAAACCTTACTTATTATCAGGCAAATAATTCAAAAATAAACTTTATAAAATTAATTTTTTCGACACTAGTATAAAAGTGTGAAATTAAAAATATTTTTAGTATTTATTTTATTAGCTTCTTGTACAACGGGCTCTGATGAAGATGCATCAGTAGTAGATACAACTATTGAAACACCTTCGACAACTGAAGCTCCTGCAGATACAACTTCAACAACTGAGGCAGTTATTTCATATCAATTTGATATTGAAAAAATGTCACCACTTACTGGCCAAGAAATTCCACCTGAATTATGGCTCAATAGACCTAAACGAGTAGTCGCGTTTAAAATTGATAATAATATTAATGCCAGACCACAATCAGGATTGCAAGAAGCAGATTCTGTTTATGAAATTTTAGTTGAAGGTGGCATGACAAGATTTCTTGCATTGTTTTTAGATAATACTTCAAAATATCTTGGCCCAATCAGGTCTGCTAGACCTACTGATCCAACTATGTTGAGAGCTTTTGATGCTACGTTGGTTGTATCTGGCGCTACTGACGGCTTGATACCAACTATAAGAGAACTAGGCGTCCCTGTACTTGAGGAAGTTAATGCTCCCGCAATGTTTAGGATTGGATCTAGAAAAGCTCCTCATAACTTATATGCTGATACAGAACTAGTCAGAGGAGTAATTGACTCAAGAGGATACAAATTTCTTCAACCAGGTCCTAACCCAATTTATCCGTTTGGTTTTGATCAAACAAACTGGGATTCTGGAGCTAACAAAATAACAATTAAGTATTCTGAATTCACCACAGTTATTTGGAAAAAAGATGGAGATAAGTATTCAAGATTTATAATCGATGCATATTCTAGTGAAAAAGATGCAGTTGCTCATAATTTTATTTCCCAAGATGGAAATTATACAGATATTTTAACTACAGAATCTATAGTTGTTATACAGGGTGCTTTATATAAAGATAAGGCAACAACATTACCGAGTATCCTTACGGTTGGAATTGGTGATTTATTCATATTTAATGACGGAAAATATACACAGGGCACATGGAGAAGAACAGATATCACAGAACCATTTGAATTCTATGATAGTAATCAAAACCCCATTGAAGTCCCTCCAAGCTCTCAGTGGATTCATGTAGTTCCAAATGAAGGGCAAATTACCTGGTCGAACAGCTAATTGATAGCTAGTTTAATTTTTTCATTAATAATTAGCTTTAATGCTAATTTAACTGAATACAACTGCAGTATTCATAATTCTAATAATTTAATTAGAAACGAAATAATGCTGCAAATTGTTCTTAAGAATTATGGATACTACGGTTCTGTAGTTGATGGACAATTTGGGCCTGTTAGTAAATTAGCTCTAAAAGATTTTCAGCGAAATAATGGACTTATATCAGATGGAATAATTGGAAAAAATACATGTAATTCATTAATGGATAAGCAAAATGTAATTAAAAAATCATCTAGTAGTGTTCTGATAGATAATAAAAAAATTATAAAACCTTCTGAAACATTAAAGATTTCACAACAAAAACTAAAAAATTTAGAACTTTACTTAGGACCTATTGATGGAATTAATGGTAGTAATACTAAAAATGCTGTTAAAGATTTTCAAAAAAAAGCAGGTTTAACGGTAGATGGTGTACTCGGACCAAATACCTTAGCTGCCTTAGAAAAGGGTACTGAAGCTTTCATACAAAATACTAAAGTAGATTCTTCTACAGTAGTATCAACCTCATCAGCATTAGACTTAAGAAACTATGATCCGTCAGATAATTGTGTTGATGGATATGTTGATGCAAATGGTATCTGGGTAACTGATCCATGTTTTTATCCAGTATTTGTATATAGATTTGGCAATACAGCTCAAGTTAACTCACAGAATGAACTGAATGCATATATTGGAGACAGGTGGTCACTAGAAAAAGAAAAAACTTACAATACGATTGGCCCAGTAGAAACAAATAATTATGTTGACGGAGTTCACTCACCAGTAAATGGATTGCAAATGCCACCTAATGCAAACAATCTTATCGTTCTTGGAATTAAAAATGATAATAATGTCAACGCTAGACCACAATCCGGCCCTCAAGATGCAGATGCCGTTTTTGAAGTATTAGTAGAAGGTGGCATGACAAGATTTATTAATATATTCTATGAATCAGATACAAGTTATCACGGTCCAATTAGGTCAGCGAGACCTACCGATCCAACAGTTTTAAGACCACTTGGTGGTGTTTTAGTTGCTAGTGGTGCTACAGGAGGGTTAATTCCAGAAATAGTAGATATAGGTGTACCTGTTATAACAGATAGACGACCAGAGTTTTTCCGCATTTCATCCAGAAGAGCTCC
>VMHT01223725.1_pt1 | contig 10148 bp, 8 predicted proteins | sample 4693611 | NCBI WGS metagenome assembly VMHT01 (sample SAMN12280063, study PRJNA550983) | marine metagenome | isolation source: seawater sampled from same location over 5 years 0.02-0.2 micron viral filtrate | place: USA: collected off the coast of southern California halfway between the port... ...
ACATTTCGAATATGTTCTTTCGCAATTTCTATACGACGGTGTTCCGACTTACTCGAAGGTCTAAGATTATAAACAATTTCTTCCAAAGATTGAATATAACTCATTAAACTCGGAGTGTCAAGCTTTTCTCCTAAGAGAAATCTTTTTGTCATTTTTTGGAAGTCAATCATTCCTACTCTTCTAAACCTAGAGTCTCTTTAAGAGATTTCTTTTTCTTCTTAGGTTTGACTGTCTCCTCGACAACCTCTTCCACTTCAGGTTCTTCAGTAGTTAATTCTACAACCACTTCTTCACGTTCTTGTTCACGCAAAAGTGTTTTCTTTAATCTTCGTCTTTTTGGGCTTGGCATAATAATGTTCTCCTATTCCATGCTTTGAGTTTTTCGCAGTGCTTTTAGTTGCACTTGCAATGCTTTAATCTTTGCCTTTCGAGCAGCATCTTCTGCTCTATCAACTTCGGGATTTTCAGTTTCGTCCTCGTTCATGCTGCTTTTATCCATCTTATCGAGAATCAAGAGTAATTCATCTGAAATATACTCTCTGGCATCCTCATCCATGTCAACCTTATCAACATGCATCTTCAACTCATCGACCATTGTGTAGACTTCTTGACTTACACCACCAGCATCTATTTCGGATTGTTCCATACCTAAAGATGCTTTGAATGCATCAACTAAATCTTCTTTGGTATATCCACCGGCCAATAGTTTTTTAACTGGTTTTTCCACTGCTTGAGCGAGCATGTTATAGTCATCCATGTCGAGCAATGAGTTTTCTTGCACCGGATTAATATCGACTTCCTCTCCCTTTGGATTATAAACTGCTAAATCTTCCGCATCGAGGAGATTTTCCCCCTTAATGAAGTTCATTGCCTCTTCACCGGAATGAAACTTCTTAATTGCTCTCCTATCGGATGTAGCAGGAAACCATTCTACGGTCCATCGTTCTTCATTTTCTAAAACTTCAAGTCCTTCTTTAACAGATTCTTTCTTCTTACCGTAACCAAACTTCTCAAAAGTTCGTTCCATAAGTTTTCCTGCTCTATCTTCCCATAATTTATGTCGTTCCATTTTATTTATCCTCTGAAGAGTCTTCTGTTTCTTCTACGATTTCACCTTCATCGTTTTTAATCGATTCAAGTTTTGCTTTGAGGTTGTTGATTTCTTCTTGAGTTGCTGCGATTTTGGATTTCTTAATCTCTTCCATCTTAGCATCTCTCTCTTCGGCAAGAGCAGTAGCAACTTCTGTGATGTCTCCTTCGATTTTCTCCATCACTCTTTCTGCTGCTTCTTCACCTAAAACAGACCCAAGAGCAGCTCTGATTTCCTCACTCATTTGTTCGGAAGTCTTAACTTCGGTAGCTAAAACCTCTTCTTCCTCAATTGCTTCTGTTTCTGCGATCTCTGCTTCTACTTCTTCAACCGGTGCTTCTTTTGCTGCGATATCAACTTGATTAATACCTTGCTTTTCAAAAAGTCTCTTCATTAAATCTTCTGCTCGTTTATTATAAATCTTATGTCGTTTCATTTCTTAATCTCCGTATTTTATTCCGTCTTCCCAATCACGGAAGACAAGGTTTCCTTGTTCGTATGCTTCTCTTTCCATTTCCCTCAAGTGCTCATCCTTCTGCGCATATCCGTTCTCACGAATAGTTGCTTCCTCAAAAGCACCTCTACAATTCTGCGTGTGGTGAACCAATTCGTGAGAGAAAGAACGCATCACATCTTTTGGATGTCTGCCGGAAATATATAAAACAACTTTGTCCTCGGAAGGTGTATAGTATGCTGTTTTTCCTAACATTTTAGAAGCATTACTCTCGTCGTGGCGCAAAACAACACGAACAGGTCTATTAAACCCCATTCGTTCCTTAGCAAAGGGATAGAATTCTTTTATCATATCTTGTAGCGTTTTCATAACACTATAAATAGTGCCTACATAAACACTTGGACCAAAATAATTATTACAGACAACAGAATACAGATAATTGTCTTTGGTGTTAAGGCTTCACCCATGAAGTAATAAGTCATAAATGAGAACACGATTGTACCGATACTGAACCCGATTATTCTCAGTGGCCAGAGGTTGCCAAAAAATTGATACCCTAGTTTTGTTGCCGTAATGAAGATATAGGAAAGAGGAATTCCCATTAGGCAAGTGAACCATAAATTGTTCTTAAAGAAGTCCCATTTAAATTGTCCGTTGCTTTGAGTCCAGACCAACATATGCCCAACAACAAACATGGGTATGAATATAAATGCGCCCATTACAATCCCTTTAGGATTTTATTATATACTCTTTCGGATAAGTTGTCAAGTCTTTTATACCCCTGAACCGGTACCAAGTCTTTTGGATGGACGAGTAATTCCCATTCTCGATAACCTGATTCCCAAATATGGGGAATAGAAACGAGAACATCTTGGAGGTTTATGTAGTATGCATCCACCTCCGTATCATCTTTGTTATATACTTTCTTCCCCGTACAAAACTTATATGCGTATTGCTCACTCCACGTTACAGAAGTTACGGTTTGCCCTTCGGTGACTCCACATCTCCAAACTTTTACTACAGAACCGGAACCGTCAGGACTCTTTTGTGCTATGCTGTCTCTTACAAGAAGTTCTCTTGATATTTGCCCAAGTTCTTCTCTTGACTTATAAATCTCTTCCATAGAGATTCCTTTATTATGTTCTCGACGTTTTTCCATTTCTTTTTCAGTCCAGTCTTCCTCGTCTTCATAATCGGAATCGTCCCACTCTCTCCATTCAGGTTCAGGCAGGAGGTAGAACATCGCATCTTGAGGGTCTGACTCATCCCACAACCCTGAGATAGTTTCCGTATCACAACAAGCATCATCACTAAGCATCATCTGTGTTAGACGACTAAGGTCACGTCGTTCAACAACATTCCAGATACTCGATAATGTGGAAGGGTCTTGAGATTCTTTTGTAATCTTTTTATAAATGCTCTCTGCTACAGACGACACCCATGCTTTCCCGTCGTCACTTTGGTCGGGATTATATTCAACCTCGTCAAAGTCTTTCTTTGCTTGAACTAATAATCTCTTGGCAATACCTTGTCTTCTAAGTTCGGGTTTTACAAACACATTGGCAGCAACACCTTTAGACTTGTCTCTCGACATAACTTGAATTGCTCCGACAGTCTCACCATCCATCACCATAACATAACGATAGCTACCAAACTTGTTGGAGTATCTCTCAATACCGTCTTTGGTTTTCTTATCTTGTTTCTCCGCACCTATTTGCTGTGTCTGTCCTACAGGTAACAGAAGGTAGGACAAGTCATACTCGGCACCTTCGAAGTATTTTGTAGCACCGTCTTTACCGAGACTACTGTTCACCATATCGGCAATTTCTTTTGCTGTGCCACTCATGACTTCGATGCCTTTTTTGTTCATGTCACTTATAAAGTCTTTGAACTCTTCGTCAGTAGGGAAATCTGCCATCCCTCTTTTCTTATAATACTTGTCTACAAAATAAACACCCTTTACTTTGAATCTATCCATCACATTCTCGTCGTAAAGGTCCATAGCATCGTAGTTTGATACACTCGACTTAAATGGGTTTAGTAGAGCATACTCAATTATCTTTGAATGCTTCTTCATTACCGACTCTGCTAAGTCAAGGTAATACTTGACCATTTGTTGTTTCTTTCCACCGTCTGCATCTTGAACACTTCTGCTCCATGCCTTCACAACTTCTGTGGGATAGTTTGCTGAACCTTTTTGTGTTACTATTGGACTTCCGTTTTCTTCTGCCCACTTAGCAATACCTGATATCATATCTTTCATAATTTCTGTTGACTTACTGTCGTCACCAATCAGAGTATTCATTTTTGCTAATAAGATATTTCTCCTACCACCTTTCTCGGGCAAAGAAAAAACATCTTTCAAAGATGACGTGATTAGTCGTCCCTCTAATTCTGCTATAACACCACCACGTCCTGTGATGCCGTCTCTAACGAATTTTGGTTTAGCACCACGAGTGAAAGTAGAGATTGCTTTTGTAGAGCCTTCGATGTTGAATAGATTAGCAATGCCTTCAAGATTAGAGATATGAAATCCTTTTATATTTTCAGGCAAATTACCCACAGTTCTTTTTAAGATAGTCGAACCGAGAGGGATAAACATATCCAAGACACCACTAAATTCAATCATGTCTCCGTAACTCTCTTGGTTTACCACACCTCTGTATTTCTTTGCAGACTTCTCGGCAATCTTGTTGTAAATTCTTTGCTCTATGTCTTCGTCGGTCTGTTGAGCAGAATTAATGTACTTGAGCATCTGATCCTGAGTCATACCAGGCATAAAGGTAACTCCTTCTTTCTCTAAGTCGGCAGGGAGGTCGGTATCACCAATTTCTTCTTCTGCCGGACTTCCTTTTACGAGAAATACCGTCTTTACTCTGAACTTTTCAATGTTTTTCTCGTCGTATCCGGTGTATCCACCTTTATCACCCATATTAGCACCAACAATTGCCTTTTTAAACATCTCTTGGTTGTTTTTAACAACTTCTTCGACTGTATCGAGGTAATACTTAATCATTTCTGCGAATTTCTTACCGTCACCCTTTGGAATAGGTTTTCCTTGCTCTTTGTATCGTTTTATCATCCTTGGTCCAGGTTTCTGTGCCCGAACTATCTGTTTTCTCCAAGCATCGAGGACGGGAACGGAGTCTTCATCACTCTTCAGATTGGTTTGGGTTGGTATTTTAGATTTTACACTTGCTTTTTCGTTGTATTGGTGTAATTTCTGTATAATCTCTTTTCTAACCTTCATGAAACCGTTATGTCCAATGGATTTGGTAAGTGTTTTGAGTTTTACGTTCCTTCTACCACCTTTTTCGGGTCTGGTACGGGCATCTCTATAAAAAGATGTCAAAACATCTCCTTCTAACTCGACAACGAACCCTGAACTACGTCCAGCACCGACTCCACGAGTAAACATCTTGTCTGCAACTGTATCTCCCAATTGTGTAAACCCGGAAATTGCTTTTTTCTTGCCCTGTAAGTTCAAAAGTCCATAAACACCTCGATAATCGGTTACATGAAACACAGTTCCCTTCGTTGGTTCGACATCCAATGCCCTTTTGAGGAAATCTTCACCCAATGGAATGAACAAATCACCTGTGTTGGCAAATTCAATCATTTCTGAGTAACTGGCACTCCACAAAACGGTATTATCAACATCATATTTCTTTTCGAGCATCTTATCCATGATTTCTTCGGCAACTTTTTGCATCCTGCCGTCACGAATGGATTCAATTCTTGTTTTTAGGAAAGCACCGAGGGTTTCTAAGTCTTTTAGTTTGTTTTTTCTCATGTATTTTGAAATTACAGTTAGATTTTCTCTAGAATCTGGATTTTTTCGATTATTCTGTATAGAGGTTCCAACTGAAGCAGAGAAATCACGAGGATAATACACAATTTGACCATACATGTCTTGAACTTGTTGAGAAGAGATAACTTGTTGCCCCTTCAGCATCATACTTTTGATTTTTTCATCCTCGTCGTCACTATATTTCGGTTCTACACCGTCCCCATCGGGGTCAACGAGGTGTTTATATAAATCATTCTTAATTTGAGTGACCTTATCGTTACTAGGGAATGCTAGAAAGTCTAAATTTCCCTTTTCTACCATCTTTATAAGCTCAGCAAGGTTAGCAGCATCGTTAAATGGTGTTGCTTTTCGTAAATTCGTACCCACATCGTCTTCAGGTCGTTTCTCTCCGATGGAGTATCCACTCTTCTCTAGAAATTCTGCCCACTCTTCTTTTGTAGTCATGTATTCCTTTGGATTGTTGATAAAGAAATACTTCTCTTTTGTCAAAATCTTGACAGGTATACCTTTTGCCTTAAGAATATCAACGGACTTCTCGACAGAGTTGTTTTCGGCATGAGATACGGAACGGAAACTCTTGACGGGAAACAGAATACGAACTTCTTTAATGTATTGTGAGAAGTCCTCAATATATGGGTCGTCTGTCACAATCCTATCTTCTGTTTCGTCTTGGTCTAAGAATCCTGGACCCCAATAGTCTACTGCTGCTGCTTTGTATCTCTGTGATAACTTCCTACCATCAAGAACCATCACCGCAGCTTTCTGTGGTAATCCAAATGCTTCACGGAAAGTGTTTACGGAACGGGCAGTCGAAAAGAAAAAGAACTTATCCTTGTTTAATTTAGAATCACTACGAACACCTTGAGCAACAGAGGTCATAATCTTATCCTGCTCTAATATTTGTCGGAGTTCGATTAGTCCTGTTCCGTGATAAACAATATCAGTGACTCTTTCGTTAACGAGTTTACTGTAGATTGATTCGATTAGGGGGGATTTTTTCATAGTTATAAATAGTTCTCACTTACGGGATTTCGTTTAGAACTTCCAAATTGCCGGTTTTAACCGGAGAAGCATATAGTCCTCCGTTTTTTGACACTGGGTAGTCATCACAGGGACACCATAAAACAAACGTGTGGTCATTGTCTACTGTGAACTTAACAATACCATATCTATACACGTCTTCTCTCGAAGTCATGAATACTTTATGAGCAACCAACGTACCTTCTCTCAAACTATCGTTAACATACTGGTATGATTTCATCTACTAATACATCTCCCATACTCGTAAGTTCCCCTACGAGATTTTCAAAACTCTCTGTGTTAAAAATAAACATTAGATATGCTAATAAATCTCTCTGGTCAGAGAGACATAAATATCTAAAGTTTTCTGCCATAAATTCTATAAGTTCTTCTGTAGCTTCTTCCGGCACATCGGGAAGAACATCTTGCTCAATTGAAAATTTATATTTATTTTCTCTTATCTCTTCTTTTACTTGTTTACACTTGTTAAACAATTTATCATAATCTTCATTCATGTCCAGTCAATACCATATACATCATCCAAATAGTCTTGTATCTCATCATCAGTCATCCAATCGGCAGGATCGATATTCGATGTGTCTATACTACCACTACTATTGGTATTATGTTTAGTTTTTACTTTATTTTGTTTTGATACTCTCTTTAGATTCTTTCTGATTCTTGTCGTGTTTTTACCAGGTAGAGGTACTACAGGTTTAGTCACCACTTTTTCCCAATCTTCCTCCAGGTCATCAGTTAGGTCTACTGCGTCATCGTCCCAAAACTCTTGCAAGAACTTGTCGTCTTTATCGATGAAGACATCTTCCAATATCTCGTCCCTCAGTCTCTTACATATTTTCTCATGCTTTTGTAATTGCTTGCAACACTCTCTCATATTTTCTATAAATCTTCTATCTTGTTTATGGGAAAGAATCATATGATGGTCCATAAACCATGTTGCCCGACCATCGAGATCTCGAAGATAGTAGAATGTGCTTTTACCATCTTTACTTTTTTCAACCCTCTCAATTTCAGCAAACTTGCCCTTCATCATATCATGCTTGTTATTCCAGTATTCCCATTTCTGATCTTTCTGCGGAGTTACTTCCACCCAGTTTCCTATTTTAAATCTCTTCATTCTTGATACCTAAAAATCTTTCCCACGTCTTGTTGGGGTACCTCTTGACATAATTCCTAAAAAACTTATGGTCCCATTTTAAAGGTATAGGTTGTTTTATCATATTTACACCCCATTCGTCAAGTCTTTTATTTCCTTTTTTATTATTACAGTCTCTACAACTTGTTACTGCATTTTCCCAACTTAATTCTCCACCTTGCGAAGCAGGGATAACATGGTCTATCGTACAGTTCCCTGGACTTAATTGTACCTCACAATATTGACACTGGTACATATCTCTGAGGAATATATTCTTTTTGGAACATACGCTGGTTCTCACTTTTCTTTGTATGAAGTTTTTGAGAATTACTATTTCGGGAACACCAAAGTTATTATCTACAGAACGAAGATATTTAAAATCACTATCTACACCACTTCTTCTGTTTGAAGCATTAATCCATTCTCTCAGGTCATATACATTATAGTCGTTGTCTAACACATTGGCCGCCTCACGGAAGATTAAATATATAGCACCTCGTACATCAACTATTCTTATTGGACGATAGTTTCTGTCGAGGACTAATACTCTCTTGCTCAATAAACTCAAAACGGCAACACCCTTCTAGTGATACTCTCCCTACAAAGTAACACCGTATATGAAAGATGTTACCATACTATAAGTATTAAGTGAAGTGAATTATAGACTGGTCGCAGTTGCCCAAGTATTAGGAACAGTTACTGCCCGGATGATGAGAGGTCCTAAAGTTTCTGCATCGACATCACCAAAATAAAGATCCGCATGGGTTTGATGTTCTCTGGCAGCAATATAGATTGTTGTTGACGAACCTGCGGTTAGACCGGAATCAACCAATATCTGTACAAGAACTGGCTCTCCATCGAGTTGCCTAGACACTCTTTGATTGTACTTATTGTTCGAATCCCACAAACTATATGAAGAGCCCGAAGATAAGGCAATATAGAGATTATCTCCACTACCGGCAAAAACATAGGGGAGATAAATCTCTATCATCACCTTCTCGTTCGATGGTGCGGTAAACGTCACTTTAGAGTTGTTACCAAGAACAGTCATAGTCGTGCTTATATCTTTCTTTGTATTTCCAGTTCCACTTGTTCCCTGTATTACGGTTTGTGCTAAAACAAGTCCACCCATTTCATAAACGTCTAGTGGCACTTTTGGACCCGTTGTGCCGATGCCGACGTTACCCTCTGCGGAGATTCTCATCCTCTCTGCTTCACTATCATCGCTCGTTCGGAATGCAAGAGCGCAATCTCCTGTACCAACCGCGCCAGCTGTTATTTGTGCTAAGTCTGTACCAGCAATACTCAGATCAAGATACTCATCTCCGCTGGAACTTCCCTTGGATATAACTATTCCGGTGGTGGCACCAGTAGAAGAATTTCTAACATGCAACCTTTCATTTGAAAGAGCAGATGTTGTACCAATCCTGACATCATTATCAGATGAATCTACAAACAAGGTGTTTGTATCGAAAGTAGCATCTCCGGTAAATGTAGGACTTGCGATATTTGCCTTTGTTGATACTTGACTAGACACCGTACTTATATTACTACTGTTTGTTGAGATACCGGCAGCATTGGTGTTTAATTGTGCCTGTATCGCACTGGTTACACCGTCAACGTAATTTAACTCGGTCGTGGAAAGAGTGGCACCGTCAAGAATTTCTAATTCTGTTTCTGTGATTGCAGCACTCCCGATGGTGAAACCTGTTGCAGTTACAACACCGTTTACATCAAGAGTTGAGGCCGGGCTTTGTTTGTTGATTCCCACTCTTCCGGTGGAACCATCAAAATGATGCCTAACAGTAGTACCATAACTGATAAATAAATCATCATCAGGTCTTAGGAAGATATCATCATCTGCCTCTATAAACAAATCTTCGGGGTTGTCGGTGCCGCCATAAATCTTTGTATCCGATGAGTCGAACCTTAGTTCTTTTTCCTGCGGAATGGTTATATGCCCACTTGCGTCGGCCGTGACTGCTTTAGATGCCTCCACTGTTCCGAGAGTTGTGATATCTAGGTAATTAAGTTCCGCTGCGGTAGATGTGACTGTAGTGCTGTTAATGGAGAGAGCATCAGTTTCTAAAGTACCATCAATATCTACATCTCCGGAAATATCTAAACTAACTGCTTCGAGCTCACCTGCTACGGCAACAACCCCGTCACCTTTGATTCTAAGTCGATCTGTATATGTCGTACCTGCTTGATCCCAATGACCAATTTGTAATATCTCGCCTGTGGGTATAACAATGTCTCCTCCGTTATCTCCACCGCCGTCAAGAAGAAGTTGAGGTGTTGTACCACCTGAATCCACGTTGATGTGAAGACCTGCGTTTGGGCTATCCGTTCCGATGCCAATAAGACCGTTATTCTTGATTCTCATCCTTTCAGTATCATTCGTTCCGAAATAAAGATCGTGGTTGCTTGATACATTTACATAAGTGTTACCGTCGGTGTTTATAGAGTTGCCGTCAATATACATGTTGGTGCTGCTGTCTGTTATCTTTACAGTAGCGTTACCTAATGTAAGTCCACCTATATCTCCAACTGTTGCTGCTCTGGTAATGTGCAATTGTGTATTGAATGTTAGGTTTGCTTCACCGTTTAATGACGA
>VMHT01106874.1_pt1 | contig 10147 bp, 11 predicted proteins | sample 4693611 | NCBI WGS metagenome assembly VMHT01 (sample SAMN12280063, study PRJNA550983) | marine metagenome | isolation source: seawater sampled from same location over 5 years 0.02-0.2 micron viral filtrate | place: USA: collected off the coast of southern California halfway between the port... ...
ACTCTGAAGCATCTATTGATAAATTCTTAAGTTGGTTTTAGTTGATATCGGGTGCTCGCGAACCTGCTCTTTCGGCAAAAGATCTTCTATGGAATTGTCGGTGGGTGTGGAAGTCGGGGTTCAATTCCCTCTACGAATTTCAGTCACATTAGCTCAGTTGGTAGAGCGCTTGACTTTTAATCAAGTGGTCGTGGGTTCGAGTCCCACATGTGACACAAATCACGGCGCGACCGAGTGGTGAGCGGCAGAGGAATAGATTCCTCTGGGTTGATATGGGTTATTATAAGTTCTTCATGGGATCTGGTTGAAACCAGTGGGCGAATACCCTTTGGATCTGATCAATCTCAAGAGTTTCCTCCGGTGAAGTGAAGAAATTATATCTAACCTTTATCATTTACGTTAGACCTAAGCGGGTTCGAATCCCGCCCGTGATATTCAAGTCCTCATTTGAGGCATTTGCTAGTGGAGAGTGTGTTGGTGTCACCCGATCAAATTATTCACCTGTAGCAACCTAACTGAATGATCACATGAAACTGAGGATTTATCCTTGGTATGCCTCTTCCGCAAAAGATGGTTTCTCTAAGCATATTACCCATTCTTGGGACGCCTTGATTGGGTTGTATGTGAAGTTTAACTTGAGATTGTGGTGGTGGGGAGATGCTCTGAGACGGGTGTTAATGTATTCAGGAAGTATGGAAATGTATGGTGTCCCTGGGAGGTCGGCTGTCCGAAAGGAGAGCGCGCGGGTTCAAATCCCGCCTCTAGCGTCTTCAAAATCCTCATATGAGGATTTTTTTTGCTTCTATAATTATCTTTTTATTTTTCTCAAGTGATTTATCTTCTCTACTATTCCCATATTACTACTCGCTATCTTCAACCTTTCTCTGTTCAATATATGTTTCTTCCAACTTGAATCAAACTTATTTCTTCTATAACTATGTATCTTATCTGATAGATTATATCTCAATAAATAATAATATATCATTTACTATTTTTCCTTCAATATTGTTTAAATCTATTTCATAAAAAATATTTATAATAATTTCTCTATATACACACAAGATATTTTAAATACACCCTTCGATTTGTTTCATCACTGAAACGATTTCTTTATAGGCATCTACATTGATTTCATCCTTTACAGATGAAATCTTTTCTTCCAATTCCTTCAACAACTCTTTGGGATCACTCTTCTTACTCAATTCTTCGGTCGATCTTACTTCATATATTGTACGGTCTTCTTCTTCATACATTCTCTGACAATACACTTGATACTTCTTTAACCATATCCCATATGGTGCATACATATCATTTCCTATTTTCACCATCTTATAACCATCATGACAATGAAATAAATATACTGCTCTAAAATTGTCCACCACTTCATTCCCTACATCAAATCCAGTTAACTCATAAATTGTTCCCTCTGATCCTTCCTTCTTCATCGTCTTCCACCAAACCTCATCATCTCCTGGACCAGAAATCCTATCCCATATATCAATATAAAATTGAATGAACTCTGATATCTCATACCAAGAAGGACGATCTGATGGATTCATCTTCTCTTCTCCCTTATATGTTTCACACAAGTTCTGAAGGAATAAAAGAATATAATGCTTCTTTGTTGTATCACTAAAGTTTATCATCGTTGATTCTATATAATTACCGCAATCATCTTCTAATTCAACATCATATACCCACTTATCGATGCCATTTAACCCACCACCGGGAACATAATTCTTCTCACCTATCGCGCCCGAATATTTATGAACAAACATACCCTGCACCTTATATCCAGAATATATCTTCCATATCAACTGATCTATCTCTTCCTCCGATTTAAATGATATCAAATCATAAGACAAACTATATTTATGACTCCTAGGATTATATCCTAGACCCCCATTCAAACAACTATCATCCGATAAACCATTGAAATCTTCCATCGGTGTATTCGTCCTATTCCTTTCTCCAATCCTCGAATACTCCATCACCTTGTTAACTCTCCGAACAATATCTTCTGTGCGAAAGAACTCACCCAAAACTCTTAAGAGTTGAAATGGATGTGCTCCCTTCACTATCTTCGCATTCTTCTGTATCCACGTCGGGACATGATCCACCGAACAACAGTAAATAATCGATTGAATGATCGCTCGATGGATCCTCGGCTTTAACATCTTTTCTTTAATTATAATAACACCATCATATTTACCAGTCAAATTTACCATAAAAAATACTCTATCTACTATTATTCATTGATCTTTCTCTAACAAATAATTATAGACTCTCTTCCATTGCTCCAATTTCTTCTCATCTGAACCATAACTACAAAGCCATCTTTCCTTATCTGTGAATCCCAACTCATCCATTATATCATATATTCTGTCATTCAATCCTTGCGCAAATACCCCCCGCCACATCACTAACCCACCAGAAACCTTTATTTCTTTTCTTCTGTGAATATACCCTCTACTCTGTACTAATAGTCGATGCCCACCAAGATAGATAGTGGGAGTATCAAACTTTTGACCGATTATTTGATAGATCTCATATCCAGGATCACATCCCGGTCTTCTCCTCTCCCCTCTCGGTAAAATACATCTTCCGGGATGTATAAACGAAGATTGACTATACCTATCTAATCCACGATGGTCTCTGTCCTTTAAATCTTGTACACATTTTTCTCCGTGCATAAAATTTCTTTTATTTCTCTCTATATTCTTAACCCACCTCTCTTCCATCTCCTCGTGGATTGGAAGATATATCTTCCGCCGCTTTTCCCTCCGCCCCCTAATCTCGGTAATCTCATCTCCCAATGCCTCACTCACTCCCATATCCATCGCACGGAGCTGAACGATAAGAGAAAGGAAGTAAACCTGATCCATCGTAACAGAAGTATTTGTTTTCTATTATCTCATTAAATCCTTAGTCAAATTTACCATAAAAAATATTATGACTAATGAAACTTTATTTACAATGTGTTTGAATCTTTCACTATCCCCTGAAGAAGATCGCATATCTTCAAATAATCTCCTTCTTTTAGCTTCTCTTGATAATCAAACAAGATTTCACCTATATCTTTGACTTTGTCCATGATCTCTAATGCAGATCTGGATTGCTCTTCATCCTCTGACTCAACATTCTCATACTCTCCTCTGTATGTTCTTCTTTCTTCATCTTCTTCATCTTCTTCATCAGATGTTAACTCAAGATCATCATCTGAATCATCATATAAAGGTCCCATTAGTTTCCATTCTTTTTCATCTCTCCGCGCCAAGATCCACCCAGAACCAAAGTAATCCGAAACTGTTCTCCCAGATCTCCACAACATTGATTCATAGGATTCTCTCCTTTTCTTTACACAAGTTGGACAATGATCTCCATTGTAAAAGAATGAAACTTCACCTTCTTCGTCCAAATCATGACGGCCACTCATCATAAATCTTCCCTTCAAAGGACCGATGTCATCATACATTAAATCACAAATCCCACACTCAACACACATCTCTGTCTCTGTTTCCGGTTCCTCTATCTCCGTTTCGATCATCTTTTGACAAGAATTACAAGTCAATAATACTCTCTTTTCTCTAGGATCATATGTATGACACAAATAATCTTCTCTACCCTCGCCTTCATCTGCCATCGCAGCACCCCCAAATAAATAAATGTTCCTTTTCCGGATAACTGTCTCTGACTTCCAACACTTCTCACAACGCCATTCATCTTGATCTCTATCTTTCCAATCCTTACCTTCATCTGCTAGACATTCAATCAGTGTTGTCTCGTTTGAGATCTTGGAATATACCCCAATATATTTACTAAAGTGTGGAGGAAACATCGGTGCCATACTCGTTGTATCCCACACCAGATGACAATGTACACCATCAGGAATGTCCATCCAATTACTATCTTTTTCTCTCAACTCTACTACCTGAATTAAATTCTCTACAACTTCTTCCACCGCAAATGATATAACATCTTCCCCTGCCTTCTCTACATCTTCTTCCGTCAACCCAAATATATTATAGTTATCTTTCGTTGTCAAGATCTTCTGTTGAAGAGTTCCCGGAACAGCCATCTTCCCTATATCTTCTCTTCTGCTCTATGAGTTCACCGACTTTCTTGTCCGCGTACCACCACAGAGAAATCGCAGAAACAGATACAACGAATAACTTAAAATACTCCCAAGGAGTCAACATTTTGTTACTTATTTCACAAGTATAATACTCAAATTTACCATAAAAAATATTCTCTACTCTATCCTAACTAATCTCTCTATCTACTTAATCATCATCCTCTGTGCGATTCCAACTGGCCTTATCTTCTGGAACCCAAACACCATTATCCTTCACCATCTTTCCCATACAGATTGCATGAAGACGAGGACAATAAAACCGATCGATCTCCCCTGTCATACTTTCTCGCAACGGCTTCTCATCCGGTTCCATCGGCTCATACAGATAGTTGGTGACCTTACACCACTTCAATACCATCCCGTCATCTTCTATATCTTCTACCTCCCCCGTCCCCGCAATGATCAACTTCTTCTTCCGTTCTAGATCACGGATCGCCATCGCCTCCTCCACAGTTAAATTACTGATGGTTTCCCATTCAGAGCCTTGATGGACGAATGTTTCTCGCTCGAGAGAATAAGCCCACGGACTAACCTCACGGTCAAGAAGTTCATTTGTCTTATCGCTCTCAGGGTACTTCACTCCATTCACTGTAACCCACTTCCCAGAAGACATCTCTCAGTAGTTCGTTCAGATTGCACAAACTGGTGTCAAGGATCCCAACGATTGTCTCAATGATTTAATTAATATTATACTCTTAACTCAGTATCAAATTTACACTCTGAAGAGAATATCATAAAAAATATTCTACAGACTCTTTCTAACTATATCTAGGACAATCATCGAAACGACTCATAAAACTCCTTCGTTGGGATCCCCGTGGGATTGCGGACAAGAAATCCCCTCCATACCTTCTGGATGTATGTCCCTGCCTTTCTCTCCATTTCTTCCTTATACTGTCTTCTTATTGGGTTGCTCGAACGTTCGAATGGTGGGCGACGCTTTATGTATCGACATTTCCAGCAAAGACAAGTGAAATCTGTATAAACATTCTTCCCACAAGGAGGATCTGGAAACAGACGACGCTGACTATACGCTGGCTCGCTCTCCTGACTAGACCACAGCTCAACAGCGTGCCAAGAACTCATTTTTCTCCAAGAACTCTTTCTAAAATTGTTTGTGTAATATTCTCTTTCTATCCTGTTTCAAATTTCCATAAAAAAGACTCTAACTAAAGAAAGAAATACTACAAACTATTGATATCCTTCATTATCGCATACATCCCCTCAACGATCCCCTTATACTCTCCATTTGTCATCTTGTCTTTCACATCAAAGAGGAGTCCTTCAACTTCATGAACCTTCTTCTTTATCTCCTCTTTCTTCTCCTCTGATACATTTCCGTCACCATTTTCCTCCCAAGAGTCTTCTACTTCATATTCCTCCTCAGCATATACAGAGAACTCTCCTCTTTTCCAAGCCTCTAGAGTATCACGACGCCAACACGGAGTAAATGTATTCTCCTCACTTTCTTCTAAACAATGGGGGCAGTAACATATCTCTTCGTGTACCCTCCGTTCTTCATCAATTATCCCTTGTGGTCCGAGGAAAACAAATGAACCATTCTGATCAACCCCATCTTCATCCAAAACTTGATCACACATATGGCACACACTACAGACTTCTGGATCGAAAATACTCGTGGAATATTCATTCGAAACAGAACAAGAAACACAGCACAAGCGAGCAGATCGCAGAGGCATCCCATTTCTCCAATCTTCTAGATATCTCACTTCCAAACCCTCTTCAACACTAAACCTATCCTCTATCTTTTCCTCTGAATCTCTACAAATCTCACATCTTCTCCCAAATAAAGTTCCCTCTACCCCAAACTCCTTCATCTCTGACAATTTCTTCTCTACGAAATAATCCTCCACAATTTCTTCCTCCCGCAAACTGCTAAACTGCTCTTCTACTCGGGTTAAAATATCTCCGAGACAATCACCAACCGCCTTGTCGATGATCTTGTTCGCTAGCACCCACTCAGAGTCGATTATCGGCGATCCCCGATGATGAAGACCACAAGAAACCGATCCAATCAGCTTTGCTAAGCGATCATCTGCCCCAATCATCTCGGCGACATCCATCATACATTCTACCTCACTGTTAGCCCGCGATGGTTGGGTCATCATCTTGACTCCCTCAGCCATCTCGCTGTACTGGTTCAGAACATAGGTCATATTCCTCAAATCTCGCATCCAACTATTCACCTCCTCCATACGATTCATCTCTCAAAAATGTATTTTACTATATTCTCTTTAATCTAGATTCAAATTTACATCGCATTTAAACGACAAAAAAAACTAACTAATGTTTTTTGTCTTATCTGTTTTTAAAATTATTGACTTACCTTATATTAAGAACAGATTGCAGTGGCAGACACAGTGTCTACACCCATTTTCTCCAAACCCAACAATTGTCATTGTATGACAGTATTCGTCTGCGTCCATTCCCTTCCCCCATCTCTGATCACCATTCGGTCCGAAAGGGGTCCCTTTGGACAGTACTTTACCTGTTGTCCCAGAAATCCAGAAGCTTCCGCGAACATTCCCGTGCGCATTACCCCTCGCCAGACCGTGTAGTGGTTCCATGGCTGCCTGTCTCTTAATCTCGCTCACGAATCTTCGATCAGAAAGACTGTGGCGTTCGATCGGTGGTTCAGATTCCACCGATCGCATCCTTTCCCTCATTTCTTCCATGGTCCGCCGAGCACGACGCATCTCCACCAATCGTCTCCACCCCCGAGCGATGGTATTCACCGCACCCTCACGATCAACGGATTCAACCCTCGAATTGATACCCCCCATCGCCGCGACCGACACCTCCATATCATCGGTACGACTAGGGCATTCACTGGTGACCTTAATCGTGAGATCTCCAGTGAGATTGATCTTCATAATCTCTCCGGCGGCAGTGATAATTGAGATAGTGCTCGTGGATCCCATCTCGCTTTCTCGCTCCTCCCGAGTCTCTGTAGGTTAGTGACTGCTAGTGACTGCTAGTGACTGCTAGTGACTGCTAGTGACTGCTAGTGACTGCTAGTGATTGCTGCTGACTCTGTTTTTGTGTATGATATTCATACCAATATCATTGATCAAATTTTATACTGATTTATATTCCCTTATTATTGTGGAGACTATATTCTTGATCCTTCTCTGGACAATGACAAGATAAAAAAAACTACCTAATATTTTTTGTCTTTTTTTGGTTTTTGTCTGGCGAGTTACTATCTAATACTTACTTCGATCCCAATCCCCGTCTGAGATTCTACCCACGACTCCATTGATGTCTAGTCTCCATGGGTATTTGCTGTTTGACCAGACAATATTGCCTAGAAACTTCTTTCCGGGAGAGTTCCATCCCTCTACTGTCATATCTCGGAGGTAATCACTTGCGCCTTTCGGGATGAAGACTCCTCCACACTCCCACTTTGCTACAGAGAAGTTATCTCCACTGGAGACAATCTCTAGACCAACCTGCTTTCCCTCAATCACACCGCCAACACCCTGTCGAGAATCATACTTGTTAGAGATGTCCTCGAAGTATTGGTGGTTGTTGTTCTCCCAAGAAACCACCCCAAATCCCAGATTGAACCTAATGTTCAGCTGCACTCTTTGATCTAGCTGCTCTGCGGTCAGAGTGGAGACCTTGCCGTCAGAGTTCCGGACATAGAAGGTTTCACCAGTACCTTGGTCGTAATCGACGAATCTCGCCTGACCGAGGCAGGACTGAACCTCAGACTCATCTCTCCATTGATCCAGCGCATCCTCGTAGATCTGGAGATTGAGACGGCACTCCTTGTCTCCATCTACGCCGAACCACTCTTGATCCGCGATGCCCTTATGGATCTTGTTGTCGGTCTCCTTGCGCAAGTCACTTAGAGACCGAAGCTCCTTCTGGATAGGAGTCCCCTCTTCGCACCCCCAGATGAGTCCAGACTCTCGAGAAAGGTCGGCGAGTACTTTCTCTGGTTCAGGATCTTCCCAAGTGTCGAGACCCTCGCAAGTCCAATCTGGACCCACTAGAAAGGCTCGGACGTCAGGGACTTCGTAGTGAGATACTCCCTCGACCGCAGGGGGGACCCAGAGATCAACCATCTCATCTCCAACTTGTATGGTGATGCTCTCCACGGGACTCGGCAAATGCCACTTCCCGCGCAGACCCGTCGAGTGACAGAATCCATAGGCAGCCATCTCTCTCTGTCTCTCTCTGTCTCTCTCTGTCTCTCTCTGTCTCTCTCTGTATGTCAGTGAACTTCTGGTGACTGTACCCTGACACTATTTTTGTTTTTGTAATTTATCACATATCTCTATTTTCAAATTTACCTGAATTATCCTCTGGATCCTGAGACCCAGTAAAATCTGGAGACAATCCTCTGGATCCGGAGACCCAGTAAAATCTGGAGACAATCCTCTGGATCCTGAGACCCAGTAAAATCTGGAGACAATCCTCTGGATCCTGAGACCCAGTAAAATCTGGAGACAATCCTCTGGATCCTGAGACCCAGTCAAATCTGGAGACAATCCTCTGGATCGGTCTCTGGATCGGCTCAATCTCGAGGAAATTTGAAAGTTCCCCAAGAAAGAGAAATTATATAAACAAACGGGTGACTCTTAGCGTAACCTTCTTCTAAACTCACCAAAACTCACCAAACTCACTACAACCCTTCTAGGGAAGAATGCCTGCGTCAAAGATGGTGTGTCCTCTGAATGGCCGGATGACGATAGAGGTGCACTACCAATCGATCCAGAATGCCTTTGAGGCTGGTTGGAGAGCGGCAGTGAGGGACACCATATCGTCAAGGGAGGAATTGGCGGAGCGACTCAAAACGGAGAACTTGTGGCTTCACGACCCTCGATCGGCGGATGGCTTGAAGGAAAAGCCTCTGGCGCGTACTGGCTCTCGTGGGCGACCGGCTGGCTCTGGATCTGGTGGTAATGGAGATCCATCGTCTAAGAGCCGAGGTGGCTACAAGCAGGACCTCGCCGACATCCCATACGATCCATGCCGCTGCGCTCGGCGCCACTGGAATGGGGGACATATCTCTACAGATGGTCTCCAAGCAGGCGCACAGTGCACGAATGCTCCGGAGTCAGAGAATGCCTTCTGTTCTAAGTGCGATCAGAGATATCAGAAGGCTATGGAGAAGGATGATGATGGAAATCACGCACTTGACTGGCATGGATCTTTCTCTAAGCCAGTACGTGAGGATCCCGGCTGGAAGAAAGATGGCAAGATCACAGCTAGTGGCTATCCACACTGGTCAAAGCTCCCCAAGAATGATGATGATGAGGATGAATCAGGGGAGCTGAAGAAGTCTTCTTCTAAGAAGGCAAAGAAGGAGAAAAAGGAGAAAAAGGAGAAAAAGGAGAAGAAGGAGAAGAAGGAGAAGAAGGTTAAGAAAGTGGAGAAACCTGTTGCAAATGCGGTCGATGAGCCCATCGCAGAGGCAGATGAGGCGCAAGCAGCAGAGCCTAAGGAAGAGCCTAAGGCTAAGGCTAAGGCTGAGGCAGAGCCCAAGGATGAAGTAGAGGAAGACGATACGGAGCTCATTGAGATCGAAGGAAAGCAATACATCCATGCCAAGGATACGGATATTATCTATAGCAAGGATGGAAACCCTGTCGGCAATTGGGTCGATGGAACTCTCGTATTGGACGAAGACGATTCCGAAAAGGCATTCGACGATGATACTGAGGACATCAGTGACGACGAAAGCGATGATGACAGCGACGAAGAATCTGAGTAAATCTGTGTGATTTCACAAATATATATTCAAAAAAGTTTAAAAATCTCGAAAATTAAGCATCACATCCACACCGTATTAGATTTAAGACACACCATACCCTTTTTTATGACGCTCAGCGTCTCCCTTATGTCTGCGGGTTTTTTAAACTACTTTCTTCGAGTGTCATAATATTCTTGGGCGAATTAAAATCTAAGTTAATTTAAAATTGATTTTTATTTTATAAAAATAAAAGTGAAACTTTTAAAAATCAATTTTAAATTAACTTA
>VMHT01015785.1_pt1 | contig 10144 bp, 2 predicted proteins | sample 4693611 | NCBI WGS metagenome assembly VMHT01 (sample SAMN12280063, study PRJNA550983) | marine metagenome | isolation source: seawater sampled from same location over 5 years 0.02-0.2 micron viral filtrate | place: USA: collected off the coast of southern California halfway between the port... ...
ACACCTAATGTACCACTGACATCTATATCTTCTGCTGTTAATGTATTAGTTACAGTTGCTGATCCAGCTGATACATTACCAGAAACACCTAATGAACCACTAACATTAATATCTTCTGCTGATAATGTACCAGTTACAGTTGCTGATCCAAATGATGCGCTACCAGAAACACCTAATGAACCACTAACATCAATATCTTCTGCTGATAATGTATTAGTTACAGTTAAAGTGCTAGTAGTTACATTACCACTAACATCAATATCTTCTGCTGATAATGTACCAGTTACAGTTAAAGTGCTAGTAGTTGTATTTCCAGAAACCGTTAGAGTACTGATTATTGCTGATTTTTCAACAGTTAAGGTACTGACAGTTGTACTACCAGTTACTTTTAAATCACCACCAACTGATGTGTTACCACAAACATCTAATGTACCATTGAGATCAGTATTATTATCTACTTTAAGAGTTCCTCCAACTGAAGTATTACCAGATACTCCTAAATGAGTGTCAATTCCAACATCTCCACAAACTATTAATCCATGCCGAACAACAAAATTTTCGTTTGCCATTATATCCTAACTCTTTATATTAATATTTAGATTATACACGTATCAAACTACTGGCAGATATTTTAAAAGTTGTTGTATTACTAGTAGTTGGAGTTGCCAATAATCTTACATTATCTCCACTAATATCTGCAGTAAATGTTGCTAGTTCTCCATCTGTAAATAAAGAAGCATAAATTGTAATATAAGCATTAGTATTATCATGAGTAACTAAACATTCAGTTGCGTGATAGTCATTATCACTAGAATCTGTCACAGAAATAACAAATTTGCCAGTTCTAAACGTCGCTTTAGCAAAAGTATAAATTGCAGTTTGTGCTGTTGTATTTGTAGTAGTTTCTCCAACATCTATAGAAACTTTTTGATCTAAATCAATTGTTCCTTTTATATCACTAGCAGTTGCTGTAAAGAATCCAATTCCAACTTTACCTGCAATAGTTGGATTTATAGATCCAGTGAAGTTACCTGTACTAGTACAAACAAGAACACTACCTTGTGAAGCACCATTATTATTAACTCCTGTTCCACCATTTAAAGAATTTAAAACATTTCTCGATGCCGTTCCAACAGTATTACTACTTAAATCAACAATATTTGCTAATGTTGATCCGTTAAAAGTAAACGCATCAATGCCATTATCATTTGTTCCGGCAAATGTTGTATGAAGATCAACTCTAGAATCCGATCCAGTTACCTTAAATGGACCCAAATTAGTACTATCTTGTTTAAATTTAAATTTAGCAACTCCAAGTTTTGAATGATCCGAATTACCAACACCAATTGTAGAAACACCAGTAACTGATAACTCCAAATTACCAAAATATGTATTAATACCAGTTCCGGCAATAACTCCTCCAGGACTACCGGGAGTAACTACTAAAGCAGAGGTACTTCCTGTCCCAACTTTAATTGTTTGAACTGCATATTCCCATGATGAGTCACCTCTTAAGAATTTTTCATCATTAGCAGTTCCAGTTGCAAGTCTCGCTGGAGCAAATACCCCAGATATAACAGCTGAAGCATCTATACTACCTGATGAAGAAAGTATGCTAAAGTTATTTGCATTATTTGATGAAGTATTAATTGTTGATACAAATGTAACATTCTGTTCTTTAAAACCACCAGTTCCTGTTCCAGTATCAGTTAAATTAACTTCATTAAATGTTTGGCCATTTACAGATAATAAAGCATCTTGTCTTACATCATGTAGAGTAAAACCATTTGTTGATACAGAACCAATAAAATAGAAACTATTATTAAAAGATCCTGCTGGAGGATCAGACGCAAGTAATCTTACAGGATTTCCAGCAGTATATCCATGATTTAAAATATTAATTCTATTTCTATCTGTACTAACTCCACTTCTAACTAACTGATGCGATCCACTTCCAGAAGAAGTTAAGTCAACGATTAAGTTTCCGACATAATCTTCAGCAAGTTGAATTGAACTAACTCCAACATTTTTTACAAAATACGTATTTCCAGATAATAAATTAGCAACAGCAGTACCAGCAGTTACGTTGTATTTAACTACATCACCATTAACAAATCCATGTCCAGGAGGTAATAAAATACAATTTTCTGGGAAGAAAATACTTCCACCAGCACCAACAGATTGTGGATTAAAAGTTATTGATAAACTTTCAGTAAAACTTGTAGAAAGTGTTCCAGATCTTTGATCAGCAATAAAATCTGGCAGTAATTGTGTAGCAAAGAATTGATTTTTATCTCCAGTAAGTTTTATATACAACCGTGTATCAATACCACCAATACTAGCTGTAAACGTAGTAAATCCTGCATCTACTCCACCAAGATCATCCGGATTTATTATAAATGTATCTCCAGTTTGATAATATCGACCACCAATACTCAAATTTATATTTTCAACTTCACCAGAAGAATTAACCGTAACATCAGCAGTTGCACCAGTTCCAATACCACTGGTAGAAATTAAATTGACTCCAGTATAAATTCCAGCAGTGTTATATCCATTACCACCATTAGTTAAAGAAATTGAATTAAGAACACCTCTTACATATCCAGTGCTTCCATATCCAACATGTGTTGCTGCTGTTACAATTCCAACAGCACTATTCTCAGATGATGATATTTCATCTCCATCTGAGAATTGATAATTCTCAGTATTAGAACTTAATACTATGAATTGACTTTCATTTTCAAAAACTAGAGTAAAATTATCCTGAGTTGCAGTTTCTGTAACTATATCAGACTTAAGAATTTGACTAGGAGGAATTTGGTTTACTAAATCAGTTCTTCCACCAGAAACATTAGTCTCAAAAACGTTATTGAATCTAATTGTTGCCGGAATCATTCCAGCATCTAGTAATCCTTGAGAATTTAATTGTGGTATAGCAGTTGGTACTGGACCTGTTGATTTAGGAACATCAATGAAATTTCCAAGATGGTTTTGTAAATAATTATAAGCAGATTTTTGAGTAATCAATCTACTATTTGACGGACCACCATCCTCATCAGTTCCTAATTCCTGACTTATAGAAATTTCTGTAATTGAAACACCACTAGAAAGTGATAATTGAAGTGCATCTAATTGACCAATAGTAACTGTATTGTTGAATACAATATTACCAGTTCTGTTAAAAGCAGTAATTGAGTCACCTACTTTAAAATCACCAAGTTCATTAGTTCCTGAAGTAAATACTCTTCCACCATTTTCATTAAATTGCTCAAATTCTTGTCGTGTTTGACCTCCATTTTCTGGAAGAGCATTATAATCTGTTCCTGATCCTGCATATTCCCAGGTATGTGCAGAAGAGTTTACAATTGATGGACGATGTAAATTACACCTATAAGTTCTTGGTAAAGCCGAAATACCTGATATGCTACTACCTTGAACAGTAGATCCAACTTTAAAATTAATTGTATTTAAATCAGATCTAGTTTCAGTTCCAGTAACAGCAGATGCTTCACCATTGATGTCTCCAATAGTATTACCACTTATTGCAGTTGTCTGGAATAATAATTTTTCATTGTCTCCTGCTGTGTTAGTAGAATCTTCAACACTAAGAGTTAATTTACTAGTAGTCCAAGTAACAGCAAATCCAACAGCAACAGTTGAATCACTTCTAACTTGACTAATCTGAGTTCCTTGATTAAAGGTTACAGCAGTTCCAATTACATTAGATAAAGTTAAATTTTGATATACTTTATGTTTTTCTACAATTTCACTTACAAAAAATTCTTCAGCAACTTTTCTAAATGTATGAATTCCAATAGGAGCATCTGTTATGTTAACAAGTGTTTTTAAATCTTCATCAACAAAAAGATTTGCTTGAGTATTTCCAGTTCCAACTAATTTAACGTAGAAATTTGCATCATCAGTTAATCCACCAATTACATTTTGTGGATTTGGTGCAGTATATAATAATCCATCACCATCACTTAAAGAATTTCCTACAGCACCAATATCAATTATATTGGTAGTGCTATTAATTCCAGTTTGACTAATTGACGTTGTAATTCCAGCAATTTTAAAATCTTCAGTTTTATCTTCACCACTTGTGGCAAGAATAAATCTTAAAACATATAATTCCTGATCACTTCTACCAAGTCCACCAACCCTAATTGTCTGAACACTTTCAATAGATCCTGTTTCAAAAATAACACCTTTATCAAATTCAAAAGGTTGAGATCTAAATCCAGAAGCTCTTAAAGCATAAATTCCAAAGTTGGTTGCAGAGTTTGTAACAGATAGATACCCACCAGATTGTGCATATGAACCAATCTGACAGAAAATTTGGAAACAAGACACAATCTGTGCATATCCAGAGTTGGATACTTTCCAACCAATACCACCAAAGGTAACGGCAGTAAAAGCATTTGCAACCATTGATTTACCTTGATCAGGTACATCACCAATAGCAGGATTTTCAGCTTCTTGTGCAACAAGAGGAATGTTATCTGAAACAATTTTACTACCATCAACATTACATCCATTTCCACCTAAGAATGAAATAATGGAGCAGTTTTGAATATATGGAGATTGTGTAATTCTAGGTTTACTTGAAGATAATCCAACATAATTTGTCCTATCAATAAATGGATCTGTTGGATCATCAAAAGCAACTGCAAAATCCCAGGTAAATTGTGGGCTTCCTACAATAATATTTTTTAATCTCTTAGATGTAAATTCATTTCCAAATAATCCTCCATATTTTAAATCTTCAGCAATTCCAAATAAAACATTAAAAACGTTAGATTCAAATTCAGAAATTTGACTATCATTTAAAGTGAAATTACCTCCACTACCTGCTGTAGACCATCCAACAGAGTTTCCAGGAATATATCCAGATCCAGCAGTTTGCTGCGAGGATCCTAAGTTACTAATAATTAGATCTCCAGCATCTGTAAATTCCTGATTACCATTTCCAATAGATTTAGTGGGTATTTGTGTTTGTTGAGCTGTGATAGAATCTTTAGATAAATCAATTAATTCATCAATTCTACTAGAAATACCTACTGTACTTCCTGCTGCAACAACAGGAGAGGTAGTTGCACTTATTGATCTATATGCAGTTGCTGTTCCAGTTTCCTGATTAATTAAGATCTTTGCATATTCAACAGCTTTATCAAGAACATCATTTCGATATGTTTCAGTTGGAAAAGATACATTATCTCTAAACTGTAAGTTTGTAATATAACATGCATTCCTTACTCGGAATAAATCTCTTTTTGCATTTTTAGGTCTAATAATACCTCTTCTAAGTCCATCGCCAACGATAGAGGTATTATCAGGAAGAATTATAGGGTTATCTTCTATATAATCTCCACTAGCAACGTAAATTGTTACTGGAGTGTCATATGATAAAGCAGAAGATAATTCACATGCTCGTTTAAGAGTTTTTAGTGGTCCATTAAGACCATCATTTAAATCATTACCAAACTTAGATGAAACATATAATCTATTTCCAGAAAGTTGATCTGGTGATTGGAAACTCATATTACCAAATCCATCCGTGATCATATACTGACCACCCTTTCCATCTGAAGTAGGGAATTTAAATTTATTGTTTAGACCAAAACTAACAAGACCACCAGTATCGTAGTTGTGACCAATAGTTGATATACCTACATTAGTAACAAAATTTCGAGTATCAATAAGTTGATTTACTATGTATTCAAAACCTTGCGTTCCATCCGGAAAAATTGTTGTAGTAACTCCAGCATGTTCAGAATCACATGTAAACGCAATTCCCGAAAGTCTAATTGTATCATTTATTTTAAAAGTTAAATCTGAATCAATTGTAACAGTTGAAATACCTGTTGATTTATCATAAACAAAATTAGTAATGTTAAAAGTATTAGATAAAGTTGGACCTTCTAGTGTTAAATTATTTGCAGTAGCAAATCCAATATAAGCATTGGTAATAGTTGCTAATCCAGATACTGTTAATAAATCATCAATAGTACCATCTGTAGATGATAATGTTGTTATGGTTGCAATACCACTGGAAACTTTTCTAAATGTATGAATACCAGATGCAGATGTCGCATCATTAATATCAACTAATGATGATAATCCACTATCAGTATACAGTTTAATTGAATTTCCAGTACCTACATTTTGAACATAATATTCATTTCCATCAGTCAATCCACTATAAGAATCTCCTGAAGGAGAAGTATATTTAACCAAATCTCCATTATTAAAAGTTCTTAAATATTCTTCAGTTTGATGTATGATTGTATCAAAAGTAGGATTTACTGCATCTCCACGGGAAGTTAGTACCAGTGGTAAAACTTCCAATATTTCAATTTTACTGGAATCAACTACTTGCTGTCCAGTAAAAGAAGCAATGCCAGAATTTATGGAATTAGTACTATTTAAATTAGCAATTGTTCCAATCGAAGTAGTTTCAAAATTTGTTACACTAAGGTTAGTAACATCTATTTCACTAAATGTTCCAATACCAGGAGATGTTAATACTAAATGATTTCCTTTTAGAGTTGTTCCATCAATTATACCTTCAACATCAATTCCAGTAGAGTTAATTGTAGTATTTGTATTTACTGTGATCGAAGTTTCAACATCAAGTGTATTGGCAGTAATAATACCTGCCTCAGCAGTAATGTCGTTACCAACTTTAAGTGTTCCAATTGTTGATACACCAGTAGAATTAAGATTACCAGTTACATTACCATCGAATGTATTTGCTGTAATAATACCTGCTTCAGCAGTAATTCCTGTACCAACTTTAAGTGTTCCAATTGTTGATACACCAGTAGAATTAAGATTACCAGTTACATTACCATCGAATGTATTTGATGTAATAATACCCGACACGTTTAAATTTTGTGTTTCTAAGTCAGTTATAGTAGTTACTCCAAGTGTAGTAATACCACTAGAAGTTATGTTTGTAAAAGAACCTATGCCAATAAATTTAGTTGCAAAAAGTTCTTCTGTATCTGGATCAAAACTAAAACTAGTTGACGCATAAAATTTTGAAAATGTTCCAATTCCACTAGTTACAAATCCAACTAATCCTCTATCAATAGAAGATGGAAAAGTATCTGGATCATTTATAAAAATACTTTTTGCAGCTCCAACTGAACCAGAAGTAATTTCAATTTCACTAACAACTATAGAACCTAAACTTAAAACACCCGTAGATGGATTAAAATTTAAATTAGGATCTGTATACATTCGGGTTCGACTTGCAATTCCCGTAGAAGTATTAGTAGAAACACCCGTCAACATCAACGGATAAGTATAAGTATCCCCACTAGTTAATATACCAACTGATGCTTTATATGCAGATCCCCGTAAATCACCATAATAAATTTTAGCATATACTGTATCCCATTGAGCAGTTGTCCCTATACCAATACTTCCTGAATATGTTAATCCCAATCCTGCTCCAGGAGGTACAAGATAATAATTTGGAACAGCCTGAACAATAGGAGCATCTTTAACTGTGAGAGTATCTGCAACAGTGTTGCTAGAATTCATAGCACCACTTTTGACATGATTAATTTGAGGAGTTGCCCCAGTAAAAGTAACTTCATTTCCATCAGAATCAATAATAGTAACTGATCCTCTTTTAGTTGCTACATTATCTCCAAAAATAAACTCATTTGGATTATCCTGAATATATTTCAGTACAAGTTCCGGACTATAATTTGTATGTTTAGTGCTTATTCCAACAACTGGGATGTTAGATGGTGTGCCATCCTCCAATTCTTCAAAAAGATCAACCAAGAATTCTTCACCAGTTAACTCATTAATTCTTGTTTCTGTTTGTACCTCAAAAATTGGATATCCAAGACCATGTTCTTCAGATAACTTCTGTTTTTCTTCCTCAGTTAGTGCATCATATTTGTCTTGCAATGTAACTTCATTTTCTATACTTCCAGTATCAAAACCAAAATCAGTTCCCCTAGGTTCTTCACCAAAAAAATCTATTAATGCTTGAAGATCTACAGCCTTTCTAGTTTCATCTTCTTGAATAAACTCAAGTGACCATGTATATAAATCATGTTTAGTTCTAGCCTCCATAACACGATTTACATCATATAATAAACCTACTTCACTAATTATTTCTTGCCTCAATTCCTGAACTGTTGCTAATCTCGAAGTTGTAAACTCATGAGTAGTTGGATTACCACTATAAGTAGTACCATTATATGTCCAACTACCAGTAGCACTAAGAGGTACTCCTCTATCAAATACAAAAAAGTCGGGATTATATTTAGTATATGTTCCCAAACCTGCAGAATCAATATTTAAAGTCGCAATAGTGGGTTTGACAGGATTAGATCCTGATAATGAATATCCAATTAACGTGAATGAAATTTTATCCTCTCTAGTTTCACCATTTCCAAATTCTCCTCCCAATTTAATTTCATCTAAAGGACATCCAAATTTAGGAACAATAACAGTCACAAAATCATCATTATCAAAAACTATTTTTCCACCATCGTCATCCGCCGCAAGTACTGTAAACTCTTCCCCATCCCATTGAAGTGGGTCAACGTTACATTCTCTACTACTAACTGAAAATGGATCGTCAGAAGTACCTGCGGGTAAAAATGCAAATTCATGATTTGAATTTTCTGTAATATCTTCATCATCTTCACCATTAACTATTAAAGAACTTACTTCAGCTCGAATAACCATAGTTGATGGCCAAGCAACTATACCCCGACTACTAAGTACACTATTATTATTGTTCGTACCTGGTGCGTAACTTTCAGCATCCTGTCTGGTTACTATTCCATCTTCGTCTGGTAACACACTATTCAAATGATTAACATCAGATTGATCTGCTAATCTTGCATCATGAAATGCTTTTATCTCATTAAGAATAGCATTAGCTGCATTTTGCTTGGATATAATATCAGTATGAATAACAGAAACAATACCCGTAAGTGCCTCACTTTTAGCCCTAGATTTTGCTAATTCTTCTTTAACACTTTCTGCAGTGTTATTAAGAATAGTAATATCTGATTCTAATACTTGTCTGGGCGAAAATGAGAATTCAGGAGCCATCTGCTAATATTTGATATATATCTATTTAACGGTTTTATAAAGATCCAAATTGCACAAAATCACCCTGCGAGTCTACATAATGAAAATATGCTTGATGATGGTAACTATCACTTAATAATGGTCCTCTCCAATGTTGAAAGTCACGTCCTTTATAAACTACCGCATCACCATTATTTAGATTAACTTTCGATTCCTCATAATCAGATAATTTAAACCATAAAGGCCATGGATCTTTAGAATTACCATTAATCTGAATACTAACACTTATTTCACAAGAATCTTCATCAATATGTGATTTTAGTTCACTACCACCATAATAATATGTATCACAAGTATAAGATTTTAATAAATGCATTTCTAAAATTTTTTCAAGTTCTATAAGAATTTGATGATGCAATTTTTTATATTTAGGATGATTTATCCTGGAATAAAAATTTTTATTTTTATCTTCTTCATAAAAATCTCCTTGTTTATGGTAAGATCTCTTACCTCTTAACCAATTCCCACCATCATCTTGAGGAGATTCTTGAAGACCTTCAAAGTTATTTAAAAAATTTGGCAATATTAAATAACCACAATCATCTAAATTTTTCATTTCCACCTCGGACCAACAACCCATCCAACTAAACTTCTACGAATGCCAGATTTAACTTTAAGTACTCGATGCTTTGTTCTTGAATCAAATACAATTATAGAACCTTTTTGTTTTGGTGCAAAAAAAGTTTCTCCATTATCTCCTAGAAATTGCAATTCTCCACCAACATAATCTTTTGGATCTGAAAGTTGAATTGAAAATGATAACTTTCTCACATGTTCACCATCAAGTAATTTTTTAGTGTCTCCAATATTATTAGAACTAGTTAATGCATCTTTATTAGTAAGACATCTAGATATCCCATCATCATTATGCCAATGGTAATACTCCCCTTCGCCATATTCAGTATATTGCATACTACCACCATCAATATCAATAATATCATACATAAAATTTTCACGATTTATATTACTAATATAATACCACACCCATCCAGCAATCCAATTATTAGTTGAA
>VMHT01081523.1_pt1 | contig 10142 bp, 9 predicted proteins | sample 4693611 | NCBI WGS metagenome assembly VMHT01 (sample SAMN12280063, study PRJNA550983) | marine metagenome | isolation source: seawater sampled from same location over 5 years 0.02-0.2 micron viral filtrate | place: USA: collected off the coast of southern California halfway between the port... ...
TATCGGTAAGATTAAAATATCGAAGTATAATTTTTTCTTCAAGAGTTTCGGTATTTTTTTCTATATGAGGTATGTAGACACGGGTAGTACCATTAATTGAAGCAATTTGTGTAATTAATATGTTACGAATATTTTGTGCATCTGCTGAAATACCATCTAATGAATGGATTTTGGGATAGAAATCAAGACCACCATTATTGGAAACATAAAATTTATTATTTGAACCACCAATAAATAATTGATTGTTGTCATAAAATGATGTTGAATTAATAAAAACAGGATTATCATCAAACCCAGTACCACTAGATTCATTTTTATAAACAAAACTAGTATTCCAATTAATACCGTAGTCATCTGTATAGTAAATTTGTTGTTCGTATCGTGGATTGTTCTCATCACCAATATTAAGAGTACTTGGAGAACCTACAAGAATACCAAAATTGGGAAAAGATTTATTGAATATTAATTGTTTAATTTGAAAATTTACATTTAATAATGTATGAATTTCTCCATTACTAATTCGAGTAGGACCATTAATATCAACCACATACTGTTCTTGTTTAGGAATATAAGTATTAATACCCAAAGTAGTAAGATAATTAATTTGATTACTACTATTAGAAACTATATTTTGATTAGGAATATATTTACTAGATAGATTATTAATACCAATAGTAATAAACTGGTTTGAAATATCATATGGGAAAGCACCGCCACCGATGGCACCTCCAATATTTTTATTAAGATCATCTTTTTTGATATTATAATTTGTAAAAATATTGGAACTAATATCTATACTTTCTAAATTAATAGCATTACCAGTTTGAAATTCTGAATTATTATAATAATCAATCAAATATGGTGTATTAAGAATAGATTTAAATTTAATTTCATTAGCAATTAATTCTATAATACCATTATATGATTGGATAGTAATATCATCAGACATAGTTATATTACTATTAGAGGCGTCAAAAACAACTGCCCCTGATGTATCTAATGTAATGGAACCACCATTAGAAGCATCTACAATAATATTACTAGTATAAATATTTTCACCAGATAAATTGGTACTAGTAAATATTATTTCATTAGAAACATCTAGTATATTAGATGAATTATTAAAAACAAAGGAACCATTATCAAAATTAAAAGAAATATCATTTGCGTCAATATTAACTTGAGAAGATATTAACGATAAACCTTTCTTATCGTTTTGTATGGTTGAATCTGGTAAATTTACAATATTTGTAGAATTATCTTCATTAAAAAAGAGTACTTTAGACGCACTATTATTCGCGTCAACAGCAATACCTTTATAATCTTTATTTTGTGCTATAATATTTCGAATATAATTATTTTTAGATTCAACAGTTAATATTTCAGTATTTAATGGATTGTTATCACTAGAAATATGAAAAACACTAGAAGGATTCATGGTATTTATTCCAACATAACTAATATCACCATACATATAGGCAAAAGTATTATTATCATCTTTTAATGTATCGTACCGAATAGTATAATTAAAATTACTATTAGTAGTATCATAATCTTGTGTATTTATAAATAATTCACTACTGTTACCAAAAAAATAAACTTTACGATTAACATATAAATCTTTATTAACATATACGCACTTTCCAGAGTCTACGCTGTTACCAGCAATAATGTCTTGTGAAACAGTAAGAGAACCATTATATAATTGATCAATAGGTTTTGTAGTTCTAGACAAAAACTGATCCGCAATAATAGTACCGGCATTAACAGTGGTAAAATTATCGATTTGACTAACTCCGCCAAATTGTTTCCAGGAATTATTTGACATTATTTATAATATACTTATACATTTATTGTGTATATTATTTAAAATTATTAAACATATTTAACATATTAAAAACATAATATACTAAATAACAAAAATTATAATTTAATTATTTTAATTAGTTTATTATCATTAGAATTATCGATATTAGAATTATCGATATTAGAATTCTTATTTTGATTAAAAACAGTAGAAGAGGAGAAATGATATTCAGTCAAATCTGATGTAGATATATTATCATAAAAATCATTTACTACTGAATTTGTTATAATTTTACTAGGATCAAATGCGGATAAATATAATCCATCTAATGATTGTATTCTAGATAAAGCGACGTAAGTTTGTCCTGCTTCAAAAATAGTTCTACCAATATCAATTTCAGCGTTCTTTAAAGTAGCGCCTTGTATTTTGTGTATAGTAATTGCCCAAGCTAAGGTTAAAGGTAATTGACCGATAGCAATACTTGAAGATACTTCGGAGACCCAATAATGAGTAGAAATAGTTTTAATAATGCCATTATTAAATTTTACAACAGGAAAACTAGGAGTAGAATTAGTAAAACCAATAATAATACCTTGTGCTCCATTACAAATACCATTTGGTAAATCTAAATTAATAGTACACATAACTAAAGCGTTTTTTTTAAGTTGTAATACTTGTTTGCATGAAATGCTATTTTTTAATTGATTGATTTCATATTCAATTGCTTTTGGAGAAAGGGATGTTTTTTTATAGTTTATAGTTAAATTATGTGGATCAGAATAATTAATATCAGTAATCATATCATAAGAATATATAGGTTCATCGATTTTTGAAAACATTTGTGAATTTACAAGATCGGTTTTAGATCGTAGAGAAAATAATTTGGTAGGTATAATTTCACATGTAGAAAGATCACGTTTTACATATTTTTTTAATATTTTTATATTTTCAGAATCTAGTTTACCTACGCGAATTTGTTGTAAAATATTAATGTAAACAGGATCATTTTGTCTAAATATTTTTTTAAGTATAATATGATTATCAATAGTAAAAACATTATTCCAAATAGGAGTTTCAAAACAAAATTGTTGAGATTCTTTATCATTATTGTTACATACGGGAGGTAATTGATAAAAGTCACCTGTAAATATAACTTGTAATCCACCGAATGGAAGATTTATTTTACGTATAATACGCGCTAATTCTTCAATAATAATAAAAATTTTAACAGAAAGCATACTAACTTCGTCAATAATAAGACATTTAATTTGTTTCCAATTATTGATAGATTTATAATTATTTAAAACGGAATCAATAATTTCCTCTTTGGATCCTTTTGCTAATCGAATACCACTCCACGAATGTAATGTTCTAGCGTTACAATTAAGTAAATTGGCGGCACATCCCGTCATAGCGCAAACTTGAAATTTTTTATTTATTGATGTTAAATATTCTACAAAGTATTTAATTAATTTTGTCTTGCCTGTACCGCCTGGACCACTTATAAATACATTATTGCCTAATATAAATTTATCATAAGCGATTTTTTGTTCTAATGACAATTCTTCAATATTTATGTTTTTTGTATGTATAGATTCTTGTATTGTTGATTGATTGATATTGATAATTTTAGAATTTGAATTCATATGAATACTATTAATAAATAAAAAATGAGTATAATCAATTTTTTATTTATTCATAAACAACTTTAATACAAAATGAAAAATCTAGACCATTTAAATTCATGGGTTGTCCTAAATCATTTAATACTTGTACATTTAATTTTTGTAAATCATTTTTACCATTATAATTACGTATATCACTTAATAATAATCCGTTATGTTGGTTAGCGTACAATATAGATCCAAATTCAGAATTATTTAATGTAATACGAGAAATAATATTTTTATTAATAAAAGATGAGAAAAGTGGGGAACTAAAAGAATTTTGTATACTTTTATTGAATTCTTCTAATGCTAAATATAAATATTTGGGTCCATTTAGATTCACAATACTTTCTGAAGTAATTCCATCAGTATTATTTAATGTATATGATAACAAACGAAAACCTAATAACCATCCTAATTTAGATTTTACATTATATTTACTTTGAATACCGTTTGATTCTTGAAAATATATAGTACCACCATTATTTTTAATATTAATTTTTAAATTTTCGTCAACAGTAATGGTAATACCCGATAATTCATTTATTTTAGTTAGTAAAGACGAAATAGTATATTGACCATTTGGAATAGTATATGTAGTATTGTCTATTTGAAAACTATTATTATCTAGAGTATCAGAAATATTATAAAACGACATAGGTAATTCAATATTTGTAACTGTAATAGATTTAACTTCATTAATTCTTTCAGGAAGTGAAATATTAAAATCAGCAGTTAACTTAGGTGTATTTGTAAATATATTATATTCATCTTGAAATTGACTATCAATATTAATATATTTTACTTTTTCAGGTTTATAGACATTCGTCATAACCATATGATTATCATGTTGTACTGTTTTGGGTTCTAAAAATAAACTCATTATATATATATTATATATAGTTATTTATAATATATTTTATCTAAACATTAAAAATCATAAACTTCTCTAGTTTGACTCATTTTTTCAAAATTTTCTATATTTTTATTATTATAACCTTCCATAAATCCTAAATTACATGTTAAATTACAATTCATGATAATTAAATATGCGAATAATAAGATTAAAATGTATAAAATTAAATTAGTTAATTTTGTATCCATTTATATAAAATATATATATTTATTTTTTTGAACAATTACAATTAAGTTTTTTTATTATAATGTTGTTTTGGTTATTTTGTTTATTTTGTTGAGCTTTTAAAATATTTTGATATTGTTCATTAAAAACAGTGTTAGGATTTCGTCTATATGTGAATCGCATTTTAAGCATAGAAAATTGAATATATATTAGCATAACATTTTATGATAACAAAATATGGAACCCATACCTGAAACAATAGATGAATTATATAAAATAATAGTAAAATTAGAAAAAAGAATAACTAATTTAGAAACCGAAAACAATTATTTAAAACAAAATAAAAGAATAACTAAACAGATATCAGATATTAATATTTTAAATGAACCAGATTTAACATTGAGCGAATGGATAAAACAAATTGTAATACCAGAAGTACCCAACTTTTTAGAAATTGTTTTTAAAAATGATTTATTAACCGGAATCCAGAACTTGCTGACTCTTTGTATAGAGAATACGAAAGAAATGCCGTTAGTATATTTTGAAAATAAAATGCGTGATTTATATGTTTATGATACTAATAATGATACTAAACAATGGTTTAAGATTACAGGGAGTCAATTTCAAAAACATTTAACTATAATTATACGACGTTTTGCGATTGATTTTAATCAATATTGGTTTGTACAAAATCAGGATAACATTGATAATAATGAATATTATACTGATTTATATATTGATTATTACCAAAAAATTTTGGGTGGTAATGATTGTAATTCAGATAAAATATGTTCTAAACTACAAAAATATATTTATAATAAAATTAAACAAAAAATATAAAATTGATTTAATGAATAATTTATAATTATAATTATAAGTAATAATGTATGGTACTAAGAATTATTTGGCAGAAAAAAACAAACATCCTAGAGATGAATTTATAAGTTTTGAAGAAGGACCTCATATTTATACTGTATGTGGAGAACGTGGCACATACACATCAGTCACTACATGGAATCATAAACATTTTGAAGAATTTAATCCAGATGAAGTTATTGATAAAATGATGAAAAGTAAAAATTGGAACAATCCTGATTATAAATATTATGGTAAAACTCGAGAAGAAATAAAAGAAATGTGGGATAAAAAAAGAGACGACGCTGCTTCTGCCGGTACTAAAATGCACAATGATATTGAAGAATATTATAATGGAATGAATATTGATAATAACAGTGAAGAGTTTTCTTATTTTAAACAATTTGTAAAAGATTTCCCGGAATTAAAACCATATAGAACGGAATGGATGGTATATTACGAAGAAATGAAACTATCGGGATCAATTGATATGATATTTGAGAACCCAGATGGTACTTTACAGATTTATGATTGGAAAAGATGTTTAGAATTGAAAACCGAACCCTCCTTTGGAAAATACGCAAAAACACCATGTATATCACATTTACCCGATACTAATTATTGGCATTATAGTTTACAGTTAAATATGTACAAAAAAATTTTAGAAAAAAAATATAATAAAATAGTAACTGATTTATACTTGGTATGTTTTCATCCGGATAATGCTTATAAAAAATATGAAAGAATCGCGGTACCAGATTTAAGTGATGTAATGGAAAAATTATTAGAAGTAAGATTATTAGAAGTAGAAGAATAAAAAAGTATTAAAGAATAAATAATTTATATATTATGTTAAACATAGGTATTATCCATAGATTTTTTATTAAAATTAATGGGATTTATAATTATTTTTATAGTATTTTTATGAAATGGAGTACATTTTTTTTTAATAAACAACTTGTTTATATAAGTCCAGAAGAACAATATACAAATAAATACAATGAAAAAATGAATACTATGTTAAATGAAAAAAAAATATTAAACACAAATATAGAAAAAGTTTTTTATGATAAACAAATTGATATTAATAACGATACCAAATTAATTAAATTATGGAATAGTAGAATATTATTTGAATATACACCAGTTGGATTAGTAATTATGTTTTATGATGTAAAAAATAAGGGGTTTTCGTATTATTCTAACACAAACATTCCATATTATATATTAAATTCGGTAGCTATAAAATATATTATAACGTTTCAGTGTTTTGATTTTTTTATTGATAGCAGTTTTAATCATACATCTCAATTATTTCTTATTGAAAAAGAAAAGGAGAAAGAATATGAAGAAAAAAATAAAAAAAAACTTATTTTTGATACAAATAAGGGTCCATTTATAAAAAAACAAAAACTTAAGAAAGTAAAATTTGATGATAAATCAGCAAAAGATGAAAATAAATCAGCAAAAGATGAAAAAATAATAAATAAATTTTTATCTCTAGGAAAAACATACGAATTTCAAATTATACCAAAACAAAAACGTATTTATCATACTAACAATTTTCAATCTACATTTTTAACAGACTTAGATGAAGAAGATAAATTACAACAAGAAGTATTAAATTATAATGATTTTAAGAAATTATATAATAAAACTAAGTAGATTGTTTCTTTAACCAAGACAAATAACCATTACTTTTTTCTATTTGAAACGACATACCCAAATGGTCGCGAGCAATATTATACGCTTTTAATTCCTTTTCGGATAACGTTTTTAAATATTTTTGTACACTAGTTTCCATAATTATATTATTATATAATGAAAAAATATTATATAATATCAATTTTTTATTTATCCGGGAGGTAAAGGAGCGCGATTTAATGTAGTAGGTACATACGCTATATCATTTTCTGTACAATTTTTATTTAACTGATAAACAAATTCATTTTGTGAAATGGCTACTAAATTATAATTTAATTTATTATGAATACATTTTTTATTTTGTAATCCGGGAACATTTGTAATTCCACAACTACTATTAATATTATTTGTAATATTTGTTGAATAACATGGATTATTTACATTTGTATTTATATCTTTTTCTAGTTGTAATTCTTGTTTACGTTTTTTAGAAATATATTGTTGTTGTGAGTTATTATTTTGATTATTATCAGGTTTAACTGTATTATATTTTGGTGTACGATATAACATATGTATTTTACCTTTATTGTTAATAGATGATTTTTTAATAATATTACTATCATTTAATGAATCACATGAAGATAAAAATGAAGATTTACCTATATAACTCATATCACGTAAAGTACCATTTAATGAAAAAGTTGTATTATTTGTACTATTATTGTATTTCGCTAGAGATTTTCTTTTTAAAGTAGCAATTGACATATATATTTATTACATATAATATTATTTAATAAATATATTTATTTAATGAAATTAAAATTGATGTATATATCCACCGGCAGTTATTGTAGTGGGTAAAGCACCTAAAACAGTAGTGCCTACAACTGTTAATCCACCGTTTAGTTGGGTAGCGCCAGTTCCAACAGTGAATGTTTTTTCATCAACAACAGTAACATCACCTTTTAATGTAGTTGCTTCCTTTACTTCTAATGTATCACCTAATGTAGTTGCTTCCTTTACTTCTAATGTACCACCTAATGTAGTTACTTTAGTATCAGCAACAGTTAAAGAACCGTTTAATTGGGTAGCGCCAGTTCCAACAGTGAATGTTTTTTCATCAACAATAGAAACATTATTTTTTAATGTTGTTTCGCCCTTTACTTCTAATGTACCACCTAATAAACTTGCCTTTGTGTCAGCAACAGTTAAAGAACCGCCTAATACAGAATCGCCTCCTACATTTATGTTTTCAGCAATACCAACACCACCACTTACTATCAAGGAACCAGTAGTAGCATTAGTGGAAGTAGTTGTGTTTTGAACAGTAACAACACCATCAGAAGAAACCTTAGCACCGGTTGTTTCACCTAATGTGGATTGTTTATTTACTTGTAATGTACCATTCATGTTTGTATTTTTAGAAATACCAACACCTCCTTTAACTACAAGAGACCCATCATCTTTACTAGTAGAATCGGTTTCATTATTGATAGTAACAATACCATCACTTGAAACAGTAGCACCGGTTGTTTCGCCTAATGTGGATTGTTTATTTACTTGTAATGTACCACCTAATACACTTGGCTTTGCGTCAGCAACAGTGAAAGATCCGTTTAATTCGGTTGCTTTGTTATTACTAACTGTTAATTTACCACCTAATACAGAATCACCTCCTATATTTATGTTTTCAGCAATACCAACACCACCACTTACTATCAAGGAACCAGTAGTAGCATTAGTGGAAGTATTTGCGTTTTGAATAGTAACAACGCCATCAGAAGAAACCTTAGCACCTGTAGTACCACCTAATGTTGTTTCGTTGATTACTGATAATTTACCATTCATGTTTGTATTTAAAGCAATACCGACACCACCTTTTACTACAAGAGACCCATCATCTTTACTAGTAGAATCGGTTTCATTATTGATAGTAACAATACCAAAACTTGAAACAGTAGCGCCAGTTGTTTCGCCTAATGTGGATTGTTTATTTACTTGTAATGTACCACCTAATGTAGTTACTTTATTTTCAGCAACTCTTAGATTACCCTTTAAATGTGTCAATTGATCAGGATCAACAGTTAATGTTCCTTTTAATCTTGTAGCGCCGGTTCCGACTGTAAATGTTTTACCATCTTCAATGGAAACATTATCTTTAAATGTTGTTACACCATTTACATCTAATGTACCACCTAATGTAGTTAATTTATTTTCAGCAACTGTTAGATTACCCTTTAAATGTGTCAATTTATCAGTATCAACTGTTAATGTACCGTTTAATTGGGTAGCGCCGGTTCCAACAGTAAATATTTTATCATCATCAATGAAAACATTATCTTTTAATGTTGTTACACCATTTACATCTAATGGACCACCTAATACACTTGCCTTTCCGTCAGCAACAGTAAAAGTATCTGTAGTATTTAATGTAGTAAATTTACCGGTAGATGCGGTTGTTCCACCAATAGGTGTTTCATCAATAGCACCTGAATCAATATTTACATTTGCCATTTTTTTACTGCCAAAATCAATATTAGCGTCATCATCACCTCCAAGAGTTATTTTATGTGCGTTTGCATCATGAGAAAATGTAACATCACCAGCACCATAATTAAGTTTATTTATATAAGCGTTATTAAATGTTGATGCTGAACTACCTAAATCATAAGTTTCTGTTGTTTTGGGTGTTATATTACTTGCTATAGAACCGGTTAAGATAATATCATCAGTAGGGTTGTCACCTAATTTAGTATTTCCGTCTATTTGTAAATCTTGTGTATTAATTATTTCATAATTATTCTGTGTGGTTTTGAGAACATATTCATTTTCAATCTTAGTAGCAGTTAAATTACCATCAATTGTTAAATTACCTGTTATGTCTACATTACCACTAGCATTTAATGTAGTAAATTTACCACTCGAAGGATTAGTTTCACCTATAGTTACGTCGTCAATTGACCCACCATTAATAACTGCTGTACCAACAGTACCTAAATCAGTTATTGTTTTATTTTCAAATGAATAACTATCATTACCGCCAAATGTAGTTGTACCATCATTGGATGTTATTGTAGCGCCATTAAGA
>VMHT01166643.1_pt1 | contig 10142 bp, 11 predicted proteins | sample 4693611 | NCBI WGS metagenome assembly VMHT01 (sample SAMN12280063, study PRJNA550983) | marine metagenome | isolation source: seawater sampled from same location over 5 years 0.02-0.2 micron viral filtrate | place: USA: collected off the coast of southern California halfway between the port... ...
ACTTGATATGTTATACATCGCCATTAGGCATAAACGGTGTTTCTCCGGGGGATTTAAAATTTCAAGCATATTTCAAACCGAGTGAGGTGAGTGAGGTGAAATTTCCAAGTGAGGGAATCATAATTCCTATCACAAAAATAACCCCTGAATCCCCTGAATTAACCAATAAGGAAACTGAACCAATAACTCTCGTGAAGGCTGATTCTGAAAACTTGATAAAATTCATAAAAAAGAGGGATAGGAGCGGTTCCTATAAACAGGAGAACCTGGATCTGCTCCTAACAGCATTTCCAATGGTGCTTAAATGGCTTGAACGTGCGAAAAAAATATATGGGGGAACAACAATAATTCCGATACAAAAAGTAAAAGCATTATCAAAAAATGCTGAGGTAATGTGTAATGCTTATTTCCAAAAATTTTTAGAAGAAGCAGAAAGACTAGCAGAACGAGATACTCAAGAGTGGGGTTTACAAGAAGCACCAGCAGAAGAGGCACCAGCAGCAGTAGCAGCACCAGCAGCAGTAGCAGCACCAGCGTTTTTACCTCGTGTCCAAAAAATATTCGGGAATAGTGAATAAAGAACCCTCATAAATTTGATGCGTTCTATCTCAAGGCGTCTATAGATACATGAAGAACGCCGTCGTTACCGAAGAATGCTTTTCATCACAATGTGGACATTGCTCACGGTGTATCAACGCAATGCACGGAATGAAAGGTCACGACATACCCGTCACACAAATCATCACGCACCCAGAAGTGATCGAAAGATTTGAAAAACCACGAATCAATGACATGACCGAAGCATATCTCAATAAGATGATCCAAGATAAACATCGGGAAACTACCGAACAATACACCGATGCCTACGAAACATATTATGGCATCTTTCCCCACTCATATCGTCTCAGAGAATCCTCGTTTCAAGAGTCGGTCTATCTCAAACAAGAGTCACCACATTCTCTGATATGTGATACACCTCTCTGTCGAGCGATGTATCATTCTCTCCCGAAATACACCCAACACTCCAAGTATCCCTACTTCCCAGTATATACGAGACAACACCGAGAGAATGTAAAACAAGATGTCTCGTGTACTCTCTGTCATTCATGTGTATCTGTCTACGGTGAACCTGGTAAAGAACCTGGTAAAGAACCTGGTAAAGAATCCACCCTCTAACTCAATAAATTTGACAGGAGTTTATTGAGAATTATTATTATCAACGAAGAATTAAGAACAAAGAACGATGGCATCTCGCTTTATGCGTCATCACACGAAACAGTGGATAGAACTCGGTTGCGATATTGAGTGGAAGGATTATCTGTTATCTCTTGAACTGGACGCAACTCGCGTTCAAAATATCATCTCAGAACTGAGTGATTGCACCTGCTGTGAAAGACATCAGATTAACCGACCCACCACTCTGTGTCAACTCGTGACAGTCGAACCGACCATGTCCTCTATGACCATGAAATGCACATGTCGGTGCAGACAAGATATTCGTCATCTTTGTCGCATCTTCGCCCCTTCAGAATAAGTTAGAGATAGTGTAAGTTGTATTTCTGTATGTATTTTTGTTTTTTCCGATGATAATGATCACACAAATATGCGATCATGATCTTGTAATAGAAAAAAAACCATCTCTCAAGAATCAGCGTCCACATAATAATATTCTCCATCCGATAGTATCGCAAAATTGAATCAATGATTACATAGACCAGAGGCGTTCTCGCAAATATCTTGAAATTAACCTGTTTATACTTCACATAGTTCTTCGTGAATCCTAAGATAGGTGTCACTGAATATAAGAACCAATAGTTCATGTTACTCTCTATATCTAAAATCAATCTTTTAAATTGATGTAATCAAGGACACCTTGAGGGTCGGATCTCCCCCCACGTTTCTCATGAAGATACAGGAGAGTTTGATACAATTGTTCAAGCGCTTCCACGTCCGCAAGTGCCCGATGTGAGATTATCACCTGAATCCCAAATCTCTTACATAAGGTAATCTGCTTGAAAGATTGCTGGTTGAGCAAGAGACGTCTCGCGAACAACAGACTGTCAATGTAATACACCTGTTTATGTTCCCATACAGAAGTATCACATCCTCCTTCTCTCAGATGTTTGATGATCTGTTTCAAGATAATGAAATCAAAGGTGATCCCATTGTGAGAGACGATCGCAACGTCCTCTCCCGTGTGCTCCAGTAACCATCCGTAAAACTCGGCAAACCCATCATACCAACATCCCTTGATCCACCCTCTTTCCCGACAATATCTCCGAATCTCACGATTCGTGATCCCTGTAATCTCTGAAATCTTGTCGGATATCGGCATCTCCGATCTGGGACGTATGAGAGATGAAAAGGTTTCTCCCGTCTCCATGATCTTCGCCCCAATCTCAATCACATCCGAATGGTACGGATTGAGACCGCTCGTTTCAAAATCTAGGACCAACGTATTCATGAGAATTCTAATATACAGATACAGATAAACTTACATCAAATTTAACGTGCCTTCTCATTCGGTATTCCCTCCTATTTCTCCACCTTTCATCTTCTTAGATTTCCCGAGATTCCTACATTGTTTCGTGACGCCTTTCGGAACGTCAAATCCGCGTTTGATATATACCGAAGACGCACACAATGGATATTCTGAACCCTTGTCTATGCGTGTATCCGCATGTAACTTCTTGAGACATTTGCAGTAATTAACCATCAACTCATGATCCAACTGCTTTTTCTGACGTTTCGTCAGTTTTTTCTTAGAGACGCGTTTGTGTATCAGTTCTTTATAACGCGCGGGTGTCAGTTTTTTGGTGAGTCGTTTCTTTCTTCTCATATAATCTAGACTAGAATATAATGGTGAAGCGTGCGAATCAAAGAACAGGAAGAAGAACCAAGCGTGCGCGAAAAGAACCCTCCCTCAGAATGACTTTTGAGAATCTGATTCAAAAATTTGAAAAGGCGAATGTATCCGAATGCATGAAACTCTACACCACCTACAGGTCAAAAAGTGCAAAGATGCGTAAGAGAAGCAGAGACCAGCGAGGGAGTGGTTCCCATGACGACACGATGAGCACCACAGAGATATGTATGGCGATCTTGATCATCGTGGTATGCGCACCATTTCTACGAGGACAAGAACGCTTTAGGGACTTCCTACAATTGATCCTCGTGATATCTGGACTTGATTAAAAACATAGAATTTTAAGGAGGTAGATTGAAAGTCTATCAGAGGGTATATGAAGGATCATATATGGGCATTGGATGAGGAGAGAGCACTGGAAATAATTCATGAACTCTTGATTCACGTATTATCCCAGCAATCTCAGAAGTATCTGCCTCTCCAAGAACTGATGTCTGCGTTAAATCGCAATGGCAAGAAATATATGATCCACGAACGTAAAAAACACAATTGTTGGTCCAAGTATATCAAAATGAACTACGGATCGTTCGAAACGTTCTTGGGCAACTTCGGTTTTTATGAAGTTGTTCACGATCAGAAAACAAACAAAATACTCGTATATTACAAAGAAGAACGCAATCAACCTTTTGAATTTGTTCCGAGATTCACCCATGACAAAGAATGGGTCTTTCTGTGAAAACTATTCATAACCGATACCCATCTCTATGTTTTTTCGCGTAGCAAGTTGTCGCGTAATGTCCACCTCTTCCACATCGGTAACAAACAACTGACTCCGCTTCATAGTCCTCTTCAGATGAAGACGACTCATATAATTCATCTTTCAGATCTCTGGCGAGATCGTATTCCTTGCTTACATTGCGTCTTTTAGAACAGTGAACATTTTCGTGGAAACTGCATCCTTTTTTAGAATCAAATTCTTTCCCACAGAATTGACACTCCCACATATCATATCGTTTATTCTTTTTCGGTTTGTGTGGAGGTTTCTTCTGTGACTTTTTACTCGGACATTTATTCGCGAAGTGACCCTTGGAACCACAGGTGTAGCATTTATCCGCAGAAGAATCCAACAGTTTTTGAATGAATTCCTCTTCTTCATCAGAGAGCAATATCCGCGTCCATGGTCCTCCACGAACATGTTGGACCCCATATTTACTCATATATTCTTGCGTGATCCTCTGTTCATCGTGATCAGAGCAATTGGGCCTCAATTCATGTATCTGAATAGGTTTGAAACGTTTTGTGAACGCGGACCCCCCGGCGTCAAAGTGAACATCTAACCGGAATTGAGGATTGTTGGTTTTCCCCACGTAATATTTATTCTGTTGAAGTTGGAGGACGTAAATATACACCATTTAGTAAAATGAACCGACGATATGTTTAAATGACCTTGAGTTTAACAATTGGAAATTTATCTAGGACTCATCATATATCATGTTTGACGTGGATAAATCCTTGGTGACCGCTATCTCTGTTTATCTGATAGCGTGTTTCGCGTTGTATCAGTATAAACACCCGAAGATGTTTGATGCACAGGGACATTTCAAGTGCTTCGGTTTACATAAGCATGAAACTATCTTCCCCTTCTGGTTGGTGACCACAGTGATTGGACTCAGCACGTATTATGTCTTGGTGTTGAAAGATCGAACTAGAAATTGAGACCGGAACTCCTTATCATTGAGAAAATAAATTTCCAGACCACTATTCTACTGTGGTTCCCTTGGATCCGGCGGGTTGAGCGGGTTTAGTTGCTTCTGCTGTTCCTGCTGTTCCTGCTGTTCCTCGTCTTAGTCTTTCTGCTTCTCGTCTTAGTCTTTCTGCTTCTGCTGCATCCGTGTAGACTCCGTGGTATTCTCTTGCCGCTGCTTCTACTGCTACTCCTGCTTCTACTGCCGCTTGATTTACTGCTTCTACTCTTTTATTCTGATTTTCACGTATAGTCCTAAAATCCACTAGGAATTTCTGGAATTCAGATTCTTCATTTCTTATTGTACCGTGTACATCTATAGCATCATTCATTAGTCTAAAATCTGCCATTGATTCTATTACGGATTTTCCGGCCTCTTTCTTCTTTTTAATCCCCTTTATTGTTACGCTTACTACTGTATTCAAAGGATTTAGAAGCATACCTTCGATGGATGAATTATGTCGGAATAATACCTGAGTATAAGGTAAATCATTTATTCCTTGGGACCTGGTACCTGGCGACGGGATTTCAAAATATCTCAATTTGTATCTATATATGCCACCCGATGCTAAGTAATAGGTCCGCATCGTATCTTTTGAATGATAGTCATTCTCTTTTTTAAGCAGTTTAAATGGACCTTTCCATTCATCTTCATCTCTTCTCCCTACTTCCGATAGTAGTAGTCTTTTTGTTGCATCAATTTGATTTCTTGCGCTTTGAGGATTTTCTGTTCGAGATATTGAATCAAGTTGTCTAGTTTCACTTTGGTTGTTTTTGTTTGCTACCAAATAAATGCGGTCACATTTAAGAAGATAAAGGGTGTCCACAAGAGATTGATATGTATCTATATCATAATCTAAAGTATCTATATTCTCATTCATCAAAATCAACTTCACATCCTCTGTCGCTTCTTCATTTCCCATAACTCCCCCGGAAGCTCCAATAATTACCAATCTATCAGATTCTATATTCACAGATTCAATCTCAAATGTAAACCTATTTTGTACCTTTTTACATTCACGTGTTTTGTAGTAATTCAATGCAAATGTTTTATTAAAATCAACATGTTCAAGTTTGAAGTAACGAACGTCTCCTGTTTTAGATTTCCGATGACTTTTATTTTTGGGAATCGTTGGCAACTTTCTACATTTGTATATTTTGGTTTTGTAAAAATCATAGAGTTTGCGTGTTAGTAGTTGTTGTTTATCTATCTTATATTCAGCAGGAGGTTTTCCTTCATCTGGTTCTGGTTCTGGTTCTGCTCCTCCCCTCTTTTTAGTGCGTGTCTTTCTCCTCTTCCGCGAAGGACGCTTCATCCTCTGATTCCTCTGACTCCTCTTGCGCCTCTGACTCACTTTCATATGTCTCCTTGAGAGGTGCCTTGACCGTCTATCACGAGATAACCTTTTCATCTCTATACATTTCCATATATATTTTTATCCGATAAATTTAAATCTCTCGTCTTTTTTCCGAGATCTCTTAATGAAATTGATCAAGATAAAACCCCGATTAGTGGACCATGCATTGCTTCAAGGAAACGTCCCGATCCCAAGACTCAAACCCAAGATAGTCACACCGAACGTGCGGATAACCTCTGAGACTCCAAATTTATCCGGATGGTTTAATCTGATTGGTATCTTGATCTTGTGCATCGCGGGTTTAATCATTTACAACCGATATACTCACAGAGAACAAGTTGCCATCGACAAGACACACAGCATCCTTGGATTCACACAGTATGTGAATGAAGTCAAAGAGACTCTCACACAAGAGAAGTCTGAACCAGGAATAAATAATCTATAGTCAGGATATAAGTTCTGACAGATGGATGCCGAGAATCTGACACCCGAGAATCTGACACCCGAGAATCTGACACCCGAAGATGAAACATACTACGCCCATGTCAAGCGATACCATGAAGACCGACTCGCTGTCTTATCTGAAACAGGGAAACGAGTCATATGCAAAGGATGTCAGAGAGATATGGTCTTTATGGAAGGTCACGATACGATGGTGTACAGTTGCGGATCCTCGGGGAAAGGGAAATGCGGAGAACAATTCACGATTCGTATCCCCCGATATATATCCTATCATTCTACCGCTGCATTCCTCACAAACACTCTTCACGGAAATCTACCCTACAATGACGATCCCGAAGATATGTCTCAACAAGATCTCAAATCTCTCCACACATTGACCGATCTCCCTCTCAAACAAGCACTGAACCATCAGAAAGCGATGGACCAAGAATGTCAGCGTGATCTACAAGAACTCCAAGACATCTATGAAACTCAAAACCAGATGAAGGAAACCTCCACACTTCTTCATGATCTCGCTTCCTTACAGAGTCATCTACACGATGAAAAACTGCGTCTGAAACAGAGACTCGGAGAAACTCCTGGTCCCGAACTCAAAGACCTCCGAAGACAATATGCCGCTCTGTGTATGCGTGAAATCACCGAAGTCCAACCACTCGTCACATCCTTACGAAAACCATTCAATCCCATCTTGAGGATAGAGAAACCAGAAATACACTCTTACAACGAAACCTACAAACATAAAGAAACCATCTCTCTCAAAGACCCACCGACAAAACCAAAACCGAAACCGACAAAACCAAAACCGACAAAACCAAAACCGACGAAACCGAAACCGAAACAGATCTCTTCCTCTTCTGAAGAGGAAGAAGAGGGAGGTGGCGTTGGATTTTCACCCGATGAAGACCAGAAGGATAAAGAAAAGGAAAAGAAAGAAAAGGTAGAGAAAGAGAAGAAAGAGAAGAAAGAGAAAGAGAAGGTAGAGAAACCTGATAAAAAAGAGAAGGTAGAGAAAGAAAAGGTAGAGAAAGAGAAAAAAGAGAAACCTGATAAAAAAGAGAAGATAGAAGAGGATGCCTTAGAGGAAATCATGGACATCGACCGCTTCCAGAAAAAACAAGATGTCTTTGGGAAAGATGAAATCGCAGAGTGCAAGGAGCAAGAGAGAGAGTTGTCGTGGACGAAACTGGGCACCTTCAAAGATTCCAAGGCGTATACCGCCTATCTGAGAAAGTTGAATACGAATCCCAAATATGAGACCTTCAATCAGATATACTTTAGTGCGGGTGATCCCTTACAGTTTGAGAGATACGGATATCTCGTGTCTCGTCTCTTGACCTATCCCAAGCGTCGGAGAAAGACCGAATTAACCACCAGTATCTACAATGGGAACAATTTTCAGACGACGTATGACACCTTCGCCTATCTGTTTCATAAGTTGAAGAAGGGTGTGTATGTCGCCATCAAAGACAACAAACTGGCGGTCTATTTGCCGTTCTCAAATGCTCACTACATCAACAATTGGTCAAGTCTCGTGGAAGAATCTAATCCTGACCTCGTGAAAAAGATGATGCATGAGAAGATGTGGGACTACAAGAAAAAACGACCGAAAGAACCCAAAGAATACAAAAATCTAAGTTCATTGTCACATTGGTACGCGAACAACTGTATCTTTTCAGGAGAGAAGATGCGATTCGACTATGGGAAAAAACCCTTATACTTTATCCAAGAAGGCGACAAAACCTTAGTTCCCTTCCGATACTTCTTACAACAAGTCTTGGATCATCGCAAGAAACATACCAAGAAAAAACTGAATGTGGAATTTTTCTTCAATCCTCGTGACTTTCCGGTATTGAGACACGATCACAAAGAACCTTACGATCAAATCTTCGGTGATCAGAAAATTGAACGCGAGTTCCAGCACAAGACATACACTCCCATCTTGTCCCAGTCAGGGAACACCGACTACCACGATATCCCGATACCTACAGAAGACGATATGAAACGTATCAGCGGTGCGGTTTTTCAGGAAGAATGCAAAGAGACGAATCCAGACAGTGAGACGTATGAAACCAAGTGGTCCCGCAAGAAGGCACGATGTGTCTTCCGAGGTTCGTGTACCGGATGCGGCATCACGAAAGACACAAATATGCGATTGAAGGCAGCATTGCTCTCACACGAATTCTCTAAAGATAAGTCTCTCCAGAATGAGGAAGGAAAAGATGTCTTGGATGTCAAATTGACCGGATGGAATCGGAAACCCAAAATGAGCGATGGAACGCTTGGAGAGATACAGACAAAAGAATTCAAAGAGTTGTTTGTCAACAAAAAGAATTTCATGAGTCGCGAAGAACAATCCACGCACAGATTCATCTTGAACATCGATGGACACGTGAAGGCATTCCGACTCGGAAATGAAATGAGATATGGGTCGGTGATCCTCTTGGTGGATTCTCCGTATACTCTGTGGTTTCAGAAGTATATGGAACCTATGAAACACTATGTTCCCGTTAAATTTGATCTCTCCGATCTGAAATCACAGTTACAGTGGTGCTTAGAGAACGACGACACGTGCCAAGAGATCGCCCGAAACTCTCTGAAGTTTTACGAGACCTATTTGACCCAAGAGAAGACCCTATCATACGTTGATTCTCTCTTAGAGGATATGTCTCAGTTGCGCCGACCTCTCAAGAAGAAATCCAATAAGCATCATATGAATGTGGTGGTCGCATATCGTGAGTCAGGTAATTCATATCGCAGCAAGCAGTTGAAGGTCTTTGTGCAACAGATGAAAGCAATTTTTGAACCACAGACAAATCTCAAGATCTACATCATAGAACAAGAGAGCGAACGCGAGGATTATGATGAACTGCCGAAATTTCTGAAGCAACCGGGCACTCGTATGGCGAAATTCAACTTGGGAAGACTCAAAAATATCGGATTTCATATCGCGTCTCAAGACCAATCTTCACTCGCTTATTATGTCTTGTCAGATGTGGATATGTTGCCCTCCGAAGGATTGATTCCATCCTATCTCCAGTATCCCAAAACACCGATCCATCTGGGTCACATGGGCACACGATACGGTCACGATGGTCGCGATTTCTTGGGAGGCGTGATTTCCTTTCGTCAAGAGGATTTTGAGACCGTGAATGGTTATCCCAATAATTTCTGGGGGTGGGGAGGAGAAGATGATTGTTTGATATATCGTCTGAAAGAAACCAAGATCAAGGTCTCAAAACCTGAGGAACCCGTGATCGATTTAGAAGAACTCACGATAAAAGAAAAGAAAGCGATCTTGAATCAACAGAAAGCGAAAGGCGATCAATACTTTGAACAACGAGACAACGACAAACAGACATGGCGAGAGAATGGTCTCAGTGATCTGGAGGGGTCATATGAAATCTTGTCAACCGAAGACTACAATGATGATGAAGATGTGAAACATATCATAGTGAAACTAAAGGTCACAGAAGAAGATAAACAGGTATATCGCTCATGAGGAACCTATGGAAAAAACTATGTCTATCTCTATGTCTATCTCTATCTCTATGTCTATGTCTCTATGTCTATCTCTATGTCTATGTCTCTCTTTACGAATCTACATTGACGAATATACATTTCCAGGGCATGCGGATATTTGCGGATTCGCGAGCGTATTCACAACCGTTATAGATGATGCGGCAATTTTGTGGGGAGGTTTGTAGATATTTGG
>VMHT01014680.1_pt1 | contig 10141 bp, 9 predicted proteins | sample 4693611 | NCBI WGS metagenome assembly VMHT01 (sample SAMN12280063, study PRJNA550983) | marine metagenome | isolation source: seawater sampled from same location over 5 years 0.02-0.2 micron viral filtrate | place: USA: collected off the coast of southern California halfway between the port... ...
TGTTCAGCTGTATAGCCAAGTGTTTTACCAAATTGAGTGTAGTTGTATCTACCCGTCAATTGGATAATACCTCGACCTCTGAAGCGCCATCCGTCGCCGCTATCTGTATCGCCATTTTCCATTCTACTAGCATAAACAATATTTGCAATTTTTTCTGGCTGTCTATGATAAGGTTTGCTGTCTCTGCCAGCCCTTACAAAATACTTGCCAAATACTGCATCTAATGCTTTGCTACTGTAGTTTAGGTTTTCTTCAATAATTCTGAAGTTAGCACTTTCGTGGCAACACTGTGCCAAAAAGCCTGCTACTCTGTTTACCGTGTTAATCTCATAGTAAGGAAGTATTTCTTCCATTGCTTCGTACCATTGATTAGCTTCGTTATTACCGTGTAGAAGTTCTATAACTTGGTCTTCGGTAAAGTCAAATTCAAACTTACTCATGTGGAGTTCCTTTTGTTTACTGTGTATTTATTTTTCTATAGTATCCTAGACGTATATCTTTAAGATTTCCGGCGGCTGTGTAGTCTTCTTCTTGTGTACTTAGATTAGGAATGAACTCTAAGTGTTGCATATCTGCATAATCATCGCCCTGCCATACTGGATAAATTTCATCACCTACATTGCTTACAAGACATATATCGTTGCCACTTCTCAAGTGGATCTCAGTAATCTTATCGCCTTTAAACTCTATGTTTAGTTCTTTGACATCAATATCATGTACCCAACTGGGTAAAGCAATATTTGGTGGATCAATCATAAGCCAACGATCGAACTTAGTCAAGTTATCTTCGCTTTTATGAAATCCTTGACAAGCATTTATAGGTATCCAGTCGTTGTTACCTTTCCAATTTTTTCCACGCTTATAGTCTATGCTATAGTGTTCACCTTCAAGCCATTCACACCAAAAGTATCCAGGCGGTATGTGATGATGATTAGAAATATCATCTTTCCAGTTAACATCTAGCCATTTTTTGTGTGCGCCTATGCCCATGCCATATGGATTATATACTGGTCTAACTATATACCATCCTGTATGTTTCACAGGTATACTAGCTGGCCCGGCGTGATAGCCCAAGCGTAAACTTAGTTCTAATTTATTAAAAATCCATCTATATTGAGGGTATGCCTCCCAGGCATGATAATCATCAATGACATCTATCATTTACAATGTTTACACTCGCACCCCGTACAAACATCATTAGCACACTCTTTGCATTCTTTGCCACAATGACAGTTGTGCCCACATTTCTCACATTTACAATCCATTACGATTTCCTTGTTTTGTTAGAAACGTTTTTAGCTTTTCCTCTACGATTTTTGTTGGGATCTTCTCTACGTTTTTTGTTTACTGCTTTTGCAATAGCTTTTTTGCCACCTTTGGCTCTTAGACTTGCGGCTTTAGATTTTGATAAACATTTAGGTTTACCTTCACCTTTTTTACTGTCTCCGCATTTACCTATACGTTCGCCTTTTGAATTGTAACGATCCCAGCCACCTCCGCCAGCACCGCCTTTTTTACCTTTGCCAAACCAGGCTTTAAGGTCTTCTCCTACTTCTTCAGATTCTTTTTTAACACAGTTGGGTACACGTTTTCCGAACATGGTTTTCATGCCCTTCTTTTCGTAGCCTTTCCAACATTTCTCTGTGACAACTTCTTCAATCAGCATGTTACTTCTTCTTAGACTTACCCCAGTTCTTAGCACCAACCTTACGGCACTTAACTAGTGCTCCACTTGCATATGCACTGGGCCATACTTTGTAACGTGATTTTACTTTGTGATAGCAAGCATCTTTTTCGCCTGCTTTTTCATCAAACTGTTCTTCAGTCAGCGTTTCGTATACTTCGTTTAGTTTCATAGCTTAACCAATCTTTTTATACATCATTTCAAGCATACTTAAGAAGCCTGATTTTGTTTGAATTTTTTCTACAATCTGATTTTGTTTTTGTGATTTTTGTTTGTTATACACTTCTAAGAAAACTTTAGCTGTAGTTGCATCTACATTCATATCACCATCGTTAAACGTAACTTTCATTGTGTTGTTTTCTTTTACAATCTGTCTTAGTTTGTTGATGTTTTCTTTTACTTGCATACTTTGATCTAAATTTTCACGTTCGTGCATCTTACGAAGCATTACTGCAACTGCATTTACATCAACATCTTCTTTTACAAAACTTCTAATAAATTCAATCTGTTCATCTACTTGCTTCCATGTTTTGTATGAATGATCCAGTGTTGCTCTTGTATATTCTGCAATCACTGTGTTAGCATTTGCACTTTCATCTAACTTGAGTGCATCACGCATTGCATTGAGATCTACACTGTTGGCATGCATTGCCGCCATGTGTGCTTTGTATTTCTTTGTACCTTTTTTGTGTGGGCTATGTCCCTCGCTTGTTGCTGGATACATATCAATATAACGTTTAGCGAAATTCTTTCTAAAGTTTTGTTTATTGGTCATTGAAACTCGTTTAGGTTGTGATAAAGGTTTCATCGGCATAGATTCAGCTAGATGTGCGTCAATGCCTGATGTGCTTTTTAGTCCCCAATGTTTAGCCGCTTTTTTAGCCGCCGCATATGAACTTTCAGCATGACATTCATGTTTACCTTTTTTAGCATGTACACAAATGTATGGCTTGTCTTCACCTTCTTTCATAAGCACACCTTGCCTTTGAAGTTTTGCTTTTTCACCTTTGCTGAGTGTTTTACCATCTCGTCTAACTGCTACATCATCTTGCATTAAACGATTGTTACGCTTCATTACTTTTTGATATAGCCTTGGATCATTAGGATCAAAATCAGGTAATTCTCCATATCTTGGTCTACCAGGATTTGGTCTACCAGGTAATTCTCCATATCCGGGATCATTTATTCCGCCACCTGGCTTTTCTGGTCCACCAGGAATTGGTCTACCAGGTAATTCTCCATATCCAGGATCATTTGGTTCTCTTCCTGGAATAATTGGTCTACCGGGTAATTCTCCATATCCAGGATCATTTATTCCACCGCCTGGCATTGGAAATGGTCTACCATTTATAGGGTCTTTGCTCGGCGGACGGTTAAATGGGTTTGGTTTAATGGGGTCTTTGCGAAACTCTCTTAACTGTGCTTCGCTAACTGCACTTGCCATTTCTTTACAATCACTGCATCTGCCGTGTCCATCATAAACATCCATAATAGGAGCGCCACAGCAATTACTTACCATGCCCTCTTCATTTTCATCACCTGGTGAATATCCTTCATCTAATGCTTTAAACTCTGAATATGTAAGATACATGTCTGTATCTCTGTCATAGTAAGCACCTTCTTTTGGATCATAGTATATAGGTTTTCCAGCTTTTGTTTGGAATGGACCTTCTAAACCATCCATTGGTGTGTAACGTTCTTTGTCGATGTCAGGCATTACATAGTAGCCTTCTTCCATAGCTTCCATTGCATTCTGCATAAGCAAACGCTTTAGATCTTCTGGACTGTAATTATCTCTAGGATCAATACCTCTAGTACTTCCGCCTGGCATACCGCCGATTCTTGTTGTTGGTCTTGGCTTAGGACGTGGAACTTTAGTTAGTCTTGCTTTAGGATGCGGCATTGGCTTGGGCATGTCCGAATCTAATGCCTGTTGTACAGCGGCATCTATTGCCCCTTTATCAACTTCATTTACTTTTTTCTTTTGTTCCATAACTCTCTTCCTACTTTGTCCGTTTGTAATATTTATGCTCAACCCATTGACCGTGACATTCCACCTCTGTAGTCTTTCATAGTAACACTTTGCTGTGGGACATTCATTTTGAAACTCATACTAGGTCCTGTACCGGCTCCCGGTTGAGGTTGGTCAATTTGGTTTTTTCTGTTTTTGTTTTGTGGAGACGTAGGATCTGTCTTTCTCTTTATTAGTTCAGAGGCACCGTCCGCTCCTTGTCCTCTTTCTGTTAATTCGTGTAATCTCATTATCCTGTAGCCTTTCCGCTCATGCCTTGTTGTCTCTGCATACCGCCTTTGTACTTTTCTAAGTCCAGCGGATCTCTGTATTTGGCAGGATTAAATCTTAGCATGTCCTTGAAGTCAGTTTGATCATCTTTGCTACCTAATCCACCTTTTGGCCTAGGATTTTTATCTTGGTCCTGATCTGTTTGTCTAGTTTTACCTTTTTTAAGTTGTACTGTTTTAGTTGCTACAGGACCTGTTAATCCCATTGCAACATCAGCTTGACTTTGATTAGCTGTATTAGGATCAACTTGCTGTGTTGTATCAGTACTAGTGTCAGTACTAGTATCGTTAGGATTATTTTGCTGACCTGTCATATTAGTGTTACTTGGTGAAGTAATGCCTCCAGTAAATGGATCATCTGTATCTTGTGTATCAGCTTGCTGTGTTACTTTGTCTAACTTATCCTGATTTTGTTTTAGTTTATCTTTTGCTTGTTGTGCTCTAGTCTCTGCATCTGTGCCTGCGGCTTTTTCCTGGTCAGATTGATTACGTCTAGCAATATCGTCTAATTCTTTTTTCTGTTTTGGACTTAATTGGTCTGTTGGAATAAAGTTTACAGGTCCACCTGCTTCATCATCTGTATTAGGTGCAACTAAATTAGGTGGTTGTTTAGTTGTAACTGGTTCATCTACACCTATATCAAGCTCTGGAGAATCCATACTATCTGGTTGTTCCGGTTGTACAGGAGCAGTTGTAGTAACCTTAGGTTTCTCCGGTGCTAATTCATCTGGCTTAGGTGATTTATCTTTTTTATCTGGTTGTTGTAGTTCGTCTGGTTTCTTAGTTGTAACCTTAGGATCTTGCTCAGGATCAACATCAATATCTAGTTCGTCACTGCCTTGTGGTGTTCCTGGCTGTGTAGGTGCTGTAGTAGTAACATCTGGTGCATCAGGTGAACCTGTATCAAGGTCTATATTATCAGCATCTGCCTCAGCATCTGCTTTTGCTTTTGCTTCAGCATCTGCTTTTGCTTTGTCGAGTATTCGCTTTTGTCTAGCGTCTAGTTCAGCTTGCCCATCGCCTCTGCCACTACCAGTTACTGGATCTGGAGCACTTGTACTAGGCAAGTCTAATGCATCTGGTCTACGCTCTGGTGTAATTGGTGGATTCATTCTCAAACTACCTGCTTGATTAGCCGGTAATCCTTTTAAGAATCTATCAATTTTAATTGCATTTTTAGTAGCAAGAACTTCTTTATATTGATCTTGTACTGATTGAGGTACTGTAACATCTTTATACTGTTGATCATCAGGTTTAGCTTTACTAGGATCGAAAAACTTAGGTTCAGCTGGTGGTGTATCTTCAGTATCAGTATCATCTATATCACTAACACCTTGTGCAACTCCACCTTCTTGATCCACTGGTTCTCCGTTGTTAGCAATATTTGTTACGTTATTGGTATTTGCTTGTTTTTGTTTTTCTTTTGTAGCTGTACGCAATGCTTCGTCGTCTGCATCAAACTCATCCACTTCAGGTGATGTAGGTTTTACAGGCTTTGTTGTATCTATAGTAGAGTCTTTCCACTTTTTCATAAGTGCTTTATGATTTTGGTGGTTAGTTGTGCCTCTAGTTCCATCTTCTTTTACTTCTGCCCACATACCGCCAACACCGTTAGGGACACCTTGCCAAGCATAGATTTTTCCATCTAATTCAACTTGTACGCCTGTTGGTGGTCGGTCCATTTGTGGTTGAGGTAGTGACTGTGGTGGGTTTTGTTTTGCTTCGTCATTGAGTTTTTCTTTTACTTCTGCTGGACGTTGTTCATACTTTGCTAAATCTTCTTGACTAATAATATCATTGCTTATACCTGGATATGCTTTCTCCAATGACTTGAGCATTGCTTTAACTGCTATAGGATCCATATCTCTTGTTGCAATTTCTAGTTTTGTACTTGCAATAATGTGTTGTTTACTTAGGTTAAAACTCTCTTCATTAGCAGGATTAAGTTCTGGAGAAGTAGGTGGCTCAGTCATTACTTCAATGCCATCAACATCAGCATTGTCTTTTTTAACTTGCTCTACTTTTTCTTTTTCAACTTCTCTAGCGGCTTGTTCAGCTTTAAACTTTTCGTCGAAATATTCTCTGCCTTTTTTAACACTACCATCTTCAAAGTGTGTTTCTCCGTACTCGGCATCCCAGGCTTTTTGATCCTTAACAAATGCATCATTAACACGTTTTATTTGTTGTTTTGCAGTTGATATTTGCAATGCTTGAGCACCTACATAATATTCTCCTTTAGCTTCTAAGTTTTCTCTTGTGGGCCTTGGATTATCAGGGTTGTTTGGATCTGCATCTGGGTTCCTACTATCCCAAGCACGTTGTTGTTGTGTAAGATTACGTTCAGCCGCCTTCTCTGCAATATCAATTTGTTGTTGAGCAATATCTTTGCCTCTTTTTAATTCAGCATATTCTTCGCTGTTTAAGTCAGGACGAGCAAATGTATTGTCTTGTAAGTTTTCTAGGTCTTCTGGTATAGTATCATTATTTCTTCTACTATTAAACAGTATCTGGTTTCTAGTCCAAGTCTGATTTCCTCTTTCTTTGTCACCAGTAAATGTTACTTTGCCTTCTTTCCAATATTGTAATTTTTGTTGTTCATCTAAATCACTAAAGATAGGAGCTTCTAGCGTACTACGTCCTTTTACTCTTACATCAATTTTTCTTACATCTTCAATTCTTTTAAGTACACTATTGATACTACCTTTGCTATCAATACCTAATAGTGCCGCTATACGTCTTACTTCATTTTTGTCACCTACGTTTACAACAACAATGCCTTCATCTGGGTCAAGTTCATTATCATCTAATATTGAAATAAGCTCAATGTCTTTGTCATTTTGTTGTGCTTGTTTTACTGTAATTTTAACTGTTTTGCCGTCTTTGGTAATAGTGTATTGACCTCTTCTGTTTACTCTAGCACCGTTCTTTTTTGCTTCTTCAATATCAGCACTGCCTATGGATCTAGCTTTTACTAAGTCACTAATAGCAAATCTTCTTACACCATTCTCGTCTACTTTTGTAACCAACTGCATCAATTCGTTAGGATTGATTGTCATCAAGTCTACTAGTGCTTTAGGATCTTTGCTTCCGCCCATTACGAATTGTCTTAGTCTAGCCGCACCTGCTCTAATTCTCTGAGCACCTCCAACAGTTGCCGCTGTTATGTTACCTGACTGTGCCGCAAGCATACCGTTGTATGCGGCATTAACAACACCTTCTGTTTTTGTTGTAATATTACCAGCCCCGTCAATAATACCTCCATTTTCAAACCATTGTTCTGCCGCCTCACTAGCACCTTCGGTGAGTGTTCCAATTTTTGCTTTCATAATAGCGTTTTTCATAAACTTTGGTTTGATAACTTTTCCGTACAATACTTTGTTTTGTATTGTGTCAAGTACACCGCCAGTTGCGGCTACTTTATAAAATGCATTTCTAATACTAGCATCAATAGCAAACTTTCTTGCCATATCTTCTGCTTCTGCTTTTAGTTCAGCAGGAGTTCTATCTTCCCCATCTTCTTGTAGTTGTTGTAAAGCGGCTTCTTTGTAAATATCAAAATGACCTGTTTGCTGTAACTTCCCGTCATTGAATGCTTTGTTAACTCTGTCAGTAATACTTTGTGCTACAGCGCCACCAGCTTCTAGTGCATTGAGTTTTGTAGAAATAGCCATCCCTGCTAGCGGACCTGTTGTTGTAATTGTAATCACATCTACAATCTCACTAGGCAATTCACCAATAATAACACCAGCCGCACCTTCTAAATTGAATCCTGTTGCACCCATAAACAATCCAACAGCAGAGTTAAAGTCTGTTACTGCGCCTGTGGTTAAATCTACATTGTCTCTAAATGCCTGATCTGTTTTGTTTTCTAAATATTCTTGAAAGCGATCCATAAAAAACTTATCGCCTTTATCTTTGTATTCGCCTTGGTCATCCATTTCTGGATTATTATAACCACTGAGAGTTGATTTACTTATATCACTTAGCTTCTCGCCTCTGGCTTTTGCTAATCGACCTGAAATAGTCAAGTTGTTTATTGCATCGTCGATAACATATGAGCCACCTTTCATCCAACTGGATGCTAGTTCTGCTGTACCAGCCGCAAATGCCCACCCCAAGTCTACTAAAGTATTGTTTTCATCATAAGGTCTAAGTTCATTATCCCTCATAATTACACCTTTGATTTCACCAGCGTCTTGGTATTCCTTAACTGCCATTGCAATTTTTGGATCTACTCCATCTTCGCCTCCGACTGTGTAAGTCTTTTTGTCATGAAATCCTTCTGGATAGATTAATTGTCCATTAGGTCCTTCTTTAGCAGGCGGTGTTCTGTTAGTCATTTTATAGATGTCAGCTAGACTTAGTGTAACAGTTTTAGGGGCCGCAGTTCTGTTACCGTCGTCCGGTGCTTCGACTATAATAGGTTTATTTTCAAACAACTCATTAAGACGCATTTTACATCTCTTCTGGCATGTCGTCAACTACTACTGGTGGTACTTCAGGATAACCATTAATCTCTAAGTATTCCATATAGTGTTTAACTGCGCCAATGTAATCACATGCTTTTGTAATCTTTGCCTGTACCCAAGGCTCTAAGTTATCAGTATCGTTAATCATACCATGTAGCTGTACACTGTACTTGCTGAGTTTGTATAGTTGACTTTTTGCCATCCAACCATCTTCGTCAGTTGAATCAAGTACACCTTCAAACAATTCACTGGTATATAACACAGGCTCTTTGCCTTCTTTAAGTTCTGGTTTGTGCTTATTCATCCAAAGTTTTGCGAGATCAATGTCTTCAAATACTTTGCGTTCCACACCGTTTACGTCCAAAACTTTATACTGAGAACCTTCTTTTACTAGCTTAGGTTTAGCTACAGTTTTTTCAGTTGATATTTTTTCCAATCTCATGGGTTTCTCCGTATCATTTTACTTTTGTCTGAGGCAACAGGAGCATTACTATCTTCTGTTTTCTTTCTCTTCTTACGTTGGATAGTGCCAGGGCCACCGTTTACAAAACCGTTGCCTCCGCCCATACTAGTAGCTATTCCACCACTAGTAGTATCTTCCTGTATGACTTCCCAGACTTTCATATAGTTATTTATGCTGGTTTAAGGTTTAGTATCGCCGACAGTATGTGCAATATAATCGTGTTTTTGAGCTTCGTGTGCATTGTAGGCTTCTTCTAAATATTGATAATTTTTATCTAATACAAAGTCATCACTACGCAATAAACAACTTCCAAAAGGAACGGGCCAAACAACACTTACAGCAAGCCAATCAGTTCTGCTATACATGCTTAGTCTACTCCATAGCCAATGTGGGAAAGGTATCTCAGGATCTACCATATAATCACTTAACAAATGCTTGTCGTGTGTTGCTAGTTTTACTAAATGATCATCCATATTGCGTATAAAATTTTGTATAAGTTTACTGCGACCTACAAAAGCTAGATCTCCAAAAAAAGGCAAACCGTTACGAATACGCAACCAAGGCGTAAAGATTGTATCATTAAATGCTTTTTGTTTCAGCATGTTTCCTAGTAAATTTTGCCAATGATGTTCTGGCATTGGATTTAATATACAGTCAGTTCTTGTTTTAAATGCAATATCATATTCATGATGATAAGGTTCAAATGTTTCAGCTACCTTAGCACTTGCCAAATACATTCCAGGAAAATTATAAGTGTACTGACTCATATTGTCAGTTTTATAACACAATGTATGCTTTACATAGTCAGGAGCAAGCCACCAATCTCCAGCATTTTCATTTCCATTTTTAACTTTTTCAATATGATCAGTGACAACTTTATCATAGTTACTTACGTCTACAACTTTAGCACCATATAGTTCTTTTACTCTGTCGTCTAAGTTATCCGTTCCATCGTCCCATAAATGAAAATAATAGTCTACATGTATACGATTGTGCCAGTCTGGAAACAAACGCTGACGCCACCATGCCGCACCTTGTTCAAGATGTCTTGCCTGACCACTCATTAGCACTGCAATCTTCATTCACTGTCTCCGTCGTCTTTATAATCTTTGTAGCCATCATCTTCTAAACGCTTGGTTGTGTTTTCATCATCAAATAGACTGGCGGCAACGAAACCCATTGCGGCTAACATAGGTACAACGTATACCATTTTATCAGTTAGAT
>VMHT01205733.1_pt1 | contig 10139 bp, 9 predicted proteins | sample 4693611 | NCBI WGS metagenome assembly VMHT01 (sample SAMN12280063, study PRJNA550983) | marine metagenome | isolation source: seawater sampled from same location over 5 years 0.02-0.2 micron viral filtrate | place: USA: collected off the coast of southern California halfway between the port... ...
TAAATGAGGTGAAAGAATAGGTTCATAGCCAGCTCTCTAGACAACTAAATTGGAACACCCTTACTCCGCCCAACTTTCCAATTGGTGCCAGTTCTAGAGAGCTGGGTATGAATGAAAACAGGGCTGGGTATTTAAAACACGAAGGGGTGATGTTAACTGAAGTAAATTCAGTAATTTCAAGTACACCTCCAGGTATATTTGTAGATGCAACATTTGGGTATGGTTCTCATTATAGAAATATTAAAGATAGTTTTTCTGAATTACAGCTTTTAGCTTTTGACAGAGATATTGATGTGTTAAATAATTCTAATTCTAAAATTGTTCATTTAAATTTTTCTCAGATTTCTGAATATCTTATTAAAAATAAAATTGACACTATTTCAGGAATTTTATATGATTTCGGTGTTTCTTCTCATCAATTAGATAATTATACAAGAGGTTTTTCATATTCTAATGATGGTCCTTTAGATATGAGAATGAACCAGAATGATGAAATTGACGCTTTTGAGGTCGTAAATAAATTTAATGAAATTCAAATTGCTGATATTTTATTTCAAAATTCTGGCGAAAAAAATTCTCGCCGGATTGCAAGGGATATCGTTAGTTCTCGACCTATTGAATCCACACAGGAACTAGTTAATGTTATTAAAAATTCTATAGGTAAACAAAATCCAAAGTATATTTCTCAAACTATTAAACGTTGTTTTCAATCATTTCGAATTTATGTAAATGATGAGTTGAATGAAATACAGAAGTCTTTAAACAGTATTAAGAACCTCGTTAAGACAAATGGTGTAATTATCTGCTTAACTTATCACTCACTAGAAGATAAAATCGTTAAACAAATCTTTAGTGAATTAACCACCTCTTGTTATTGCGATGTTTCCATCCCGGTATGCACTTGTGAAATTGAACAACTATATGCATATGGTAAAAAAAAGAAAATTTATCCTTCAGATAAAGAAATATCAAAAAACCCAAGATCATCATCTGCAACTCTTAGATATGTGGTTAAGTTATGAAGTTTAGGAATTTATTATTTTCATTTATTGCAATGTTCATAATTTCCATGGTCTCAAATTTATATTTTAACTTACAAATTAATACCCTTTCAGAGGAACTTTCTTCTTTAAAAACTGAATTAGTTAAATTAGAAGTTGATAAATCAAATACTCACCTTATGTACATTGAAAGTTTTTCAACAAGCAATATGGAAATACTTTCCAAAAGTATGAACTATAGAAGATTAGACATTCACAATAAGAATATAGATTTGGTCAAACCATATAAGTTAGAGGATGATGATAAACCAATTGTAGTTTTAGGTTTTGGTGGAAGATGAATCTATTTAAACTAAAGAGCTTATTACTTTTTTCTTTAATAGCTACATTAGTCACGGGCTCTTCATTTGTATTTATATCTACTGTACATGATTTACAATTTACAAATTCTGAGTACTTTAAAGATCAAGCCCTTTCCTATAGAGTTAAATCAAATAAACTTAAAGCATCCAGAGGGAATATCTATGACACAAATTTAAATGTTGTTGCATCAAGTTCCAGATCATTCAATATTGGTATATTTCCTAATCAAATAAATAATGTTGATGAAGTAGCAACAGCTATTGGTGTAATTTTAAATATTGATCAAGAAAAAATTGTTGAAAGAATTGTTTCAACTGACAGTTTTTTCTACCTAAAAAGAAATATTGAATTTAATGCGGGTGAAGAAATCAAGAGTTGGAATCTTAATGGAGTTGTTTTAGAGCCTTCATACAAGAGACATGTTCATTCAGAATCGTTAAAAAAAATAATTGGAATAGTTGACCCAGACGAAAATGGTATAGAAGGAATTGAGTATTATTTTAATTCAAATTTAGAAGGTACAGATGGAGAAATAAAGTATGAGGCATCTCCAAATGGAAAAATGATTCCACAAGCTGAAGTTAAGACCATTCAGCCAATTCATGGTAAAGATCTTGTATTAACAATCGATTCTGATTTGCAGTATCTAAGTGAAAGCTTATGTGAAGATGCTTTAATAAGAACAGAAGCCCTAAATTGTTCAATAGTATTTTCCTATGCAAATAGTGGGGAAATATTAATTGCTGCAGAAAAGCAGAGTCAAAATATACAAAGTTACGATATAGATTTAATTAGCTTAAGAGCAATATATGAACCTGGTTCATCCTTGAAAATCTTCTCTATCGGTGCAGGAATTGAGTATGGCTTAATTGATGAAAATACAAGATTTGTTGTAAAGGATTTTATTGAAGTTATTGAAGGATCCTGTGCTAGGAACTATGAAGGATATAAAGCTTGTTACAGAGACTTCTTAAATCACGAACCATATGAGTTAAGCGTTATGGAAATTATTGAAAGATCATCAAATGTTGGAACTATTCTTGCAACTCAAAATTTAAATATTGATTATTTGGAAGAATATTTAATGAAGTTTGGATTTGGCAAGCCTACAGGGGTAGAGCTAACTGGTGAGCTATCAGGTGGATTTAGAGATTATAAAACCTGTGCAACATGCCTAAGCTCATTATCTATAGGCTATTCAGTAAACGTAACACAACTTCAAATGATTAAAGCATACAGTATTATTGCTAATGGTGGAAGAGATATAAATCTATCAATGGTAAAAAAAGAAAATAATAGTTTAAGTAATGAACAAATCATAAGTTATGAATCTGCAAATAGATTAAAAAAATTATTGATCAATGTTGTAGATGGTGAAAACGGAACTGGTAGGTCACTACAACTTGAAAATTATATTATTGGAGGAAAGACGGGGACCAGTAAGACTCATATTGAAGGTGTGGGTTATTCAGATTTTAGATACAACACATCCTTTACAGGATTTATTGAAACATCTAAAGGACCTGTAGTGGGATCAGTTATTTTATGGGGTGCATCAGTAAATCCAAGATCAGAATATGTGACAGGCGGTTCTACTGCAGCACCATTATTTAAGAATATTGTCAGTAATTTAGTTCCAGGTGAATAATGAACAATAATTTAACTTTTGACCACTACGTTACATTAAATTTAGACTATTCGAAAATAGTGAATTCAACTTTAGATATTGAAAAAGATTCAATATTATGTATTGACCTAAATAATATTAAAAAATTAGATGCTTTAATTTTAGAAGGATTAAAAAAAGGTTCAAAACTTGTACTTACAAGTACCAACTCAACAATCGAAAACGAAAATGTTTATAGATATGAAAATTTTGATGAAGTTTTTTATAATATTCTAGAAAATTTATGCCCTGGTTATAAATCAAAGAATTATTTTGGTATAACTGGTACAAATGGAAAAACAACTACTGGTTATTTACTAAAACAATTAATTGGAAGTTCGTCAGCATTTGTTGGAACTGTTGATGAAGAAAATTATTTTAACTTTACAAAAGAAGAACACTTAACAACACCTAAACTTTTTAATTTAGTAAAACTCATTTCAAACTTTAATAGTGATATTGATTCAATTATTCTAGAGGTTTCTTCTCACGCTATTAAGCAAGAGAGACTTAAAGATATAAATTTTGTTATTTCAGGATTTACTAACCTAAGTCAAGACCATCTAGATTATCACATCAATATGGATGAGTACTTAATTACAAAATCAAAATTATTTAATGAAGATACTTCAAATAAATTCTTATTTGTTGACACAGAATATGGTCAAAAAATTAATTTAAAACAAAATTCTCGAGGAAGATCAGTTGGTAATGTGCCATCAAATGATATTGAATTTATAAGCTACGAAGATGAAATAATTAGTTTTAAAATTGATGGAATAAAAATTAAAGAGAAACTTACAATAAGTGGACCTGAGTCAGTTTACAATTTCCTTCTTGCATTTGGTATGGCATATTATTCTGAATTGTACGATCTTGAAATTCTTAAAAGCAACATAAAAACTCTAAAAAATCCTCCAGGACGCTTCCAAACATTAGGTATTGATGAAAAATCTATCATTGTTGATTATTCACACACACCTGAAGCAATTGAAAAAGTTATTTGCTACACAAAAGAACTCTATCAAAATGAGATAATTGTAGTTTTTGGCGCAGGTGGGAATAGAGATAAATCAAAGCGAAAATTGATGGGAGAAGCTTCTCAATTTGCAAATAAAATAATTATTACAAATGATAATCCAAGAAATGAAAATCCAATGGAGATTGCAAAAGACATATTAGCTGGTATTGATTTAAAAAAGGATGCAAAGATAATATTAGACAGAAGAGATGCTTTAGAAGAAGCTATAAGCTTCCTTAATGAGAAAACTACTCTACTAGTATTAGGTAAAGGCCATGAAAAACATCAAGAAATAGGCGATCGAATACTTGATTTTGATGATGTAGTGGTGATTAAAGATATTTTAGGTAAAAGATGATTGGAATAATTGTATCAGGTGGTTTAAGTTTTTTATTTGTTATTGTATCCACTTTTTTAGGCGTAAAATTTTTTAAAAGTCGAAATATAGGACAAAACATTCAAGAAGAAGTTGTTTTTCATGAGCACAAAAGGGGAACTCCAACAATGGGTGGAATTTTTGTAATGCTTGGAACTATTTTTGGTTTTCTTCTTTCCCATATAAATTTCTGGACTATTGGTAGGGGATTTGAAGTCGTTCTTAGAAATGTTAATACAGATGTACTGGGAATTTTGATTATCTCAATATCTATGGGGTTAGTTGGGTTAATTGATGACTATTTAAAGGTTAAAGAAAGTAGAAATCTAGGACTTAAAGCTGGCCAAAAATTTGCATTACAATTAATTGCTGGCTTAGTAGCATCTGCTTACATATATAGCTTAGGTTATTCAACCAAATTCTATATATTTAGTGGATTCGGCATAGACATTGGAATTTTTAAGTGGGTAGTTATCGTTTTATTGATGGTGGGTATAACTAATGCTGTAAACCTTACAGATGGTTTAGATGGCTTAGTTGCAGGAAGTAGTTGCATTAGTTTTGCCGGAATTCTAGTTATATCTTTTTGGATCTATAGACATACTGGTTATTACAGTCAGTTTATTAATGAGTCATTTCTTACTGTTGATATTTCATTACTAATTTCATCAATTTCTGGTGCATGTCTTGGTTTCCTTTGGTGGAATACAAATCCAGCGAAAATAATTTTAGGCGATGTAGGCTCACATTTTATTGGTGCATTATTCCCGTTAATTCTGATTTCTTTGGGAGCTGAGGGATTAATTTTATTTTTCTGTTTCTTATTCCTAATGGAAGAAGCATCTGTAATTATCCAAGTAAGTTCTTTTAAATATAGAAAGAAAAGAGTATTCAAAATGGCACCAATACACCATCACTTTGAAATGTTGAACTGGGCTGAGACCACAATAATTGTAAGGTTTTGGATAATTAATGGGATATTTGTAGTTTTAGGCTTAGGTCTATTCTATGCCGATTGGGTATTGTTTGGAAGTTAAGTGAATAAACTAATTTATGGATATGGGGTTACCGGAAAGGCTGTTGAAGCATTTTTTAATAAAAAAAATATTCCATATAAAATATTTGATGAAAACTCAAATGAGAATTATGGCAATAAGATAGTTAAAGATGAATTACTTAAAGAAAATTTTGATGAAGTAATTTTGTCTCCTGGAATTCAAGATAATAATGATATATTAAATATCCTCAGAAAAAAAAATCTCAGTGTTATTACTGATATTGACTTGTTTGATAAATATCATAAACAAAAATCAAAGATAATAGGTGTTACTGGCACAAATGGAAAGACCACATTTGTAAACCTTTTGAATGGTTTTCTTGATTTAGAGGGATTTAAAACTAGTGCATGTGGAAACATTGGTGAATCTCCCTTAAACATTGTTGATGATGACTATGACTATATAATTATAGAATTATCAAGTTACCAGTTGTTTCATACAAAGAGTGTTCGATTGGATTACGCAATTCTTTTAAATATTGCAAGTGATCATTTAGATTGGCATGGTTCTTTAGAAGGCTATATAGAAGCAAAAAGTAAAATATTTAATTTTGTTGATAAAGAAAAAGTAATCTTTTATGACAATACATTTAGTAACAACAACTCTAGAAAACCACATATAAGCAAAAATAATTTAGAAGAATACAATTTGCATGAAATAAATCTTCCTGCAGAGTTGAGTAGAAGCTTTTTAGATATGATAAATTTTTTAGATTTTGATAGGGAGAATACTGTTAAAAGAGGATATGAATACCTAAAGAGAATTAACCCTATAGAACATAGATTTGAAAACATATCCTTTAATGATGAAGTGATTTACATAAATGACTCAAAAGCTACAAATTTTCATGCTGTTTCAAGTGCAATTAGTAGAGTAGAAAATGCAATTCTTATTCTTCATGGGCTTACTAAAAATATGCCATCTAGTGAGCTTAAACTTAGTGAAAATATTAAGAAAATAATCAAGCCAAAAGATATGAAATTAGAGATAAAAAATTATGGGGGAGTTCTTATTGAAATTGATTCAATATATGATTTAAAAAATGTATTACTAAAAGAAATCGAAAAAGGAGATACGGTTTTATTCTCATGCGGAGGATCTAGTTTTAATGATTTTAACAACTATGAAGATCGAGGACAGTATTTTAAAAAAATAGTAGATGATTTTAAAAATGAAAATTAAATTATATTTTGATAAATATTTACTAAAAATAAATCTAATTTTTGTAACCCTTCTAGTTACATTTGGAATATTTTTAGTCTCTTCAGCTACTGCTGTTGAGTCCCAAAGAATTTACGAAGATAGCTTTTATATGATTAGAAATCATTTGCTTGCTTTAGTTATCGGTATTATTGCTGGATTTTTGATTACAAAAATTGATTATAAAAATATCACAAATATATCTAATTATTTAATCATTTTTATGACACTAATTTTGTTCTTTTTACTCACTTACGGTGAGAATGTCTTTGGAAGCACTAGATGGCTTGACTTAGGTTTTGTTAGGCTTCAGCCAAGCGAAATTGCTAAGCCGATTATTATAATTTGGGTTGCTAATCAATTATCTAAGGTTGAATTAGACGGAAATAATATCCAAACGATATGGAGAACATCATTTATGCCGGGAATAGCAATTATTCTAATATTCCTCCAACCAGATTTTGGTACTGCAGCAACACTTTCTTTTATTGTTTTTATGCAACTATTGTTTTCAAGAGTTAAATTCATTTATCCCGCTTTACTTTCTATTGTGGCTTGGTTTACAGGTAAATATTTTCTTTCTTCTGAAATATATAGAGCAGAACGTTTACGTGTTTGGAGTGAGGGAATATGTGATCAAGGGTTAGAGCTCTTAGGAAGCTGCTTTCAAGTTCATCAAAGCAGGATTGCAATTAGTTCAGGTGGAATGTTTGGCTTGGGTCCAGGTACATCAAGAGCAAGATGGGGGTCCTTACCCAGTGCTTATTCTGACTTTATATCCGCCATAATTGGTGAAGAGTACGGATTTGTAGGATATATTGTATTTGTGTTTATTTTATCTGTGTCCGTTATCTCTTTTTTCTTGATAGCAATACGTCAAAAAAATGAATTTAAAAGAATATTCACAGTTGGACTAGGTGCTTGGATATTATTTCAATCAATATTGAATCTAGGTGCATCTGTATATCTACTGCCGATTACAGGAATAGTCTTACCTTTTGTCTCTTATGGTGGATCAGCCATGGTTTCAATTTTTATTGCTTTAGGGATAATGAACAGTAGGGGTTATGAGTAAAGGAGTATTTTTCTGTGTTGGCACTGGTGGACATGTCCTTCCAGTATTAAATATTATTAAAACTATTTCTAAAAAGGGAATAAATGAATCTGACATGTTGGTAATAACTGACAAAAGGGGAGAACAGTATTTTAGCGATAGTTCTCTTGAAATAATAACATATCCATTTGTTTCATCAACAAAAGGTATATTGGGTTATTTTTTTAAGATGTTCAAAATTGTAATATCAGTTTTTGTTATTTTTAAAAGACTTAGAAAACTAAATATAAGTTTTATATTTACAACTGGGGCATACATTGCACCTGTGGCAGCAGTATTATCAGTGATGTTAAGAACAAAATTTTATATCCAAGAACAAAATATATTTGCAGGATTGGGAAATAAAGTTTCTGCCTTTTGCGCAGATAGTGTTTTTACATCATTTCCCAATACAGAAAATATTTCACAAAAAAATATAGATTTTTCAGGACCAGTTTTAAACCTAGATGGTGCAAAGATTAGAGATAATAGCAATTCCAATATTACAGTAGGATTTCAAGGTGGCAGCCAAGGTTCAAAAGAAATTAATGATTTAGCAAATGAGTTTGCTAACGATCCTATTTATAAAAATATTGAAATAATTCATATTGTTGGTAAATCTCATGACTCTTCAATTATTAAAAGATCAAAATATGTGTCCTATGATTTTGTTGATAATATGGACAATTATTATGATTCAATTGATATACAAGTTTCTCGCGCAGGTGGCGGATCACTAGAAGCTGCGTTTTTAAATATTCCACAACTACTTGTACCCTATAAACACGGTACAACTTCTCAACACCAGTTACTAAATGCTCAGTTTTTAGAAAAAAAAGGTGCTGCAAAAATTATTACATCCTATGAGGAGCTTAAAACAATGCTAAATTCATATCTAGATGATGAGCTTTCTAAGTTAGAATTCAATATTAAAGCAGGAAACGACCACATAGGTAAAGTATTAATAAATGAAATCAATTAAAAATTACAAAGAAATATTCATACTAGGTATTGGCGGTTCGGGAATGAGTTCTATTGCTAAATATTTGAACCAAAGAGGATCAATTGTTAAAGGTTATGACCAACGAAGCTCATATGTCACTAATTTGTTAGAAAATGATGGTGTTACAACGGCTCAAGATATGAGTAATGAGAAATATAACGAAGATGTTTTATATGTAGTTTCGAGTGCTTTAAAAATTGAAGAGACTTTTTTAAAACACTATGAATCTAAAGACAATGTTATGAGTAGACCAACTTTTCTACATTTACTATCAAAAGAAGTTGAGATTATCGGAATTACAGGATCACATGGTAAAACTTCAACCACCGCCTTAGTGGCGCATATATTTCACTACAACAATGTCAATGTTTCTTACATTTATGGTGGAGTCAGTAGTTATGGAAATATAGGAGGCCATTTTGGTGATGAAAACCTTCCCTTAGTACTTGAAACTGACGAAGCATTTAACACTTTTGAACATATAGAGATAGAAAATTTATTAGTTACCAACATTGACAATGATCACTTAGACTATTTTGGGAGTTTTACAAATCTAGTTAAAGCATTTACACAAGTTATTAACAAAGTAAAGAAAACTGTAGTAATAAATTATGATGATCATAATTTAAAGAAAATTAAAAATGACAATTTAATTACTTATGGAGAACATCAAGAAGCAGACATAAAAATCAGCGAACCAAATACAATTATTTACAAGAAAAGTAATCATATTGTTGAATCTGTTTTATTAGGAAAGCACTATCTTTCGAATATAGCTGGTGCCATTGCCCTCTGTACACTTTATGAACTATCTATAACAAAAATAATTGAAGCTATTTCTAAGTTCTCTGGAGTCAAGAGGAGGTTGGAATATATTGGCAACTACAAAGATGTAAAGTTCTACGATGATTACGGACATCATCCAACAGAGATGAAAGCCACTATTTCTGCTTTAAAAAATAGTACACCTGGAAAACTATTTGTAATCTTTCAACCACATAGATTTACTCGAACTCGGGATAATTTTGAACAACTGCAAGAAAGCCTTGGAGATGCAGATTTTGCAGTAGTCACGGATGTATATTCCTCAGGGGAAGACCCTATTCCTGGAATAAGTAGTAAAAATTTCAAAGGTAAAAATATTAAATATATAAAGTCACTAAGGTTAGTACCGATTTATATCAAAGATAATATAGCAAGTGGAGATAGCGTTTTAACCTTAGGTGCAGGTGATGTTACATTATTGGGTCCACAGATACTAAAATATTTAAATGATTAAGACCACAACTGTCCTTAAAAAAAATACAACCTATCGTTTTGGTGGTATCTGTAATGATTTCTACACTTTGAATGAAAAA
>VMHT01219064.1_pt1 | contig 10139 bp, 10 predicted proteins | sample 4693611 | NCBI WGS metagenome assembly VMHT01 (sample SAMN12280063, study PRJNA550983) | marine metagenome | isolation source: seawater sampled from same location over 5 years 0.02-0.2 micron viral filtrate | place: USA: collected off the coast of southern California halfway between the port... ...
AAGCCAAGATCCTGGTGAAATCCCCCCCTTGAAAATCAATGTAAAATAAAACTCAAAGTTGAAAAACAAAATTGAATTTAATTTTTCATTGATATAAATCAATACATTCATATACAATTATGGCTTACATTGAAAATACACAGCAACCTGCACTTCCTTACCTTCCTCAAGAAATGTGGGATAAAATCATGTATTTCAAAGAAATCGCTGAACATAATGATTTGACCAAGATGTTGGTTGAAGAGATTAAGACAGAGGTTTCAAAAGATACAGAGGAAGACTGGGAAAATTGTAAATGTTTTAACAGAGGGACTTGCAGACCAAAACCTTGGTTTGAACTTACTCAAGCATATAATGAGTTTTACGAGGAGGGCTCAGAGTATAAAAATTTTTATGAAGCAAAACTCTCAAGAGCATATGAAACATATGAAAGGATGTTTGGTAATGTGCTTTTAGGTTATGAAGACAGTGAAGGATGGACTTATTGTGCTACAGGAAACATGATTGATATTATTTAAATAATTAAATAAAATATATAAAATATATTAACTATGATTTAAAATAAATTAAAATAAATATTTTTTTATTATATTTAAAGAAATAGTCGGAAACAAGCCACAGATCTGTCGTCAGATTTTTATCAAACTCTTTTAATAGGTTCTCCACCCATTTCAAATACCACCTTCTTGTTAAACTCTTCTTCTTCTTTTTCTTGTTCTATATATCGTTCGGTTAATACAAATCCACCAATGCTTATATCGAAAACTAATATTTTTCTATCTACAAACTTCCAAAGTAAGTTATGGTCTTCCAAAGTCCAATCGCTCATAGGATATATATTATCCCACATTTCTTCATGTTCTTTTACAATATATTCGTAGTGTTTTTTAAATTGTTCGTGAAAAGTAGTCATTCTTATTGATTTATATTGATTTATATTAACAAAAAAATAAATTCAATTTTGTTTTTTAATTAATAAATAATTATCACAACTTATATAACTATAGTCATATTCAAAACATTCACAAAAATGTTTTAACTCCAATAAATTTCTTTTAGTTTTAAATGTTTCAATAATTATTATTGGTTTATATTCCTCTATAATATTGGTTGCACCAGCCAATACCTCAAATTCATGACCTTCTACATCTATCTTAATTAACTTTATTGGCTCATTTATAATATCATCTAATTTAACTACTTTACACTCAAACTTTTGACTAAACTTATGATCTCTGATCCCACCCATACTACTATCCCCATTATAATTAGTATGAATAAAATCACTACCAGTATGGTTTCCACATGCAACATTATAATGCTTAACATTACTTATATTCATAGCCTTAATTGTTTTTTTAACACAAGCACTAATTAATGGTACTGGCTCAAAAGAATAAACTCTATTGGCTAATTTACTCATTTCAACCATATGAGTCCCTATATAACTTCCTACATCTAATACAGTATCGTCTTGAGTAATATATTCATGAAATATACTGACTATCTTTTTTTCCCACATTCTTCCACTTAACATTGATTTTATAACAGCACTATTATTATTTATTGGATAAAATATATTACCATAATTATTCATTTCAGTCATTATAAGTTATACTATATTTTTTTTTTTATATTTAAACTATATGGAACTTCTTAAAATTAACGTCGAATCAGAAGCCAAGAAAGTTATTAATTATTTACTTAATAAACAAGCCCATAATCTTGGTTTTATAAGATATAGTTTATTTAAAAAAATGATAGTATATATTACTAAAATTAAATCATTGTATCAAATAAGAAAAATATTTTTACATCTTGTAGATAAAAAGATATTTATTAAAAAAAAAACTGATAAGAAAAGTTATCTATATAAATTTTATAATCCAAATGAAGCAAAAGTTGAAAAAAAATCAATCACTATCACTTTCCATTAACTTTAACTGGTTTAACAACTTCTAAAAATATACTGTTTAATGGCCCAAGTTCTTCATTAGAAGGTGGTGAAAAATCTGGGTGTAATACCCTTACCTCCAAATCATTCAACATTTGAGGCTCACCAACATGAGTATATACTACTTCACCTTGACCTTGCGATTGCAAAAAATTACCAGCAGTATAGAATTTACCTATGACCGCTTGTATTTTATTACTTGTAGTTTGAACTCCATTTCCACCTTCAAAACCACCGATCATCTTCTGTGGTAATTTTACACCAATATCAATTAAATAATAACCTTCGTCATTATCAGACTGATCAAAAGTCCTTGTGGATAGTAATGGAGTTGTTAAAGCGGTTTCAGTAGCCTCTGAAACTGGTGTAGCATAATTCACTGTTTTTGGAACGGCTATATCTATACTTGCTAAAGCTCCAGTTATATTTTGACCTATTACATCTGTAATCAATAATGGATAAACTGTTGAACTATCAAGTAATGTAATAGGTTGGTCGTCATGCCCTACATCTATAGTCATGTTTTGTATACCTAATTGTGAAAACAAATTACTTGTATCACCTAGAACTTCTGGAAGAGGTGGAGTTTGAGTAGTATCGGCATCTTGCACTATTTCAAATGCTTCAAACGAAGTAAAAGCAGATCCCCCATAAGAAACAATTGGCTCTAGTGGAACAGGTATAGGAGGTGTAGCCACTGGATTTAAATTACCACTTGGAAAATCAATACCTGGAGTTTTAATTGTTCCACTACCAACATAGGCTGGAAAGTGAAGACTATCAAAATTTATTTTTTTTAAATTAGTATCGAAATTCATACTTATTTGACTACCCCCAATAAATCTATCTGCTGTCGCTTCAGTAGGCGGTGTTGGTTTAAGTAAATTTGTTGCTGTTGGTGCATCTGCTGTAATATTTGGATTTAAATATAACGCTGTTGAGCCAGACGCAGAAGCCAAGTCCATTTTTCTACCTGCTTGACCGAAAGTAGTTAAAAATGGATTATTAACTGGAAACTCATATTTCGGAGGTGACGCTGTGCTATTAAAATTATTTCCAATAGTTCCAAGGCTATCTATTTGTGTCATGTTATCATTAAATATTTGTGCCATTTCTGCTGGTTCATACTGACCTGCTGGAATTACAAAAGAGCATTCTTCCTCATATAGATTCATAATAGCACTTGCATCTGAAATAGGATTACCTCCATTTCCAAAACAAATTGTACTATCATCTAAATTGTCTTTTTTTGGATTTATTTTTTGTCCAGCAGGAACATTAAATATGCGTTGATTCCAAGGCTGTGTTCTATTAGGCAAATCTCCTCTATGGTCCACTGAAGGATGTATTAACTTAAAATATTTTCCTTTAACTTCTCCACTAATAATTATACCTTTATTGTCTGGCCCAAATGGAACTTCAACAGCAAAATCTAAATGATCTATAATTTTAAAAGGTGGTATATATATATTTATAGTTTTATATTTATTTGTTCCAGCCTCATAGTATTCCCAAACTGATTCAAAATCACCAAAACCTCGTAATATATCTGTCGAAAGGGTTGATACTACTAAACCTTGTACTAGATAATTTGTACTTCCAGTTAAATCATGAAGGGTGGCTAAATAATAATTTTTTAAATCTGGCATAGGTATTGTTGGATCGCCACTATCTTGTTCTACAACATAAGGAAGTGGTTCATTAAATTTATAATTTGTTATATATTTCGCCACACCCATTTTTACTCTAATTTTTTTATCAATATTTATAACTGATTCTGTAGCAGTATCTAATATAACACTATGCACTCTGACTTGGTCGCCTTCTTCTATATTAACACCTTCTTTTAATGAAACTTGATAATCACCATTAGAATTTGTAGTGCTACTTTCTGCTTGACGAAGTCTAATTATTGTAGATTTTTCCATTATATAATAATGATATAAAATAAAAATAAACATTTAAACTATGATAAAACTACTTATAAATAAGTTATTGAGTAGCCTTGACCTGGTCCACCAACAACGAGTTGTTTCCTTACTTCACCGTATACATGAGCATTTAATGCATCTGTAGTTGGTCGTTTGTTTGTAGTATCATTTAATCCAACACGACTATAATTTATCTGTAAGTTAGAAATATCTTCACCAATATACATGCCCATATAATCTAATTGACCCATAAGATTACGGCCATCAGCCAATTCTAAATTAGCATCCATACCATACTGGTTAGAAGAAATGTATGCGGAGCACTCCCCAAAAGCGTCAACAATATGAGCAAGTCTTTCGTTATTACCAACAATACCTTCACGAGGTAATACGTTACGTCCATTTACTCTAAACTGGAGTTTCTGACGATAGCAACATTGTGAGGAAAATTTACCAAATCCTCGTGTTGCATTTGTGTCTTGTTCTTTTGAAGCATCTGCTATTTCTTTAACAATTAAAATACGATCTAAATGTTTGTTATTAAATCCATTGAGTTGGACATTAACTGGTTGTTCTAAACTCTGATCATTAGCACCACCGTCATTCACAGATTGAGGGATGACAAAGAAATCATGTTCCACTTCCAGCCAACTGGCGTTTTTTAATTGTTTATTTAAATTATCAACAACCACTGGATTATTAATAACATCACATGCTAATACTGGTCTTAAAGAATTCATAGTAATAGTTTTATCATTTAATAACTGATTATCTGCTACAGAATCAAACTCTATCTGTAAATTTAAATTTTCAAAGACAGCAGTTGGTAAATGACTTACACTATTCAACATTGGTAAAACGTGTCTTAAATCTAAAGTTGCACTATTAGTAGTCCCTGTAGCAGTGTTTGCTTTGAATGACGAGGCCATTTTTTGGATAGCATTTGTTTGACCGTTTACAGTGAAACCTAAACCACTACAGTCTTGGTATGATTCAGCACTCTGATTCACTTCATTAGTGTGATTAACATTTTTAAATCCAGTATAAAACTGGGCTTCGTTTAAAGAGCATAACACTGTTTTACCATCCAGTAAGCGAATATTTTTAATAAGACCTAAAGCACCAACAAGTTCATTGTAGCCTATTTCTCCACTAGAAACAACTCCTACAAATGTAAGACGAAGATTTGGTAAGTAGGCTGCTTCACTTTGATCTAATTGAAAGGTGCATCTAGCGTTTTCAGTATAGATGTGAGGATCAAGATATTTTGTAGAAACATTAGCGTCCGAATAGAAAGTCATATTTATATAATAATAATATAAAATAAAAATAAAAATTAAACAAATATATTAACTACAATTTAAGCAACCACAATTGAGTGGAAATAAGCATAAATATTCATTGGCTTTTGGTTTGTAATATCAGAAGTTAATTGTATACCAAATCGCTGGTTAGATAAATCAACAAACCCAGCAAACTTTTGACCTATACCGAAACCATTATTAGTTCTAAAGGTATCTAATTTCATTTGTTGGTGGCCAGTATTATCAAAAGAATCTATATATCTTTCTATCATTGACCCAAGATCACTTTCATTATATGAAACATATTTATTGGTTGAGTCATTAAACTCAAACTGAACTCGACGAATACCTTGCACCATATCACATGAGTAGTTATTAAATACATTAACATTCTCGTCTTGTTGTCGTTGAAATGAACAACTGACGCCATCTACCGAGGCTGGGACTTGGGCTGAAATGTTTGCGGATCCAGACTGAATAGTGGATTTAATATTATAAACAGATCTCATTGAAACTTGTTTGCTCATTGGATCGCCCATTGTTGGGACAGAATTATATGATACATGAAGATTTTTTAATTTGTATTTTGCTCCACTACCTTGGTTTGATCCCATTAAAGCAGACATATCACGAGCAAGATTAAATGTAAGACGAATTTCTCCAGACTTTTCAAAAGGAAGGTGATCTCCACTCATCCGATTTAAGATGCAAACTGGTTTCATTGCGAAATCTAAATCAGTAGTAAGTTTTGTTCCACTATTAACAGTGACTTCACCTTTTGCTAATTTACCAGCAGATATATGGTTAACAGCACGAAGTTCTACTTGGTGAGATGCGTTGTTATAATCGTCTTCATAAATAGTTCCAATCGCTAACATTTTTACCCATCGTGCATAATTTTGTATATTTTCTTTCATCCCCGATAAACCAAAACTGGTTTGGACTGAAGAAACTGTAGCATGTATTCCAATAGCATTATCCATGTATACACGGCTATCTGATCTTGCTGTTCCATCAGATGTAATTTCAACTTCTCCACAAAGTCTTACACTGTTACGAAGAAGTGAGCGTCCTTCTCCAACATTTAAAACAAAATCAACATTATTAAATTCTTCATAAGTAGTTTGAGTTGCTTCTGGCACAGCCGAGTGGTAAATCATATTATCCATTTTTATATAATAATAATATAAAATAAAATTAAAAATTAAACAAATAAATATATACTACGATTTAAATAGTTTTCTGTAATTCCTTGTAAAAGATAACATCATTAATAGCAGTTGCTTTTAACTGAAGATTTACTATCTTTTGGGCTTGTGTAAGTGGTAAGGTTTCAAAAATCGGATATAATGCTTCTTGATTGGCATCTGCTAACTGGCCTGCTGCAACATTAATAGCATTTAATGAAAAATTGCTAATGTTTTGACCTCTGTTATTAAATGTTCTAGAAATTCTATCTCGGTGTAAGGGTTTATTATAAGCAATATCACGATTACCGCTAACATCCACATTATCAATTGATAATCTGTATGAAGACCATTCTTTATTAGGTGCTGTTTGACCAGTCGTGCAATGAGCGATAATGAGGTTTTGAGCGTTTGGTTCTACAATAACTTGTTTATGGAATACTGATCCACTGCCTTGAGTTTCTTCTGTTGAGTAAGTTCTGTAATCAATACTATCAGGGCCTTCCACTGAAGGTAATTGAGTCAATACTATTTCAGCGTTATTTATTCTAATACTATCACCAACAACACCGCCACCACTAGCAGTAGTGGATTTTAATGCTTTAATACTAATTGCTGTAATATTTTCAGCACCCCCAGTAGCATTTGTATATAATGGTAAAGCAGTGTAAAGTTGGACTTTTCTGCTACCATTTGGAGGGTTTGTGGAGTTTGTTCCTTGATTATATTCTACACCAGCAATCTGGGCGTATACAGTTTGGGCCCCAGCGGTATTTGTAAATTTTGCCTCAATAGCCTGTCCCACATAAAATGGCATCTGTAATTCAAAGTCTTCATATAAGATTTGAGTAATAAGTGGATTATCAGTTCCTAAAGCCTTTGTATCTGGTAATGGGGCTTCAGTTGCACCAGCACCTCCTAAAGGTTCAATAGCACCATATGTTTTATTTTGCCCTGCTGGTTGGAAAGTACTTGTATCTTCATCTCCACCAAGTTGGTTAATTTTTAATCTAGATGTATCTAATTCTAAATGAATACGAGTAGCCCCATATACATCTGAATTCCAAAGTGCTGATCCAACACCAAATAAATCGGATAAAGGAATTCTTAAATCCCTTGTAGTACTACTTGCCTTAATACTTTCGTCAACTACCCCAGCAACAGAAGTATTACTACCCATAATCTGGACTAAATGTGAAGTGCCATTATTAATACCTCTTCGCCCTTCAAAATTACCAAGATTGAGGTTGCCGTCATGTTGCTCGGCCTTATCATTTTCAAAATTAAATAAAAGTTGGCGAAGTGTATCTTGTCGACGTATTGATTCAACCATACCACGATTTGCACTAAACATATCAGCATTTCTTACAATAGAAGCCAAATCACCAATTCTAGCACTGCCATTATCCGTTTCTACAATAATATCATTATTATAAAGAGCAGAAGAATTTAATGTATTAGTTGGTTCATTAGCATTTGCTTTTGGTACAACCTCCGCATTTACATTGATAAAACATTTTCCAAGATCATAAGTTCCAGTATTTGCTGGTATAATAAAATCTATAAGTTTCTGTGTAGGTGGGGCGGTTGCTAGATCTGCTGGACACCAAGTTTCAGCGAAGCCTTGCTCTGATGCGATTTTAATAATACTTTCCATTTTTATATAATATAAATATAAAATAAAATTAAAAATTAAACAAAATATATATTAACTATAATTTACGAAAGTGCCTCTGTTCCACTTAAACCTATTTGAGTATCAACATTAGTAGACACAGTTGCTACGTCTTGTTCTGCTTCTTCTTGTTTCTTCTCTCTATGGGCCATAATACCAGCGAGTATCGCACCACCAATTGCTCCAAAAAGGTCAATTCCTGGAATGCCATCTAATATCGATATGCCTCCTTCTTCAGCACCAGTTTCTGCCGTTTCTTCAGCAATAGTTTTACCAGCAGTTTTACCAGCACTTTTTTCTGCTGATTCCTCTAAATCAGCATCGTCGCCTGTACTAGTCTGATTATCGGCTTTGACATTTGGTTGTACACTTGCTCTACTTTGTGCTACACTATTCTGAAATGTTCCGCTACTATTATTTAATGCCTCACTGGTTGGTGCATTATTTATTTCACTAGGATTTATACCAGCATTAGCATGATCTACAACTGTTTGGGCTTCTTCACTTGTTAAACCATTGGCTCTATCATAAGTGGCATCTACTCCTTTAGCACCAACATCTTCAGCAGTAAAAGTAGTTCTTGGTTGAGCAAAATCAGTTAAATTACTATTTCTGTAATCTTCTAAATTATCAGCAAATGGATTTTTCATGTTCTTAATAGGATCAATTAATTCTTCACCTTCAGCGTCACCACTCGCAACTCTTTTTTCAAAGAGTTCTGCTCTTTTTGCCCCCCTTGCTAATATATCATTAACTTCATCTGTTCGACCAGATTGTTCTTCTGCATCTTGGGCTTCTCTAGCAATTCTACTTTCCCTTGCTCCTTGCTCTGAAAGAAGTCTATCATTTAATTCTTCTGGTGTTTCTTCAGCATCCTCTACAGGTGGTTTATTTGAATCGGTTGGTGCATTTTCATTCAATCCACTGGGTCCATCTTCTCCAACTGGATTTGCTTTAGTTCTATAACCCAACTTGTTTTTTAAACTTTCTATTTTACTATCTACAAATTCTTTACCATACTTTTCATATAAGGGTTTTGCTAAATTTTTATTTAATTTTTCTAATGCTGGTTTCCCACTAATAAATAATTTCATTTCACCTAACACTTTTGCACCACTATCAATACCAGCCTTGGTTTGATGTAATGTTATATTAGCATTTCTTTGCTCCATATTTGCTTGGTTCAAACTTGATAGTAGTGTATCATAATTTTTAAAAGCGTCCGACATTGTGTATATAATATTAAATTATATTATTTTATTATTATAAATGAGTAAAAATAAATCATACAAAATACTAAAGGTTCGTGATAAAAATGATAGTTATTATACTCCAGTAGATAGATTGTTTGATTTAAGTTTTAGGCTTCTTATAAATGGGAAAAGCCAATTGAGTGGGAAAACGACCATCATTCTCAATCTTTTGCTTAACCCCACCTTCAACTATCATAAAATGTTTGATGGCGACGACATTCATATCATATCAAACAATAAACTAGATAATAAATTGGCTATTATGGCCGATAAATTAGATATACCAGAAGAAAATCGTGTTGAGTTTGACGAAGACTATTTAGAAGTATTATATGAAGATATTGAAGAGGAATTTATGGAGGATGTTAGTGAAGGAAGAAAACCAAAAAATAAATTGATTATATTCGATGATTGTGGATACAGTGGATCATTAAAAAGTTATTCTAAAGGAAATATAATTGATAAAATGATTTGTAATGGAAGACATCTCAACCTTTCACAAATATATACTAGTCAAAGATTTAGTCAGTGTTCTACATGTTTGAGAACGAATTTAACTGGTGCAATTATGTTTTCTACAAGTATGAAAGAATTGGATCTAGTGGCCGAAGATTTTAATTATATGTCTACTAAAAAAGAGTTTATTAAGATTTTTCGTGAAACAACAGCAAAACCACGCCAATTTATGGTTATAAATTTTAGTAATCCACCAGCAGAGATGTATCTAAATACAATGTTTGAGCCAATTAAGTGGGAGTAGATTTACACCATTTTTTAATATGACCACTCATATTACAGTTAGTAATCATTTTTTTACAAAATTTACATTCTATTG
>VMHT01065900.1_pt1 | contig 10138 bp, 23 predicted proteins | sample 4693611 | NCBI WGS metagenome assembly VMHT01 (sample SAMN12280063, study PRJNA550983) | marine metagenome | isolation source: seawater sampled from same location over 5 years 0.02-0.2 micron viral filtrate | place: USA: collected off the coast of southern California halfway between the port... ...
GGTGAGCCTACCGGAAAGGAGGGTCAGCCCGGTGAACCCGGTGACGGAGCCAACTTCGACAACCATGACGATTGGGGCGGGGACGGAAACCTCGATCCCGCTACTGCCGAGATTGCTAAAAAGCGTCTCGAAGAGCACCTCAAGGATGCTGTGAACGAGGGCTCCAAGAAGGGGTTCGGTACGGTTTCTGCCGGGGTAAGAAAAGAAATCATTGAAAGGCTCACCCCGAAGGTGGACTGGAAGAAGGTTCTTCGCTACTTCGTTAAGACCTCTACTAGAGCACATAAGAGCAGCACGGTCAAGCGTCTAAACCGGCGATACGCTTACATCCATCCCGGTCGAAAGGTCAACCGGACTGCCAAGATTGCAGTCTCCATTGACCAGTCAGGCTCGGTCAGCGATGCCATGCTGACGACCTTCTTCTCTGAGCTTGGGAAGCTGGCTGATCTGGCAGAGTTCACGGTGGTTCCCTTCGATACACAGGTAGCAGAAGATAAGGTCTTCGTATGGAAGAAGGGAGAGAAGCGTAAGCGAGAACGAGTCCTCTACGGAGGAACCTGCTTCGACGCTCCTACCAAGTACGTTAACGAGGGTAAGTTCGATGGACATATCGTCCTGACCGACATGTGTGCTCCGAAGCCTATTGCCTCGCGAGTGCAGCGGATGTGGATGACCGACAGCCACAACGCCAAGAACCCATACTTCAAGACGAACGAGAAGGTGATTGCCGTTGACTGATTGCCACATACAATATGACACATGGCAATATGCCGAGGTGATATGATGTGGTGATATGCCATATGACAATATGACACATGGCACATAACAATATAGTGTGACGATGTGACACATGTGGCAATATGCCATGTGACAATATGACAATGACGGGCCCACGGGCCCCCCTCCCCCTCCCGGGCCCGCCGGGCCCACCCTCCTACCGGGATCTATGTCCCACTCCCCCCCTACTACTGGTACGGGCGACCATGGGCATTCACAACACGCGGCTAATTTTTAGAGACTTTTGACAATGGATGAGAAATGAGCGACGATAAGAATATTTTTCCTGATTTGACCCGTATGCGGCTAGAGACACGTCTCTTCAACGCAGCTACCGATACCGAGCAGCAACTCGCGGCAGCTTTGATCACCTTGTATGACCAAGGCGCTATCGAGGTTCAGAACGACCCATTCACAGGCGAACTTATGTATCGCAGCGCAGAGCTTAACTAAAGCACCGAGGAGACCAAAATGAAGACCCCAGTAACTAACAGATATGCCGTAGCCGTCGCTTGGAGCGATGGACTCCCGGCTCGCACAGGCAATCACAGCTTCAGCAGCGATGGGACAACACTACGCTCCTATTCGCTGGCTATCGGTACACGTACCGAGAATGGTACGCGAGTGGTCGGCGACTACACAAGCGGTGGAGGGCATTATTACAGCCAAACCACGTCTAGCCATGTGGGGATAGCCAAGAGCTGCGCGGATGAGATTATGCATCCAGAGGTCTACGAGGCGACCTTTCCCTCTATAAACAACTAACACAACATGGTATGGTTAAACCATGGATCCGTGGTACAAACAGATGATACACAGCAAGAGCGAGAAAATGAATAGACTAAGCGAATACGCAGATCTAGAAAAAGAGTACATTCACGAGTTGCAGCGTGGCTTCCAGCGGGAACACATCAGGTGGAAGTTCCCCAATGGCTATGGGGCTTCAGTGGCTATGAATACAATAACCAACTTCATCCCCGAACTGGCTGTGCTCAAGTTCGATGACAAGGGTGGTTTTGAACTTGTATACGATACCCCCATCACTTCAGACGTTATCCCCCGTGTTGACGTGGGCGACGCCCAAGCGATTCTAGTGAAAATTAAGAATCTTCAAAGGAGTTAACAATGTCGATGATTTGGACCGTTGTTTTAAAAAACGGTGAAAAGTGGTCCTTCACGGGACCACACGATGCGGAGCCTACCCTTGTACTGTTGGAGGACGCTGGTACGTCTAGAGACGACGTAGCGGTGTTGGTGCGGGGGGATATGATTAACCGTATCGCTTTCCCACCCTCGGGGGCTGTTGGTTGAAGAAACCCCCTTACAAGGACTTCGAGAAAATTCTCGACGGCGACAAGTACGAAAAGTACATCAAGGACAATCTTGACTCTTCGATCTATAAGAGCGATTTCGAATCGAAATTCGACGACTTGTATGCTGGTCCTCGTAAGGAGGACGATTTTTGGCCAAAGCGGGGGCTTGATGAAAAGCCTTATTACCCTGATGCATCGGAGGCTCGCCTCGCCGAGAAGCGCACCCGGCAACTTAAAGCGTACCGAGCCAAAGTCGGGTGCGTCATTACGCAATCCGGCTTGGAAGGCGCTCTGGTGTTGGAGCATGTGCTACAACCGGACACCATTTCCGAAGGATACTTTAAAATCCGCTTGCGGAGTGGTACAATAACAACCGGTACATGGGATCGTGTTTGGGCTCACGGGTCTAGACACGATCCACCGGGTCTTACTTCGTGTGGTTGGACTGTAGGCGATATCAAGCCTGAGATCGACGACGACGAAGTACCATTTTAAAGGAGAAGCAACATGGACTTTCTAAGACAATTTTTCAACGACGAAGAACTACAATTCGCGAAGATCGTTGTTGGCGTAACGCTCATTGTGGTCATTTTTGGCTTGGCGTTGTAAGAGGCAATATGGATAACGACGAACAAGATGTTTTGGCGAAGAGGATCGTACTGCTTCTCATTGCTCTAATCATTGTTGCGGCTTACATGTTCCCGTGGGTAATGCCTTTGTTTTATGACATGCCCGAACGGACAACTTTGCCTTATTACGCCTTGTTGTTGGCGATTGAGATGTCGCCTAAAGTGAAAAGCCTCAAAGAAGATGCTCAAAAGCAAGATTAGGGGGTATTTAGAATATGGATACTTATGTTCCATGGCTAACACTCAATACTTATCCCGATGAGATTCTTTCGCTGCCCTGCGAGAAGCTAACGGAGGTAACACCGGAGATTAATGAACTGGCTTATGATATGACCCAGACCATGTATGCCTGCAAGGGTATTGGCTTGGCTGCACCACAAGTCGGGCACTCGATTCGCCTTTTTGTAATGGATTGTTCCAAGGACGAGTCCGGTCTCATGTATTTTATTAATCCTGTCGTCACCGACGCGGAAAACCTCTCACAAAGCAACGAAGGCTGTTTGAGCTTCCCCGGCTTGCAACTGCAAGTTGAGCGAGCCCGAGAAATAACTGTCGAAGCTCGTGATATTGCTTTTAACGAATTCGAGTATAAGGCAACTGGCTTGGAAGCCGTTTGCATTCAACACGAAATCGATCATTTGGATGGTATCACATTTCTTAATCGTGTTAGTCGCCAACAACGGAGACACGCACTAAGGAAATGGGAAAAAGCAAAAGCGAAGACAAACTTGAACCATACAACGTTGGAGATCTAGTTGAGATTAGCCTGCCAACCGGCAATCTTCGGAAATACGATGGAGAGGTCGGCGTCATCATAGCGCGACGCATGTTGATCGATACACTCGACGACCTACCCGACAAAGGTACCGACCGTGAATCTTTCCGAAATCTCAACTGCTGGGAGTACGAGGTGTTGCTACGTGGAGATGTTCAATGGTTCACACACTACTCACTTTTGAAACATGAAATACGAGGATAACAGTGGGAATATCGGTTGAACTGCTTTGGGCGATGATTGGTTGCCTTGGGTTCTTATTTGTCAACGAACATTTCACTTCTAAGAAGCTGAGAGAGAAACTGATACGGGAAGTTCACATAAAGTACATCACATCGACGATCGTCGAACAACTCCTGAACGACCTTACTGACGTCGACTTGGAGATTCAACGCTTGCAACGCGCAAACAAGAAACATGAACAACAAACAAACCAAGAGGAAGAGAGTGCAAGAGGGCTGGGGGCTTAAGGTGGGCGACTTGGTATACAAGCACTTCGAACGCCATGAGGGCTACAATGCAATTGGAAAGATTGTAAATATCTGGGATGGTCCGCTGGCTATGGTGTGCGACGTGTACTGGTTTGGCGGACTCAATAGTTACATGGAGAAAGAATGCCCCATGTCTAATATTAGACCCGCGAATGGTCTTAAGAAAAACAGCGTTTAGAGTGATTCCATCGAAGATCTGAAAAAAATTTTAACTTCGCGAATCCCCAAGGAGAAAAATGGCTAAAGAATTTTGTACCTGCGTGGCTCAACGCAAAGACGACAGAAACTTTTCATGGGTTATCCGTGGGCTCGGTGACTATGTTACTGTTATTCGCGTTGAATCTGTGCCCGCCGAAGAGATGGCTGCTGATGATTCAACAGCCCTTGACGGTGACGAGTGGGAATATAACATCTATCATACCGGGCCCGAGGACGGGCTTTATGCTGTCCCCGGCAAAGGATTTGTTTTCGCCGATTCACCCCGAAATAAAGACGGGGATCCCATTCCGCGTCCGTGGGAACTTTAAATACGTTCAGCATTTGGCGTTTTTGCCCTAAAGGTCATTAGGAATCTTTGACACTACTTAGCTGTAGACGCAAACAAATGGGTGCCCTCGGAGGCTTTGATGTACAATGATAAAAACCATACTAGGAATAATGATGGTAACGGTGTTGGGTTTGGGAATAATATCAAAGATATTTCTGACACACGTTGCAGCAGGTTTGCTGGTTTTCATCTTGACTCCGGTGATCACCATCTGGACGCTCATTGAAGTTGTCTTTAAATTCTTCGAATACTTGAGTACAATAGATTGGAAAAGGACTATAGTTGATGGCGCGCTCAAGAAACGAATTGCAAGCGAACGTTAATGTCGGCGATCTCGTTGAATACCTAGCCCCGAGCGCTCCGTGGTTTAAGCAAGCTACTGGGATTGTTTTGTGCGTTGAGCGCATTGAGTCCAATATCTATGAAACAGGCTACTGGGAAGCTGATATTCACTGGCATGGTATTAAAGGCGATAAAAACTCATACAAGACCTCCGAAAATGCAGCACACTTAAAAAAACTTTCTTGATTTCTTCTGAGCCTCGGCGTCTACTTACAATAGCACCGAGGTTTTTTTATGTCGTAGAGACGGGTAATGGTTTATGGTTCCGCCTTTATTGTTAACACCTTCAGAAACACTACAGGCAGAACTGAACAAACTTGTTCGAACTATTCTCGGTAACGGCTACTTGGAGCTTACAATAAGTTCCCTGTCTTTGAATGAAAATCTGCTGGAAGAAGTTTCTTACATTTCTTGCGGGCTTCATATCAACGAAGTGAAGCACAGTGTTGAGGGGACCGGCAAAGGAATCGTTGACGCATTATTTTCGGGCTTAATGCGAGAACTCGAAAGCAAATATATTTCTTTAGAGAATTTAAAGTTAACAGATTTTTCCGTTGAAGGCGATTTTGAGAGAAAGTACAAGTCGTCTTCGAATACTGATGTTGATGTTGAAGTCAGGGTGTTAATACAGGGGTCGGGGTCGGACTTTATTTTCAGAGAACGTTCAGCCTCGATGAATACCGCTGCTATCAAAGTTGTGCTGAAGGTTTTTGAGCACTTTATAAATTCTGAACGCGCAGTGGAGGTCACATATGAGTGTATTCGGGATGCTCGAAAAAGAAGCAGGGGCGACTTAACAGAAGTGTACACTAGGAACCTTTCCGAACTAGTTAGAAGTATAAACTATGAAAAAAAGATAGACTCGCTGGAGGGCAAAATGAGGTGCGAAGACAAGACAAAGTTTTAATCTCCGTCCTCGCGGTGCTTTTGGTGATTTCTGTGTCGGTTCGGGCTGGGTCTCCCAAGAGAAATACAAAGTCTAAGTTTTATGATTTCTCCGAGCAACTGATTGATGGTCAGATTCGGAAACCAACGAATCTATATGTTGATGCTCGTCAGCAAGTAAGGTTTGATCGATTACTTAAGCTCAAGAAGTCTTTTCTGCCGAAGCTCTTCAAGACAGCAAAAGAAAAAGTTTTTAAGTGAATGAGTTCTTGACATTTAATCGGATTCGTGGTGTAATGTACGTGAAGGTAAGACAGAGGAGTCTTCATGCTACACGCAAAAGCGGTTAAAAAGGTCGAGAAAGCTCTCGGCGTAACAGTACAGAGCGGCACAAATGGTCGCTATTGGGCTGAGTATGATGGTCGCATCATCTCTTGGCGTACACAAGAATGGGACGGTAAGGAAACCGGGCACGGCTGGCACATCCGTGATATCAATGACCAGTCGGATCCGATGACGGATTATTTCGCTGGATCTTTTCGTTCTAACTGCACGCAGATGATCAACTCTGTTAAGCCGCCTGCGTCGAAGTTTCCCGTAGGCTGCTTGGTTCGCGGTAAGGGCAACAAGCGAGCGACCCGTCAGGGTTACGCTGGTAAGGTTGGTCTTGTCACGCAGACCGGAACTTACCTTCGTATTAGTTGGCTCGGAGAAGAAGACCCGTCCTACGCGATGACTTATCCCGAGCGCGATCTAGAGCTGGTTTCGTAAAACCACCACTCAGCGTTTATTTTGACCTTTTTGGTTTTTGATACTATTTACTGAGAGTCAAAAACTCAAAAAGGAGGTTCAAAATGAGTGCATGTGATTGTGTAGACACACTTATTGAAAAGTTGAGCGAAGCCAAGAAGGATGCAGCAAAGCATGATCGCGGCGTCGATGCCGCAGGCGCAAGGCTTCGGAAGAGGTTGCAAGCTGTGAGTGTTTGTTGTAAGGAGCTTCGCGCAGAAGTTCAAGCCGAGCGTAACGCTAACAAACCTAAAAAGTCAAGTTCTGCTTGACATTCAAAACATAAAAAGTTAGAATAAGGCTATGAAAGAAATTGCTCTGATTAAAGAGAGGATGCCCGAAATCTCCGAAATGGGATTTATACCATCTCTCAGGAAGGGAAATACTGGAGTCGGATATACTCTTGAGTGTTTGTTTGAGATTGAAGAAAACAATGATTCTGGTGCAGATCTTAACGGGAAGATCGAGTTCAAAGCCAACCGCAAGGGAAGATCGTGTAGGACTTCTGGTTTTACGCAAGCCCCTATTTGGCATTACGAGATTCGAGACATCATTCGAAAATACGGCAAGCCCGCTTCAGACAATCCAGATCGGATCAACTGGTACCCCTCTTTAAATAGCGACGAGAACCCTGCGGGGTTGTTGTTGGAGGTATCAGGTGACACGCTTTTGATTAAAGATTCTCGCAATGATTTGCTGCTCGGCGAAGTTCCTTTGGAAGTTCTCCGATATAGGTTTCGTCGGAAGTTAAATAAGCTTTTTTTGGTCTATGCAGATACTAAAAAGATTAACAAAGTGGAACACTTCCACTATAATGAAGCGTATCTGTGTCAAGATATTGATGTTGCCAGCCTTAAAAAACTGATTGAACAGGACAGACTTGTGGTCGAGCCACGTTGTCACCTGTTTAAGTCAACAAACAAAGTTCGTGACCGAGGGGTTGCATACAGGATTAAAGGCGAATACCTGAAAGAGCTTTATAAGACCGTAGACAAAATTGTATGAAGGTGGGGGATCTGGTAGAGCTGAAAGAATCCGTCCTTAGCCAACCGACTGCTAACATGGATATGATGGATCACCTTGGTCGCAAATCAGAGATAAAAAAATGGTTGGGCGTGATTGTATATAAGGACCACAATGCCATAAAAGTGCATTGGTTCAACAAAGAAAAGAACGTGGGTGCTCCCCCGACACAACAATACACTTTGAAGGTCCGAGTAGTATCCGAACTATAGGCGATGTCCTATTTACCGCAACATGTCTTGTACGTTTACACATTGCAATAAGGAGCACCCTCCTATTTGGTATTTTGACGATACCGAGTGTCCTGTATGCCGAGTGGTGATAATACAGGAGGAGTCGAAAGAGTTGATAGAGGAAATGGAAACGAGCCTATACGATGCGACTGCTGAAATTGATAGACTACGAGGAGCGATATCTGATTTTGAAGACGAACAACTCTGAACAAACCGAAGAACAAGATGTTGTTGATTTGGTTGAATACCGATTGAAGAAATATATCGACACCTTTTATCAAGGCACTGCCGAACGGGATTTTGCATCACGGATTTTGCTTATGTATTTGACAGGTGACGTAGCTATTAGGTGGTGCTCAGAAGGCATGGTCGTCGAGCACCTTCGAGTTACGAAGGGAGACCAGCCAGCGCGGCTGCTTCTGCCGCCAAGTGGTCCTGAAATGAAACCTATTCCACTAGGAGAGGAATAATATGAAGAAGTTTTTTGTTGGTCTTGTGTTTGTCTTTGCTCTTATTTCAACACGCTGTACTCTCGATGTAGAATATGTGGAATCTCCTGATTCCTCGTATACGAATTCGCATGGTATTTCATATGTTGAACTATATTTGGGTTATGAGTGTCTCGAAGAACCGTATTGGGATTATCCAGAGTGGTGCGATTATTTTGGGGACAGCACTTGTTGTACATGGTATGTCGGCTATGGATGTCACGAAGAGTGGTGCGACTGGGCAGGGCATGACTGTTGGGAGTATGAACTTCAGTGGTGTGAATACTAAGGATAGAACGATGGCTCGCGTATATGTTCCCAACAAAACAGAGAAGACTCTTCGAAAAGCTATTGCACATTTAGAAACAGTCAAGTCTTCTGTCGAGTCGGATCGTATCAAGGCTGAGTTGGTTAAAGTTTGCAGACTTCTGAAAGAAGCGATTGAAGAACTCTAGAAAAAGAAGGCAAGTCGAATCTGGCTTGCCTTTTTACCTTTTGAGTCACTATTTAGTTCATGGAGATTTAGGTTTATGGGCGGGTTCTGGCACAGACTGTGGAATATATTCGATCCCGCGCATTGCTGCTGCTGCTGCGGCTGCTGTTTTTGCAAACAATGCCTCGGCAAGTGCAATCCACAACTAAAAGGGAGAGATAACTCATGAATACTTTGAAACTATTAGTAACCGGCAAGGCACCCAGACTGGTTTACCAAGTTCTTGCCATTGGTCTGCTCTGCGGAGCGATCTTGGGTAAAATGCTGCTGTGAAAATCACAAAATCAAACTTCAAAAGACTCTTTCAAGAGGAATATTCAAAGATTCTAAACGAGGGCAGAGGCGACACCGACATTCAAGTTGATATGTTAACCGAGATTGGCGAAGCTGTCGAGTTCGCTGTGAATAACGCGGAGTGGAGCGCTGTGCGCGATCCCGAAGGGGCAGAAGAAATGATGTCTCGCGCCGATGATTTGGTCACTAAACTTGTTGGTATGATGCAGGGTGTTGAGCCCCTCAAGGAAGAGTTGAAAAGTCTAGGCGCTCATCGAACACCGGATGAGGCGTATCAGAGCTTGATGCAGCACCTCGAAGGTGCCAACAAGGATCTTGAGCTTTTGGCGGTCCATCTTCAGGGCGCGAAATCCACCACGGAAGATGTTGATAGCCAACTAGAGACCCTACAACAGTTAACGGACTACGTTACAAAAGTAACGTGGCCAGATGTTAAAGCAATTACAAAATAAAATATTTGGAACAAAATAAGGAGAACCCCGAATGAGAATCACAAAAAGACGCCTTAGAAAGATCATTCTAGAAGAGAATGCGAAACTAATGGCTGAAGCAGAAGGAAAGGATTGGCGTAAGAAGAGAATGGCTGCTCACGATGCAAATAAGGCTAGTGGTGCCACTGATGAATATTATGGCAAGGACAAGAAGGACGACAAGAAGAAGAAACTCGATGAAGCGGAAGGTCCGTACCCGTTTCAAAGGGCGGAATTCTTCGTGACCGTTCAAGTAGCAGACCCAGAGTCGGAATTCCAAGATGTCGACGACATGGAGCAGAAGCTTCAGTCTTATATGCAGGGATTCTCAAGAACGCTTGGACAGGAAGCCGAAGTAGATGTCGGTTTAGACCGCACTGACTAAAGGAGAACTCCAGATGAAAATCACAAAGAGAAAACTTAAGAGAATTATTAAGGAAGAGACTCGGAAACTCTACCGCGAGGGGTGGACACAGGGCGACGAGGTTTTCGATTCCTTGTTCCAGATCTTAGATCAATCAATTGACGACATGGGCGTTGATCGGTTTAGCCCTGAAGGCAGCGAACTTGTTGCAACTGCGCTCGAAAA
>VMHT01037669.1_pt1 | contig 10137 bp, 19 predicted proteins | sample 4693611 | NCBI WGS metagenome assembly VMHT01 (sample SAMN12280063, study PRJNA550983) | marine metagenome | isolation source: seawater sampled from same location over 5 years 0.02-0.2 micron viral filtrate | place: USA: collected off the coast of southern California halfway between the port... ...
GATTTTTCAGTTGAAATGATAAAACATTTTTTAGACAACTATGAAGCGCAAGCTGCAGCTAAAGCATACTTTGCAAAAAAAGGATTATAATATGAATTGGAAAGATATAAAAAATATAATTAAGAAAGAATTAAAAGAATCTAAAAATATTCTTAATGAAGGACTAGTATGTGGGCCTCATAAATGTGGTCAAGGACAAGCATGTCAACATAGCTGTACTCCAGCCCCCGCAAATAATCAGTGTGATAACTGTAATTATGGATGTTTTAATTTTAAATGTGTTGGTGGTTACAATGTCACTAATGATACTGCAACTAAAAGAAAAAAAGCAGATGGAAGTATGGTAATAATTACTCCACCAACTATTGATAGTAAATTTGATAAACCGACAGCTAAAATTAGAGAAGCTGAAGTAACAGCAGGATCTACCAAGTTTAATTTACGTACAGGTGTAAATAAAAATCCAACTAAATTAGGTATTAAAATTCAATTTGAACCTAAAGGAGGAATGTTAGCATCAGATGTAAAATCAAAATTAGAAGTTGCTTTACAAGAAAAATTAAACACAGCGTTAGCAGAGTATGATATTCAAGTAAGTAAAGACACAGACGTTCCAAGAGTAGAAGTAATCGGATTTTTTATCCCATTATCTCAATTAAAAAACTTAATAGTAAAATCTCTAACAGGTAAAAAAGTAGAAGCTCCAAAAGTACCAGCTCCAACTCCAACAGCAACACCTACAGCTCCACCAATGCCTAAAAGCCCAGTTCCTGATGATGTTGATGAAATGATAAATGAACAACTTCTTAAGGAAGCTTTAAAAGTAAAAGAATTAAATGAAATATCTAAAACCGTAATAAAAGAAGATTTTTATGGTTTTATAAATGCGGGACAAAATATCCTTCGTACTTTAGATGATAATAACATACAAAAAGGTAAAAAATATCTAGAATATCTAGTTAAACACAACATAATATAACATGGACAAAATAACAAATTTAAAAGAAGTAATCAAAAACTCCCTTAGAGAGTTAATGGAAAAAGATAAAAATAAAGTCACAACTACAATTTCTAAAAAAATGAAAATTAAAGAAGCAGCTTTTAATATGCTAAATGAAGCTTGTACTTGTTTAACTGCAAACACAGGACCAGGTGCAAACACTCAACCATTTACAGAAGTATATAATACGTGTGCTAGTAGTCAAGGTAATGCTGTAATACCAGTACAAAGTACTTGGTGTTGTACACATATGATACATCCACAGGATATTTGTGATGATAGCTGTTTAGACAGTAATAACCCTTGTTTTGGTAATATAGAACCTCCTGTTCTTCCAACAGGTGGTAAGCCTTTTGGTCAGTTACCTGCTGACATTTCTAGTCTTACTAAAGACACAAGAACTAGAGGAGTAAAACCTACTACGGACCGTGACTTTATGTCTAAAGATAGAATGTTAAATGAAAATATAACATGTAATGCACCTGGCACACCTGGTGGTTCAGGAAATAAATGTGGTGCAAATTGTGATGGTATATTAAAAACTTTTATGCCTACACCTTCAGGTGGTGGTTCAGGGTGTATATGTTCAAATTCTCAAGGTTGGACTATAGGATATGGAAATTCAGATTCACATTGTAAACAAGATTGGCAAGGAAATGTAGGAGGAGGTCCTGGAGGTGTTTTACCTACTGATGTTATGACTAAAAACACAAGAACTAAAGGAGTCAAAAGACCTACAAAACCTGCTGTAGATTCAATGGATATGATGATGAGAGAAGCAGTTAAAAACATTATTAAAAAGAATGGCTAGAAAAATTCCTATTATATCACTTGAAGATTTTGAAGCTAAAGCTAAAAAACCTGTTATGATGAGAAGTTTAGTAACAAACATAGCTAGTGGGATAAAAGAAGAATTAGAATCAGTTAACATAGCAGAAATAAAAAACCATGATGTAATAATCAGTGTACCTAAAGATGAATGGAAATCAGGTTTAAAAAATGCTATGGAATATTATATTAAAACAGAAGAGTATGAAGTGTGCTCAAAAATTCAAAAGCTAATAGAAAAAATATAAAATGAAAGAATGTTACACAAGAGAACAGATTGAAACAGCTGTTAAAGAAAAGGGATATAAATGGTTTGAAGACAATAACAATAAAGGATATGATGTTAATATTGTAGGTGTTAGAAATTCAAAAACAAAAGGTAGAGTAACTAACGCATTTGATGATTGTATTACTGTGTCTTATAAAATAGAAGGAGAATGGCAATTTTATTGTATTCCATGTACAACAGACCCAGGTTCACATTGGGTTGAAAACATACTAAGTGAAAAAGGTGTTGCAATATTAAAACCAAACCAATATAGAGGTTCACATAAATTAAGATTACATCAAGGTAAATATTTAGCTTTAGGACAAAAGAAACCAGTAACAGTTTACAGAGATAATAATCGTGATGACAAATATGATTTAGATGAATCAAAAACAGACACAGGTATATTTGGAATTAATATTCACAGAGCAACAGGTAAAAAAGGAGGCAAATCTACAAGAGTAGATAAATGGTCTGCAGGTTGTCAAGTAATTGCTGACAATGATGATTGGCACACATTTTTAGACATTTGTCAAACAGCAAGAGAAATACACGGTAACTCATTTAGCTACACATTAATTGAAAGTAAAGACATAATATAATGAAAATATCAAAATTAAGAAATATAATAAGAGAATCAATTAAAGAATTAATAATTGAAAAAGAAGGATGTGGTGGTGACCCAGATGGAGTAGGAGCCGCACCTGGAGCGTATACTTGTCATATGAATGAGTCTGGGGGTTGTAAAACAGCACGTTGTTGTAAATCTTGTGATAAGGTAGAAGCAAATGATGGTCAAGATCAAGCGATGTTTTGTGATTGTATGGGAGCTATCGGTTTAGGTAAATCAGTAAGTGTACCCCCTACAAAAGACATTCAATCTGAAATAACAGAAGAAGTATCTGGTTATGATTGTAAATGTAAAGATAAAGACGGAAATATTGTAGGTTTTTGTAAGTCAAAAGCTAAAGAAAAAGGACGAGGTTGTGGTTGTTGTATGAGATTATATGGTACAAAAATGCCTAAACCCAGATAATTAAAAATGAATAAAGGTTATGTCAAAAAAAGATAATGTTGATAAAATAAAATCATACATTGATGAAGTTTTAGGTGCTAAAAGTAGTTTAAAAGAAAAACTACCTACAAAATTATCACTTAAAAAAGACCTATTTTGTGATATGCTTAAAGATTTGCAATTTGCAAATGATAGAACTTTAGGGATGAAACACGATTATAAAATCAACATGATGGATTATGATGATCCATTCTATACAGCCATAGAAAACCTAATTAAATTACATTTTTCACAAGAACAACAAAATATAATAAATTGGTGGTTATATGATAAATTTCTCCCTACAGGAGAAATGTTAGTATTAACTAATAAAGACACTGAAGAAATCATCCCTTCAGACACACCAGAAGACATTTGGGATTTAGTTCAAGAACATGAGAAAAAAAATACTAAGTAAAGATATGATTGAACGTGCTATGAAGCACACTAAATCAAATATGTCTGCAGCTCGATTTTTAGGTTGTTCGTACCCACATTATAAACAATACGCTAAATTATATAAAAACGAAGAGGGGCAAACACTGTTTGAAGCACATTTAAACAGACAGGGTAGAGGTATATCAAAACACCTATATAAAAAGAAGGACCTTACGCCCATAATGGACATATTAGAAGGTAGAGTTGACATAGCAAATTATAGTCCTAAAGACATAAAAGAGCGACTCATACACGAATCTTTAATCGCAGAAGAATGCAATAGCTGTGGATTTAACGAACGTAGAGTGGTTGACTATAAAGTACCATTAATATTAAATTTTATTGATGGAAACGCAAAGAATTGGAAACTAGAAAATCTTGAATTGTTATGTTACAACTGTTATTTTTTAAATGTTGGTAACGTATGGAGTGATAACCAACTACAACAAATGGAAGATTATAATCAAAAGAACAAATTCAATAACGATCCTACACCTGACTGGGAAATGGACGAATCTCACATTGAACATCTTAAAGGTCTCGGATTATGGGATGAAAAAGAAGATGGCGAAGAATACATAAGTAATACGTAAAAAATTTGGTTATTTAAAATAGCTTTCGTACATTGAACCATAATCAAAAAGGGAAATTATGAGTGAAATTACACAAGAAGAAGCACAAGCAAACCATGATGCATGGTGGAGCAGCTTAACTGACGAACAAAAACAACAGTTATATGATAATCAGGAAAAAGCATTTGAATTAACTATAGAAGAGATCAATGCGGGTAGGATTAATCATGATATAGATGGACCTAATGGCCAATATGGGGTATAATATGAATATATCACAAGAACGCTTTGAAAAAGCTAAGAAAAAAATTATTAAAAAATATCCTGGAGCTCATACTAGAATAGATCCTAACGGTAAGTATTTTGTTGCAACCAAAAATGGTCGTGATATAAATAATCTACAAATAGGTCAAACAATGGACGCTTACGAGTTTGAATACGAAGACGATTTATATGGTTTTAATGCAGCATTAAATAAAATTACAACTATACCCCATTCAAATACAATTAAGGAGGCTTGGTTGACAACTGAAGTAGCAATTAAATCATATCATGTTGTAAATAGAAATAGTAATAAATTCAGCGACGATAAAGTCATGAAAAAAATGATAAAAGATTTTGAGTAGTATAAAAATAATACCTCTACTTTTGGGGATGGGAGCGTTTTTTGTAGCTCATGTATTAACATTTTTTCAGTTAAATGGACAATTTTTATATAAATCCTTTGCTAAAAATGAATGGCTAGTAGCAGCAGCAGGAATGATATTATCTTTCTTTTACATATGGGGTACTAAATACATTGTAGAAGCATTTGGTGGTTTATTATGGCCAGGAAGATTTATTGGTTTTGGAGTTGGAATGATAATTTATGCTATAATGGTAAGTTATTTCTTTAATGAAGGGATTAATCTTAAAACCTTAACAAGTTTAGTACTAGCAACAGTATTAGTTTGTGTGCAAGTTTTTTGGAAAATATAAATGAAAATAATAAGACCTTTACTACAAGAAATTTACCAAAATGACCCTTGGAAAATGCTTTGCTGTTGTATAATGTTAAATCTTTGTAGAAGAACAACAATAGACACAGTTAGATTAGAATTATTTAAAAGATATCCTAATCCACAAGCAATGATTAATGCTGATGAAAAAGAAATAGCAGACTTATTAGAACCATTAGGGTTTTACAATAAAAGAGCTAAAACTTTACAAAAGATGAGTAAAGGATATTTAAAAGGATTTACAGACGTTATAGAACTTTATGGTGTAGGAAAATATGCAAAAGATTCTTGGGAATTATTTCAAAACAATAATAGAGATATAGATCCTACAGATAAAGTACTAACAGAATATTTAAAAATAACATAAACAAATGCCGATGTAGCTTAATGTTAAAGCAATCACACTGTAAGTGGCAAGTTGGGGGTTCAAATCCTTCCGTCGGCTCTATTTTTTTATTGTATGTATGTGTGATTGACTGATCGATCTTAGGACGATTAACAACAATAAATTTTAGAATTATTAATTAAAAACAGTTTACCAATGGGAACAATATTTTTACAAAACAAACACTTTTCACCTTTTGACATATTAGTCAAAAATTTCTTCCAAACAGAAGAACAATTTCAAACACCAACAAACAGAATTATTAACCACCCCGTAGATGTCTATGAAGACTCTGATGGTTTGTATTTTGATATAGCCTGTACTGGCTTAACAAAAAAACAAATCGACATTAAAGTTGAAGATGACATTTTAAGGGTATCATATACTAAAAAAGATGAAAAAGATGATGAAGATCGTCACATTCATCATTCAGGTATTGCTAAACGTAGTTTCAATTTAGGATGGAAAATCGCTAGACGGTTTGAATTACCAAAAATTGAGGCTTCAATGAAAGATGGGTTACTGAAACTATTTATCCCTCTTCAACCTGAAAGCAAACCAAAAGCAGTTTCAATCAAGTAAGTTTTAATAAGATCAGTCAATTATATCCTCGTTAAACAAATAGGTTACGTTCATTACATAATTAGGAATCAGTTGAGGAGCTGGTTCCTTTTTATATTTATAACAAAACAAAGCAATGTACACTCTTGGTATACCAGACAGACAAAAAAGGAGAACATTAGGATACTTAAAACAACAATATATTGAGTTTGAAGAAAATCCTAGTATGGAAGGTTTTATTGATGTTAGCTTTCCTGGTATGGATGAAGATGCATTTAGAAATATAGTATTAAAATTAAAACAGCAAGGTGTAACAACTATAGGCGCTGACGAAGTATTAACAGAATCAAAAATTATGAAATTAACAGACTTAATAACAGAAGATTTCTCTAAAAATCTAAACGAAAACGAAGGGGATAACATTATTCAAGCATTAAAAAAAATATTAGTAACATGGGAAACTAAGAGATATGCTGATGATAAATCAAGATGGGAGGAGTATTATATGGATATAGAAGAGTTAGTTGAAGATTTTGAAGAAGATAAATCAATAGATACACCATCATCAAGTAGTTTAGCTAATTTACAAGAACAAAAGCTTAGAAAGTTAATTAGAAAAACAATAAGAGAGTAATTATGAAATTAGTAGATTTAATACCTTTAGGTGAAATAAACATAAATGATCCTGCTTTAGTAAAAGCAAGAGCAGCAAAAAATCAAATGGATAAAATTAAACCTAATCCTAGAATAGGTTTTGATCAAGCTTTAGACTTAAGAGGTGAAAAAAAAGATTTAGAAAGTAGAATTTCTCAATTATACAGAGACATGGAACAAGAAGCTGAACCAGAAGGTGGCACAATAGCAGACAAATATGGAGCTGAACTTGATAATTTAGAAGCTAAATTATATAAAATTAATAAGCAAATTGCTTCATATGACATGAGTGAAGGCACTACATTAAATGAAACAACTGAAAAAGCTTGGAACTCTATAGATGTAAGTAGAAAAGCAGAAAAAGAAATATCAAATAGAGAGTGGAACGAACGTACTACTAAGAAATTAGACATGTTAAAAGCACTTAATACAGCTGGTAAATTTAAAAAAGATTTTGATGAAGAAAGATTACAAGGATGGGTTGATCAAAATTATTCTTGGGAAAAATTATCACGACAGTTTAAAGTAAATGAAGGTTCCTGTGGTTATAGTTTAGATGGTAAACCTGCTAATAAACCAGCTGGACCAGATTTAATTAGAAAAGCTGTTAGAAAAGAAATAAAAAGACTACATGAAACTAAGTAATCTTATAAAAGAAAATATGGATGTAGGAGATATTTTATATCAAAATAGAGATAAAATTGAATTAGACTTTGGTCCTCGTACATTTAAAACACTACAATCATCTTTAATGATGGATGATGAAGCATATGTTCGTAATTGGTTAACTAAAAAAGGTTACATGAGTAAAGAAAAAATGCCATTTGAAGAACAAGCAATAAATAAAATTAAAGAATACGTTAGAGAAAATTTACGTAATTGGTTTAAAAAAGAAAAATGGAAGCGTATAGATACGCAAGGAAACATCGCAGGTGATTGTGGTACAATGCCTAAAGGTAAAAAAACACAACGATGTTTACCTGCTGCTAAAGCGCGTTCACTTACAAAGAAACAACGAGCAGCTACATCTCGTAAAAAAACAGCTAGTAAAAAACAATTTGTTAAAAACACAAAAGCAGCAAAAGTAAAATTAAAAAAATAATGAAAAAAGTAGAATTAAGACAAATTATTAGAGAGGCATTAAAAGATAAAGTTAAAGAATGTCCTGCTCCTACAAAAGATTTAGAGTTAAACACAGCTAATCGTAATAGAGCTATTAAAGCTGAATTTATTCAATATGGCCCTTTAAACTTATCAGATGAAGGTTATTGGATAAAATATGCTAAAAAATGGGGGCCAACAACATCACCAGAAGAAGCTAAACAATCAAATTGCAGTAATTGTGTTGCATTTGACATTTCTCCTAGAATGGAGGTATGTATGCCTGGATCTACTGATGAAGATGGTAGATTAGGATATTGTTGGATGCATCATTTTAAATGTCACTCAGCTAGAACATGTTACACATGGGCAGCAGGTGGTCCTATAAATAAAGATGAAGCATCATATGATTGGCAAAAACGTAATTTAAAAGGTGCTTTAAGTACCCAACCAATATAAAATAATACTATGGAAAGAGAAGAACATTTATTTGAAGAACTTTGTAAAAAAGGTAAAGCATACAGAGCTAAACGTATGAGAGCAGGTGAAAAATCATCAGCTTACTTATCAGGTAGAGCAGTTAAAGTATGTAAAGGTCAAATGCAAGGTGAAAGTGAAGAAATAGACGAAGTAGAAGCAGAAGACGATACAGAATTCACAGTAAGTTTAAAACATTTACTTAAAAAACATGTTGATAAGGGAGGTGAAATAGAAGAAAATGTATATTATATTGATGCTGTAAATGAAAATGAAGCATATTGTCCTGTATGTGCGGAAGCAATGTTAAAAACAGTTAAAGAAACACTTAATAAGATAAATGAAAAGAAAGGTAAATGTAAACCTTCAAAAGGTAAACGTTTTGCTAAAAGAGTAAATGGTAAATGTAGATCATTTGGTCAAAAAGGTAAAGCTAAAGGAGGTGGTGATCGTATAAGACCTGGAACAGCTAAAGGTAATGCTTATTGTGCTAGATCTGCTAAAATTAAAAAATGTAAAAACCCACCTTGTGCAAACGCATTATCTAGAAAAAAATGGAAATGCCAAGGTAGTAGATCCGTAGCATAATAAACACATATCTAAAAGGTTATATTAATTTTTAAAACCTTTGTTTGTGAAACGTATTATTATTGTTGTTGTATTATTATTATTTTCATTAAATCTTTATTCACAAGATCTAAAAATACTACCAGTATCTATAGAAGGTAATCCTAATGCTTTTAATATAGGAGTAGATAAACTATTACATTTTACAACTAGTTATACTATAGCTTATACTACTTACCATTTTTTAAAACCTAGAATAGGAAATAAAAAAGCACGAGCATATGCTGGAATTTTAAGTTTTAGCGCAGGTGTTATTAAAGAAGTACTAGACGAACGTTATAGAACAGGATATGAAAAAGGAGATATAATAGCTAATATGGGAGGTGTTTTACTATTTAAATATCATATATCGTTAAAATGATTAGAATATTACTAATACTATTTTTAGTATTGTTTTCATGTAAAAAAGAAGTTGATGATTTAGGTTTTAGAGTATACACTATACCTGAAGGTGAACACAGTTCAGGTAATTTTATAAACCACCCTAATAATTCAAGAATAGAGTTTAACTTTATGTTAGATGAAAGTGCTATATATGAAACTGAAATAGCAGAAAACCAAAGTGATGTAAATAAAATATATGGTATGAGTGATTTTGGTGTAAGACATCAAAAACATTCTATAAGATTAGGTTGGAGATATATAAGAGGCGAAATACAATTATGTTGGTTACGACACGAAGAAGGTAGACATTCATCTGGTACCATAAGGACTATTGAAATAGATGAAATATACAACGCTGTTATTAATATTACTACATTTTATTATCAAGTAGTTATAGATGGTGATACTACATTTGTTAGACGAAGACCTGAAGGTAATTGGGGTTTGATACGTAGGTATTATTTATATCCATATTTTGGGGGAAATGAATATGCACCTCATGATATAACAATTAGGATAAAAGACTTATAAAAAATACATAAAATAATTTGGAGAAGCAAAAATTTCTTCGTATCTTGACGTATAATATAAATGCGATCAATATGGAAGAATTACAATTATTTGTAAAACAAATGCGAGCTACAAGTAGTAGCTTAGACAAAGTAGAAATACTAAAACAACAATCAGAATTCATACAAAAGGTACTTGAGTACACTTACAACCCTTACAAACAGTATTACGTTACTAGTAAAACATGTAAGAAAAACAGTGGACTATTTAAGTACAACAC
>VMHT01028827.1_pt1 | contig 10136 bp, 6 predicted proteins | sample 4693611 | NCBI WGS metagenome assembly VMHT01 (sample SAMN12280063, study PRJNA550983) | marine metagenome | isolation source: seawater sampled from same location over 5 years 0.02-0.2 micron viral filtrate | place: USA: collected off the coast of southern California halfway between the port... ...
AAGTCAAGTAAAATATACATAAAGGTATTTATAAATGGATAAAGAAAATAATAATAAATTAAAAAAGTATAAACAAAAGTATACTACCGGTGGTAGAGTAGACTATTCTAAAGGTGGTAGAGTAAAAGTTGCTGTCGGTGGTAAGCAATCTCTACAACAAGCTCCTATGAGTGATAAAGTACCTCCTATGTCTATAGAAAGAGAAGAAGAAATTAGACCTACTGTTCAATCTAAAACACCTACTAAACCTTTACCTAAAGCTCCGATAGAACCTAAAAGACCTGATGTTATTCAACCTATAGAAGAACCTATTGCTCAACAAGCTCAACAGCCTATACAGCCTCAAGCTCCACAACAAACTACAACACCTACATTCCAACAAGCTTCAGTAGAACCTAAAAGACCTGATGTTATTCAACCTACATTACCAAAGTTTCCAGAAGAAGGAAGACCTAGAGATGATATTTTATTTGCTCAACAACAAGCAACTCAACAGTCTTTAGACGATTTAGAAAGAAGATTTAGTGAAGGTAAATTTACAGGATATGCACCAGAAGACTTAGCATTCTTAGGAGATAAAATTACTGATGCTATTAATCAAGGTGCTGTTAATCAAAATACTACTGAAGGTTGGTGGACTACTGCAGGTTACGATAACATGAGTGACGCTTTGCAAAGTGGTGATTTTACTTTTAAAGATGGGCAATGGGTTAAGAAAGATGGAACAGAAGATGATGCTCAGAAAGCTGTAGATAAAGAATTAATAACTGCAAGAGGTAGAGCTGAACAAATATTACAAGGTGATATGACTGGTATACCTATGGCTGAAGCTCCTAAAGAAGTAGAAATAGGAGAGTTAGGTGTTGCTAAAACTATGGCAGAAAGAGAAGCTCTTGAAGCTAAGACTGCTGAAATAGACGCTGCTTCAGAAGCTGCAACAATAAAAGATATAGAGACTGTAAAAACTCCAGAACAGTTACAGGCTGAAACTTATAGAGCTGAACAAGTTGGAGTTACTCCTGATGTTGAATTAACAGAAGGAGAGATACAAGAGAATGCACTTGCAAAGGCTGCTAAAGTAGACAGGGTTGCACCTATTGAAGGTGTTGAAGTTGAAATACCAGAAGGTGCTTTAGCTGAAAGAGTTGTAGGAGTCATTAGCGAAGGTGCTAAAGCTACAGCAGCTATTAACGCTGGTACAAGCTTGTCAAGAATTACAAGAGCTAAAAAACAATTAAGTAGAGCTGGGTTGTCTGATGAAGATATACAAGAGATAGGTAATGACCCTGAAGCTTTAGAAGATAGACTAGCAGACTTTAGTGAAGAGCAAAGAGGTATTATAGAAGGATTACCTGAAGAAGCTTTAGTATCTACACAAATAAATGGTTTGTTAGAAGGTATGGAGAATGGTGAAATACCTACATGGGCTAGACCTGCTGTTGCACAAGTAGAACAGATGTTAGCTAAAAGAGGTATGTCAGCTTCTACAGTTGGTAGAGATAGTTTATTTAATGCTATTATTCAATCAGCTATGCCTATAGCTCAAAGCAACGCACAAGCTATACAACAAAGTGTTAGTCAACAAAAGACTATAGAAGCTCAGACTGCTGAAGCAAACGCACAGAGAGTACAACAAACAGCTTTAACAAATGCTCAAAACGTATTTAATATGGACATGGCTCAGTTTAATGCTGACCAACAAACATCATTATCTAATAGTAAATTTATGCAAACTGTAGGTATTACTAATGCTAATAATGCACAACAAGCTGCAATTCAAAACGCTGTACTAATGTCACAAGCTAATTTAGCTGAAGCAGACTTTTATCAAAAAGCACAAATAAATAATGCTAATGCTTTTTTAAATATGGATTTAACTAATCTTAATAATGCACAGCAAGTAAATGTATTAAAAGCTCAACAAGAACAACAAAGATTACTTTCTAATCAAGCTGCTAACAATGCTGCAGCACAGTTTAATGCATCTAGTGAAAATCAAACTCAACAGTTTATGACTAGCTTAGCTACACAAGTAGAACAGTTTAATGTTGCACAAACAAACACTACTGCACAATTTAATGTGCAACAACAAAACGCCAGAGATGCTTTAAACTTTCAAGTTGAAGCAGATTTAGAAAAAGCTAATGCTGCTATGGTTAATGAAATTAATAAGTTTAATGAACAAACAGCTTTTGAAAGAGACAGATTTAATACATCTAATGCTCAAGCTATTGAGCAGTCTAACTTAGCATGGAGAAGACAAGCCAACACTGCAAATACTGCAGCAGCTAATCAAGTCGCTATGCAAAATGTTCAGAATGCTTTTAATATGACTTCACAAGCTCAATCATTTTTATGGCAAGAATTAAGAGACCAAGCTAACTATACTTGGCAAACTGCAGAAAATGAAGAAAACAGAAAAGCTCAATTATATGCACAGGCTTTAGCTAACGAAGGAGGGTCTGCAGAGAATTGGAAAAGTAATGTTAATTCAATAGGAACTTTAATTAATAGTATATTTGGCGGAACAAGTAAGAAATCATAGGAGAATAATATGGGATTTAATCCTTTTAAAAGTTTAAAAAAGATTGTAAAAAAAATTGGTAAAGGTATCAAAAAGATTGGTAAAGGTATAAAAAAAGTAATTGGTAAAATTGCTAAACCTTTTGCAAAGTTAGGTATTGTAGGTCAGATAGCTTTAGGAGTTATGATGCCTTGGGCTGCTGGTGCAGTGTGGCAGGGTCTTACGGGAACTGCATTTAATATGGCAAACTTCGGAACTGTTGCAACCAATTTAGCAGGAAGTCCAAACCTTTTTAAATCTATTGCAGGTAATGTAATGAAAGGTGTTCACTGGGGAGCTACTAGAGTTCAAGGTGCTTTTTCTAGTATTACTGAAGCCATGAGTAATGGTTTAAATACTATGAAAACTAAAGCTCAAGATTTATTTGGTATTAATGCAGATGCTTCAGACTTAATTAAAAATGCTCCAGATGTTAAATTAGAAATGTCTCCTGTTGAAACTAAAGACATGGGTCAATTCTTTAAAGATAAAGCAGCAGGAGTAACAGAGAAAGTTGCAGCAGAAGCTACTGATAAAACTTTATTAGGTCAAGTAGTAGATAAAGGTAAGGAAGCTATATTAGAAGCTCCTAAAGACCTTATAGGCGGAACTGTGACTAGTGTGTTAGGAGGAGTTAGGGAAGGAATAGCACGTACAATATCTCCAGAACCAGAAGTTCCTTACAGCCCTGAAGTAGCAGACTTTTTAAGTGAGGGTGCTGCTACAGGTTATACTAAATATAATGAAGTAGACTTTTCAAAATTATCTCAATATAATGATGCAATAGAAAGTCAAGCTGGTATTTATGCTAATCCTTTACACACTGTACAAACTATGACAGATAACTCATTTGGATTAAATACTTTTGAATATTGGAAATCTCAAGGATTTTCTAATACAACAGGAAAATAATAATGATGCAAGAAAAACAATTTAAAGATTTTGACCAAGATGGATTAGAGTTTTTAGCTAATAATGGTAGACCAATACCCGGTTCATCTTTAACTAATAGTCCTGAAACACCTTATGCGTGGGAACAAGCTCCACAGTTTGTAGAATTACAACCTGCAATAGATGCATTATTTTTAGAGCTTACAGAACCTGAACCTTATCATTCTATTATGGACTTAGTAAGAAATAGAATGCCTATAGGAGACATAGCACAAGTATTACTTACAGATGGTTTCCAGAAAGGAATGTGGAATCCTGATTTATTAATGTTGCTTATTGAGCCTACTATGTTTATGATTATTGCACTTGCAGAAAAATCAGGAATACAAGAGTATGTTACTTACGAGGGTGAGGATGACGAACCGGATGAAGAAGATGAGCAGCTAGAGGGGATAGAAAAAGCTATTGATATAGCACAAGATAGGATTGTACCTAAAGCAAAAGCTGGAGTATTTCCAAAAGAAATAGAAGAAAGATTAGAAGAATTTATACCCCCAGAACAACCAAGTTTATTAGAAAAACCAACAACAAATCAACCAGAAAGTTTATTAGGTAAAGAGGAATAGTATGGCAATAGAACAATTAGGAGAATCTTTATTATCTCAAGCTAGAGATAGAAAGAAAAAGGAGAAAAAGAAAGCTAAATTATTTGCAGGAGTTTTACTAGGTGTACAAGCTGGTAATATTGCACTGAGAAAAAGAGCAGAAAGAAGGGCTAATGAATTTTGGAAAAGTAATATTGGTTTAATAGATAATAAATCAAAACAGTTTAGAGCAGGTATTAATTTTTGGACTGACCATAATACTATGATGAAAGGTTATGGTATGGGTACATCTGATAAAGATTGGAAAAATGCTTTTAAACAAAAACAATATGATATGTATAAACAAAGAGAACTAGGAAAATCTAAAGTTTCTGAATTAAACGCTGAAAAAATAAAACAATTTGAAGACACAGTTAATCCTTTGATACAAGATGACCTTAATGGATACGAGCAAAAATTAGAACTATTTAAAAACTTTGAAAATATTAAAGATACTGCAGAGAATAAAAAATTATTCTTAGCTCCAACAACTAATAAACTTGTAGAGGCTCAGAAAATAATAAAAAGTGAAGCTAACGTAGGAAGCTATGTACTAGATAAACTTGGTTTTAGAGAAAGAGGAATGGAAACTGTTAGTGTTGAAGGACAAGATATACTACTACCTAAAAGAATGACTTCTCAACAAAAACAAGTAATAGTAGATAATTTAAAATTAAATAAAATATATCTAAAAAACCTTGATGATATTGAAAAAACTGTTAAGTATACTCCTTTTACAGACGAACAAATTGCACAGTTTGTTAGTACATCAAGTTGGAAATCTAAACCTCCTTCAGATTTAGAAAACGCTTTTAATAATGCTATAAATAAAGAACCAACTTCTGTGTTTTATCAGCAAAAATATTCTACTTCTTTATCAGATAATACACTGAGTATAGATAAAATATATAGGGCTATGACAAAAGGCGATAAGGGTGAGAATACAGTAGAACGTGCAGATTTATTTAAAAGTAATGTTTTAAGTTTTGCTGTTGAAGCTAGAAAACAATATGAAGCAGTACCTGAAAATAGAGGAAAATTAAAAAGCCCAGATTATTTTTTAAATATAGGTTTAACTGAGTATATTAATACTACTGAGCTTATGTCAGAAAAAACAAAAGAAGATTTAAATTTAAGAGAAAAAGAACAAATAAATAGAGAGTTTATGAATTCAGAAATTCAAGTTGGAGAAAATAAAGTTACTCCTTTACAAATTCAAAAAGCTTTTTTAAGTGGTAAATATAATCAAGAGCAAAAAGAAAACTTATATATGCAAATAGTTAAACAATTTGAAAACATTCCACAAGCTCAAGGATTTTTAAACAATTTAGAAAGTTCTATTTTTGAAGAAGAAAAAACTAAACAAACACTTTCTCCTTTTTTTCAATACGAAACAAAATTTAGAAAAAATCCATTATCTTAATTAACTCACTATGACAGATTTATATTCTCAATTTATAAAGAATGCTTCTTTACAGTCTCCTTATCATGAAGAAGACGATGAATTTTTAGCTAGAGAAGAAGAAAACAATGAAAGAATAAAAGAAGAACAAAGAAAGATTGAAGAACTTCAAAAAACTGAGCAAGAAAAGCTACAAGAAATACAAGATGTTACTAAAGAAAAACCTGTAGAAGGCGTTGATTTATATTCTAACTTTATAAAAGATGCCTCTGAGATACAACAAGGTTCTGGCTTAGATGATATTTCTAGTGGTAGAAAAGTGAAGTTTGGAGCTGCTCAAGAACCTTCAATATTAGGAAGTTTATATAGATTATCAAAAGCAGGAATAGAATCTTTAGCTTCTGATGAAAGTTTTACTGAAGCATCTCAGAGAATAGAGTCTAATAGACAACAAAAAATATATAAAGAGTTTCCAGAGTTTTATGGTAGAGAAGAGGACTTAACAGTACTAAGCGGTAGAATGGGTGTTGCAGTTGCAGACCCTGTTACATTTTTTATACCTTGGGTTAAGGTAGCTAAAGCCGGTAGAATAGCTACTATAGCTACAGGTTCAACTGTTGCAGGTGGAGAAGCTTTGTTACGTGAAAAAGCTTTATACGGTGAAATAAGTCCTACAATAGTTGCGGCTTCTGCTGGATTAGGAGGAGCAAGTTCAGCTTTAGGTTCTCTGATTGCAAATAGATTAGGTTCTAATAAAATAAATCAAACTGTTAATTCTATAGATGAAAACGGTAATGTAATTAAAACAAAAGTTATAGATGCTTCTACACCTACAACTCCAGCTTTAAACAATAAAACTGTAGATGAGCTTAATATTATTTCTAAAGAAATATATGAAGAAAATCAACCAGTTATTCAATCTATGTCAAATAATTTTGAATCTGTAGGAGCTGCTTATAGTAAAATAGATTTAATAAAAAAAGAAAATGCTGACATTCAAAATATTTTAGCTCCTCATTTACATCAAATGAAACAGTTGAGGAAAAATCATATTGTATTTGATTCTAAAAATAAAATAGTTTTCAAGCCTTCTAAAACAATAAATGTTAAGCAAGGTGAGAAGATGTATAAACAACTTCAACAAAATAAACAAGAATTAAAAGGTTTAAAGAAAGAAATAAACCAAATTAATTTTGTAAAACAACCAGAAGACACAGCTATAGTAGGTGTCGAATCTTTATATAAAGCTTATCAAAAAGGTTTACTAGAAGGTAAGGTGGGAGAGGGTTTAACTAAAGCATTGGTACATGAATTAACTCGTCCTTTACTAGGAGCTACTAGCGGAGGCTTGGTTGGCATTTATTTATCAGATGAAAATACTAATGAAGCTATGTATAAAGGAATTGCTGTTGGAGCTTTTCTAGGAGCTTTCTCTAAAAGATTAGAGTTATCTAAATATAAACTATCTGATAAAGTAAAACAAACAGCCAATAACGAAGCAGTTAAAATTTTTAGAGATAGTAATATGAACGCTATGAAAAGATTATTTTCTTCTAGCCATGCTGCAGTTTTACAATCTCGTAATCCTATACTTCAAAAGTTTGGATTAGATTTTTTAAGAAACCAAGGAGCTTCTTTAAAAACTGGACAAACGTTACAAGAATCTGTAGAAGAATTAGCTGATAAATCTTTTGACCATTTTAAAATAAAGTTATTTAGTATCCTAGGAACTACTGACGATTCTACTATAGAAGCAGCAGGAAGACTACTACAGCAAAAGAACATGCCTTCTTCTGCTAAATCTTCTTTTTTAAAAACTGGAGATTTAAATAACACTAAAGCTAAAACATTAGCAGACGAACTGTTTAAACTAAACGTGAGTTTTAAGACTTATATGAAAAAAGCAGGAGTTGAATTTACAGAACAAGACTCTTATGGTTTAACTCAAATATTTGATAGAAACAAAATAGATGAATTAGGTTTTGATAAAGTAGTTTCTATTCTAAAAGATTCTTTTAAATTACAAAGCGTTAAGTATAAAGGTAAAAAAGTTCCTGGGTTTTCTAAAGTAGATAGTAAAGGAGATTTACTACCTATTAAAGTCTTAACAGATAAACAAGCAGAAGGTTTAGCCACTTCTTATATAATATCGTCTGATAATGTGAGAAGACAGTTAGTTTTAGATTCAGACAGGCTTCTAGACCAAGACGTAATGAAATCTTTTATTAAGAACAATGGTAAGGTAGTTGATAAAAACGATACTATAATACAATCAGCTAGGTTTTTTGAAAATGAAAGAGTTTTGTTTGACCAAGAAGCTAGAGCTTTAGCTAAAGATTTATTTATTCAAGACCCAATAGCTACAAATTTAAGTTTGTTTGATAACTCAATAAGAGTAGCTGAGTTTGCTAGGAGGTATGGAACTAAAGGTCAAGGTATACAAAATTTAAAAAAACAATTAGGTAGTTACTATAGTTCTATAGATAAGAATTGGAAAACAAATTCATCTTTACAAAAACTTTATACAAATGATTTGGAAGATATTAGTAACACAGTTAATTCTTATTTTAAAGTTTTAGATGCTGATAAAATGCCTAAAGGAGAATTACAAAGAAGTTTTATCCTCAGTCTACAAACACTATTAGCAACCACTAAACTTACTAAAGTAGCTTTACCGTCTTTAGGTGATACCATTCAAACTATACAGAATAGTGGATTTAAAGCTGGGTGGAACTCTGCTGTTAGGAAAATAACTGGCGGTCCAAAGTTTTCTAAAGAACTAGCTTTAAGAGTAGAGGGAGACGAAGGATTTTTTGGAAGAGCTTTTTCAGGAAGACAGTATAATGGTGCCTTAGAAAGAGAGTTACAAAACTTTTCAATAGATGCTAATACTAGATATCAAAAAGGTTTAGTAGAGTTTCAAAGAAAATTTTTTGAAGCAATACAACTAGGTAGAGTTACAAGATTTGCTAGAGAGTTTGCATATGATGCTGGTGCTTTCAGAGCTTTTGATTTAAGTAAAGAGGCTGTGAGAAAAGGAACTTTAAAAGGCTCTAAAACTAGAGAGATAGATTTAATGGGTTTAAATACTGAAAACATTAATTATTTAGGTAAGTTTAAAAACATTAATGAAGCTTATGAAGATAAGATTGGTAAAGTATTAATTGACAGAGCAGGTAGAAGGTCTGCTGATAGAGATGCTTTACTGCCTCAAATAGGTAACAGAAGATTATTTGCTCAAAGTAAAAATCCTTGGATAAAATTAGCAGGTAGTTTTTTATCTTGGGCTATGGCTAAAGGAAGTCAAACAAATGCTTTAGTAAGAAGGATTGAAGAAGGGGACGGTAAGTTAGCTATGATGATGTTAGGTACTTTACCTTTATATGCAACAGTTAGAGATTTGTATGTAGCTGTAAATCCTAGTAAAGATTTTAGAGAAGACCACGGTCAATTTTATTCATCATTAAAAGAAAAAGACTTAGAAAAATTAACAGAAGCTATGGCTGATTCAGCAGTATTTTCAGGTCAAACTATGCCTTGGTATTTAGATAAAATATTAAACTCTTTTAAATTTTACGGTAACGATGCTATAGAAACAATTTATCCTGCTGCTGGATTATTAAATGATTTATATGCTGGTACTCAAACTGTAGGTAAGGGTAAATTTTATACAGGTGGAGTTGATTTAGTAGAAACTGTTGTTCCTTTTGGTAAGGATATAATGAGGAGTGAAGTTATAGGAGAACAACTTACTGAAACAGGAACTACTTTAAAAGAAGCTGCTAAGATTAAACAAGAAGATATTGTTCCTTTATCTAAATATGCAACAGGTGGAATAGTAAAAGGTAAAGACGATGTACCATACACTAAAGAGAACCCTGCTGATAGAGTAGACCCTCGTACAGGTAAACCTTACTCTGACCAGATGGCTAGGTTAGGATTAGCTGAAGGTGGGATGACTGAGGATGAACTTTTAAACTTTATATTAGCTACAGAAGATGTTAATTTATACAGAGATTACAAACAAGGTAACTTGGATAAAGAAATAATTGCACATGAAGGTAGTAAAAGATTTCAAGAACAACATGGTAAAAAAGATGTATCTACTATAGGAGGAATTACTGGTAGTAAAATAACAAAAGCTACAGTAGGCGAAACTGTAGAAATGGTTAAAGAAAGAATTAATAAAGAAAGAGAATATTTAAATCAAATAATACCAGAAGAAAAAAGAATAAATATACCTCAAAGTGTACAAGATTCTGCTGTTAGTTTAATATTTAACGTAGGTCAATCTGCTTTTAAAAATTCTAAAGCTTATCAAAATTTATTAGATGGAGATATTCAAGGTTATTATAGAGAAGCTTTTGACCCACAACAAGGATTTACAAAAATAACAGGTGCAGATAAAATACCAAGAGTAGATGAAGGATTAGTTAATAGAAGAAGACAAGAATTGGAATTAGCTCAAAATTTATGGAAAGCACCTGAATGACACTTTACACAGAGGAACAACTTGAAAAAGCTTATAAAGTTTACAGGATACACCAGATACAACAGGACTTAGGCTTTATGCAGTTAGAAGACTTTAGAGTGTTATACGAAGACTTACTGGTAGATGTAGTGTAATGGGTTTTCC
>VMHT01031486.1_pt1 | contig 10135 bp, 24 predicted proteins | sample 4693611 | NCBI WGS metagenome assembly VMHT01 (sample SAMN12280063, study PRJNA550983) | marine metagenome | isolation source: seawater sampled from same location over 5 years 0.02-0.2 micron viral filtrate | place: USA: collected off the coast of southern California halfway between the port... ...
ACTTTCATATAATGAGAACAAAATTGATTTACACTACAATAATGATTGCACCTTGTATCTTCACCTAATCGTTCAACAATACTACAACCCTTACCTTCAACCATATTTTGAGATTTAAGAAAGTCCAATGCTAATTGTCTTGTATCAAATAATCGCCAAGCAGATTTTCTTCCCGATTTCATAACGGCATATTTATCTTCTTTCCGCCACCTTTCAGTAGCAGTACACATAGGCAATTCTGATACCTTTTCAGCATTTTGGTGTATTCTTATTCGTTCCTTAATATAGTTTTCTTGTTCATCTTCTGTCCACTTACGAATAGGCACCATAACTACTTGTTTTCTTGGGTAGTTATCAGATTGCATTACTCGTAATTTAGACCAATCTCTTAATATAGCCATAATAGATAATCGTTTTACTTTTATTTCAGTTTTGTAATTGATTAAATCTTTTGGATTTTTTCTACATAAGAAGTCTAATACATTAAGTTGGTTTTCCCATTCGGGTTTTCCCTCACTTAAAGCAGAAACAACCGACCAAGCAGATGTACATTTAAAATCAATTAAATGTCCTTCTCTATTTAATAAATCAAACTGACCACTTAAAGTCCAACCATTAGTGATCTTATCATTTTTATAAAATAATCTTTTTTCAGCTATTTCTTTTCTAGTCTTTGATCTTTCAATAACATGATGAACAGATTGCCCTAATAAAGAGAATACTCTATCGGATATATCCTCTTCAATTAAATCCCAATTCCTATTTTGCAATACTCTAATACGAGGCGGGGCTATCAATTTTGTAGTTGATATATCTGATCCACTACTATCATAGGGATCATTGGCCACCGCCCTCTCTATTGCTTTAGGGAGATTTGACGCATTAGTATATTTCATTAAAATGGTACCTTGCCCAAATCGTTTCCATTACCTTCATCACCAATATCAGAAGTATCTATTCCGTCTAATTCTTTAGATCGTAATATCATCTTTCTAATACCTTCCGAGAGTTTATTAAATTGCTCTCTTTGGCCTTTCTGAAAGTCATCTATGCTAAATGATATGCTTTCGTGGTATTGTTCGTGTATCTGTGTGTCTTTACCTAAAGGCATAACACTAGATACTTTTTCTTTACCACTATCATTGTGCATTACATTGATTTGACAAGGGACACCAATTAGTTTTGTTATATCAAAACCTTCTTTTTCTTGTTCAGTAAAAGGTCTTCCTCGCCATGAAGTTAAATCCATACCTAGATTAGATTTTTCATGTAAAGACAAAGTATAGAATTTACTGATTGTCATTGGTTGGTCATTACTCATTTGATCGGGTACTTCCCATATAATTAACACTTGTCTTTTAAATGTTATATTTCCACCATAATCACTTCTTTGTGTTCCAAGATCAATTACTCGTACACATCTTGCATTATGGACACCCGTTGGGACTTTTGGGTACTCATTGGTACCCGTTGTTGCTACAATAGTAGTCATTTTACCTCGCTTTTTTTATTATTTATTATTAACTTTTATTAATATAATACTTGATTTTTGTTAAGTCAAGGTCTATATATTTAAATATTATGGCAACAATTTTAGATGAACTGATTGATGAACTAACGGCTAAAGAAAAAAGAATAGCTAAAGAGGTTATAAATCTTGATCGTTCTAGTGTTATTCCCGATCATTACAAAAAGGCAGAAGCAATACTTAAATTGGCCAATGAAGGAATTGAAACTAGAGAACAAGCAAGGTATTTGCTTGGATTAAAGCATGAAATAGAGGGGTTAAATAATGGCTAGTACATTTAAAATAGCACAAGAACGGAAAAGAGAGGTAGTTAATACATATGGGGGTAAAAAACTCTCAAAAATGTTAGGGATTTCACATCCCGCAGTATCTAAATGGAAAGTTGTTCCACCATTTAGAGCATATCAGATTGCAAAACTTGGTGATTTTGATATAGAGTATATAAGACCAGATTTGGACTTAAATCCAAAAAGATAAGGTCTTGTTCCGTAGGGGCGATTAGTTTTTTTTCTTTCTCTTTAGGTTATGTTTTCTAATCGCCCTTATTTTACACCATTTTCTTATAGCACCGCCATGTTTTTGCTATCGTTTTGCTATTGGCAAAATATAGCCCTTCACCTTCACCTACAACTACACCTACACCTACAACTTCAAACAAGATAGTAGTCAATAATCCCCTTGACAATTAAAATGGGAAATAATATATATTTACATAAGTTAATAATAAATATGAAACAGAAAGAGGACAAAATGTATGAAATAAAAAAACTTACAAATTGTGGAAATATAGATTATGACCAAAATCCTAATACTATATTATGGGGAACTAAATCACTTAAAAATATAAAGGACAAAAGACTATCTAAATTAAGAGATTTAATTAATGTTTATATTAATGAATATGATTTAGGTGGTGGAAATTTTATTCCACCTAAAGTTTATAAAGACAATAAGTATATTGGGTGGTTTTCTTACAATGGCCGTTTTTGGCGATCTAAATATTTAACATGGGGGAATAAATGATTAAATCTAATGGTGATTGGCACCCCGTAGGTGAGGTCATTGAGAATTTTGTTAAAAAGAAAAAGTATGAATTAGAACAATTTATACACCAATCTAAAAAGGGTGATGTACACGAATACTACAAGGGATTTCTTGCTAAAGATTGCGAAATGGCACAAGGTACTGAAATAAGAAAACTTGGATCATACGCAAGAAATTTAGAGGCAAGGAATATTATTAGTTTAGTACAAAAAAGATTAGCACCCGAAGAATTTAGTTATATGGCGGTGAAAAGGTGAGAAAATCAGAAAACCAAGAACAATCCCCCGCATTCCAATTTTATGCGGGTGATTGGATAAGTGATCCCAATAGACTTAAAATGTCTTTAGATGAACAAGGGGCATATATTTTATTATATTGTCATTGTTGGCGAGGTAAGACTATTGAATTTGATTGGGAAATATTAAGTAGATTATGTAATTGTAGATTAGATAAGATCAAAAAGATTTGGCCTAAAATAGAACATTTATTTGACAAAAAAAAGAATGATAAAACGGGTAAAACTGAATTGATCTGTATAAGTGCAGAAGAGGAACGAAAAGAACAAGAAAAGAATAGAAAACTAAAACAAAAAGCAGGAAGACTAGGAGCAATGAAGAGGTGGTCTTCTGAAACATTAAAAGAGGATTAGTGGATTTAATAATATTAAATGACGGATTGTATCATTTAGTAGAGGTTTCAAAAGAAATGTTGGGAGATATAAAGTTATTTGCCCAAGTAGATTGTTTTGATCTTTGCGATATTTTAAGAATAAAATTAACTAATTATGTTGGTGATCCCTTAAATCAACACATAATGAAAGACGGAAGTGGTGATTTTTATGGATGTATATGTAGGTAATTATGAGTAAAGAAAAAATAAAAGAACTAGAAGATATGATAAACAAACTTTCGGAAGAGAGAGATAACTTTGAAATAATAAGCAATTCACATAAAGAGTTAAGTAGTCAATTAAGAAAAGAGTTAGACGAGGTTAAATTAGACAATATAAGATTGGCAAAACAAGTAGAACATCAATTAAAGGGGTTTAGAAACAAAGGGGAACTATGATTGAAAAATGTATAAATCCCGAAAAGAAAGATTGTGATAAAGAGGCAGAAAGAACTCATATTTTAATAGAAAAAGATGATACAGAAAAAGAATATCCTATGTGTGATGATTGTTATGAAAGTTGGGTAATGGGTTAGTTATGAATGAGTATTCGGAACTATCTCATTATCATAGTTTTATGGAATATTTTGGCGATAAAATAACATTCCAAACTTTTGATGATAAAGTTAAAAATAAGAAATTAATAAAACAACTACACGGATCACTTAAACAACATTTTAAAACTTTAAGTAGATTGAATAAACAAGGTGCGGGTATATTCTTTTGTGTTAATGAAACAAATTTAGAGGGAAGATCAACAAAGAATATAACTAAAGTAAGGGCAGTATTTATTGATCTTGACGGATCACCTTTACCACAAAAATTTGAAGTACAACCACATATTATAGTCAATTCAAGTCCCAATAAATATCATTGTTATTGGTTAGTAGAGGATATGATATTAGATAGTTTTAGTTTATTCCAAGAGGCTTTGGCTAATAAATTTAATAGTGATCCTAAAGTTAAAGACTTACCTAGAGTTATGAGAGTGGCGGGGTTTTATCATAACAAAACAAAAACACCTTATCCCGTCAAAGTTATTAATAGAATTGATAGACAACCATACACACAAAAAGAAATTAAAGAGGGTTTAATGTTGCAAAGGCCACAAAGAAAAAAGATAACTGATTTTAAACCTTCTTTGTATAAAGGTAAATATACGGGAACATTAAGGTATGGATCAAAGGAAGGTGATAGGCACGAACAATTAGTCCGTATGTTAATTGCTATCAGATTAAGAGGTGAGAGTTATGACTATCTTAAAAATGAGGCATTAACTTTTGCGAGATTGTGTGATCCCCCCGAAGATGAAGGGGAAGTAATGTTTCAAGTAAATGACATATTTAATCGTTATCAACCAAGAGAGGCAAAATGAGTAATACTTATGATATAAATGTTAAATTTAATATCGCTACAAGTGGCGGTTTAAATAAAAAAGACAAAATAAAAGAAATACAACATAATAGAAAGCAATTTGAGATTTGGGTAGAGAAACAATTAGCTAAATTTGATGACGCAGAAAATAATATGGATGATTATTATGAATTTGATAATGATTATGTTTCTTTTGATATTAAAGAACACGGAATAGATTATATAAATAAGGAATAAAATGAATTTATTAAGAGATTATCAAAAGAAAGCTATTGAAGATATTAGGTATCATTTTAGAAGAGGTAAAAAAAGAGTTTTATTAGTTGCCCCTACGGGTAGTGGTAAAACTATTATTGCTTGTTCTATGATTGAGGCAAGTAAAAAGAATTTTAATTTTAGTTTATTTATGGCACATAGAAGAGAACTTGTTATGCAATGTTCTAACAAACTATCTACTTTTGATTGTCCACATGGAATATTAATGGCGGGTAAATCCCCAAATCCTTTTGCAGATGTACAAATAGGATCAATCCAAACTTTTACGGCTAGAGTTGAACGGGATGATTTTATTAAACCAAATGCACATATTATATTTTTAGACGAAGCCCATAGATCAACGAGTGATAGTTTTAAAAAGTTATTAGATCAATACCCTGACGCATTTGTTATTGGTTTAACCGCAACACCCGTGAGAACTGACGGAAAAGGTTTAGGCAATGTTTATGAAGAGTTAGTTGAGGCGGGATCAATAAAAGAACTAACAGATCAAGGATATTTAGTTAAAAATAAAATAGTTGCTCCAAGTATTCCCGATTTACAAAAAGTTAGATTGATTGCGGGGGATTATGACAAAAAGCAATTAGAAAACAAAATGAATAAACCAAAATTAGTTGGTGATTTAGTTAGTCATTGGACAAAATATGGTGAGAATAGACCAACAATAGTATTCGCAACAAGTATCAAACATAGTAAATATATTTGTAATATTTTTAATCATAATGGAATACCCGCAGGACACATAGACGGGGAAATGCCCGAACTTGAAAGAGAACAAGTATTACAAAAACTTGATAATGATGAGATTAAAGTATTATCAAATTGTATGGTCTTGACAGAAGGGTGGGATCAACCAAAAGTATCGTGTGTTATTATTGCAAGACCAACAAAATCTTATTCAATGTATTTACAGATGATAGGAAGGACTTTAAGGCCATATCCTAATAAAGAAGATACATTAATAATAGATCATAGCGGGTGTGTATATGAACATGGATTTCCCGAAGATGTACCTCAATGGACTTTAAAATCAACAAGCAAAAAAGAAAAAGAGAAGATTACAAAAGAGAAAGTTGAAAAACAACCTTTGACTTGTACTCAATGTCATGCAGTTTATAAACCTGTTAGGGATGACGCAAGTTGCCCTCAATGTTCTCATGTTCCAACAAAAAAAGAAAGACAAGTTTTGATCCAAGAAGGCAGATTAGTTGAAATGCCTAAAATGAAACCAAACTCAAAAGACAAAGAGAATTTTTATGCTCAATTAGTTTTTTATGCAAAACAAAAGGGGTATAAAGAGGGGTGGGCTAGTTGGACTTTCAAAAGAAAGTACGGACATTTTCCACATACTAAAAAAGTATTTCCTGTATCAACGGGAAAAGATGTCATTAAGTTTATTCAACATTGTAATATTCGCATGGCAAAATCAAAAAATGTTAGGGAGTTGGCAATATGAGTGAAGAAGTATTAGAACAGAAATTACAAAAGATTAGGGAAATTGGCGAAAACCATGCCAAAGCTAAAGCAGAACTATCAAGATTAGAACATGGTAGAAAAATATTATTGGCAGTATTAATGAAAAAGTTTATGATTAATTCTAATACGGGCAAGTTAGATAGTGCAGTTGCCCAAGATCGTGAGGCCCGAGCAAGTGATGAATATAAAGCACATATTGATGAACTTGCAAAAGCAGTAAAGGAAGAGGCCAAATGGAATTGGGAAAAGAAACTTGTAGAAATGAATTTTGAGAAATGGAAAACTGAAACAATAAGTCAAATGAAAGAGTATAAAAATTATGGCAACAAAATCTAAAATAAAAGATATTCCATTATATACTTATGATAAATATGAGTGTTGGTGGGAAGATCATGCGAGTGCGTGTGAGTGGAAGTCTATTAAAGACGCAGAAAAAGATAAACCCGAAATTTGTTTTACTGAAGGTTATCTATTAAAAAAAGATAAAGATTGTCATATATTTGTTATGTCTTTTTCGGGGGATGAAATTGGGGATGAAATGATTGTGGCTAATAAAAATATCTTGTCATTGAGGAAGATAGGAAACAAAACATTTTACGAGAAGGACTTTGTTTATGGCGAGTGGAAATAAAACAAAGCATGAAAAAGAACACATGAATAGGATCGCAGAATTTGGGTGTATTATCTGTTATAAAATGGGTTTTCCTAAATCCCCGTGTCAATTACATCATATAAAAGATAAACGAGGACTATCAAAAAAGTCTTCAAATTATGAGGTGATTGGTTTATGCTACGAACATCATTTAGGCAAAACAGGTTATCACACTTCACCAAAAAAATTTACTGAAAAATGGGGAACACAAAAAGAATTGCTAGAATTGAATTTAAAATTAGCACAATGTTGCGGGGGAGAGATATGTCAATAGATTATGATAAGTTTAAAAAAGTATTTGGTGATGAGTTTGATCGTCAAAAAATAGATACTATGATTAATGTATCGGGACTAGAGGTTATTTCTAAATATGATGAGGAAATGATGAGGTCAAAGTTTAGTGCTTATGAGAATAATAGAATGAAAGATTTAATGACAGATAGAGAGAGAGAATTGTTTGTTGTCGTTAGGTCTATTGCCAATAAGGAAATAAATTTTTTACTTAATGCTATTTCAAAGCTATTAGTTAAAGATTAATTTTGGTTTGTTGTAAAGATTTTTTTAATAGTGAAAGTTGTAGGATCAAACTCTACTTTTGAACAACCTAGAAACAACAAGGCAATAGAACAAAAAACACACATTAGAATTATTCTAAAGTATCTAATTAAAGTTTTATGTCTTATCGCCTTGCCGTATATAATCATTTTATTTTGATAACATTTTAAATTTAGATAAATCAACATCTAATATACCTAAATTAGATATTCCAGCTTTTTGTAAGTGGTATTTGATTAAACCTAAAATAGCAGGATCACTATTAGAGATATGTAATGCGTCAATTAGCAATTCTTCTGTTTGTTCTAAATCATTAATTGATTTACCCTTAACAGATTGATTAAATTGCTTTTCACATTCCTCATAACATCTTTTAGAGAGATAATCTAAAATTTTATCTGTATAATCTCTCTCATTGCTATCGTCAAAATCTCTACTACTATAATCTTCTGTCCATTGTCTAATAGTAGAGTATCTATTAACTTTATCTTTTAGTTTTTGATAATCTTTTGACATTATGTTTTTTAACTCTCTCTCAACCTTCTCTTTTTCATCTTTAAACTTCCAATACTCTTTAGCAGAAGTTTGATACTTTTTAAAAAGATTGTCAAGATTTAGTGATTTAAAAAAAGATTTCCATTTCTTATCTTTCATCTTTTGTATATCACTTTCAAAGACCGCTTTTAAATCCGATCTTTGATTGTCTATTAGTCTTTTGACTTTAGACCGCCAATGCTCTTTATCTTCCTTTGTCATTGGTCTTGCTTTTGGTTGTTGTACATGAGTTGATAAATTACTCATATTGACCTTCCTTCCTTTATTGTTTGTTTTCGTCTTTTAAGTCTATAAATCTGTCAGTTAGATCATTTATAATATCGTTTAAATCGGTCAATTCATCACCCATTAAACAAAATTTATGGTCTTCCTTCCATTTTATTAGACTATTTATAGCATTATCAAGTCCTTCTAACTTTTTTTGCTGATAAATTCTGTCCCTATTAATAGAATCTCTTAAATCGTGGCTATCATCTCTTTGTGTCATTATTTCCCCTTCTTTTTTAATCTATCAATTAAGTTTTCTATTTCATCACATACATACCAAAAAACCCAACTCATTTTGCCGTTTCCCCAATCCTTCTCATTTCCATATCCCCAAACAAAGCAAAATTTATCAAGTGTATTATCATAAACTTTGCTTTCTATTTCTAACCATTTCCAACCAATTTTACCTTTTTTGTTAGGTTTAGGTAATTTAGGCAACTCTTTAATATTTCTAATCTGTCTTAAAATATATGCTTTTATCGTTCTCTCTCTTTTTGTTATGTTTTTGCCGATATAAATTGTCATTTATTCCCCTTCAATTATGTTTAAATCAATTAAATGCTCTTTAAATTCCTTCTTATTCATATATTTGACTTGTTTAAAAAAATATTGAAATAAGATTTCATTGACTAATCTATTATCATCAAAAATACCTTCTAAACTATTTTTGGCAAAATCAATTTTTTGTTGTTTAAGTGTCATTATATTAATCCTTCCTTCATTAAAAAAAATTTAATTAAAAATAATATTGATATTGAAATACCAATGCCAAAATGAATATGAATTGCGATAACAATTCCTAAAAATGCTATCGCAAAACATAAACCAAAGTATAATGCTCTTACCATTTACCTTGCTCCCTTAACTCGCCCTCAACCCATTCCAATTTAGTCTTATAATCCGCTTTTGCTAATCCAATCGGTATAGGTGCTTTTGCATATTTCCAAAGACACTCAAAATATGATTGACCTTCAAAATCGCCCATTGATGTTTTTAAAACATAATTACCACCTTGATATTTTAAAAGCATTTTTATTCGGCTAGGGTTATGATTATTCTCTCTAGCTATATCAAAATCATTAATCATATTACCACCCCCCACTTCTAGCATTAGATTTAATTATAATAGCATTACCCATTATAAACCTTTGCCCAAAATGTTGCTCCCATACATTTGAGGCGGTGTAATTAATGGCAAGATTTTTAAAAGTGCCTTCCTCATTGATAAGCATAAAATCACCATTAGGGAACTCAACACCTTCAACCCAACCTTCAACCCAACTTTGTGCGTCTTTTAAAGTTAGCTTTTCGCAGTCCTCTTTTATTTCAATCAAAGCAGTCTTCGGTGAAGTTTTAATTGAAATAGGTGTATCAAGTAATTTTATTAAATTACCTTCATCAGCTACAACTAAATGATTATCTGATAGCATTAATCCCCCTCTCATTTAACTTGTCTAATAAGTCAGCAGATTTCATTATTTCTTTATATGCCCACTCTTTAGATTTACTATTTTGATTTGAGTTTAAAATCATACAAGCAATATGAAGATTACCCTTCCATGATACAATTTTAATACTCTCTTTTTTTACTCTCTTTTTTGCTTTTGTCATTGTGTCCTCTCTTTTTGTTTTAATTTACTTTGGTTAAGTTTTATCAAAATATGTCAATTAGTGTCAATAAAATAATTCATTGATTTTGTTCTCACTTTGTTCTAATATTGGCTTTACTATGAAAGGTGG
>VMHT01145897.1_pt1 | contig 10135 bp, 10 predicted proteins | sample 4693611 | NCBI WGS metagenome assembly VMHT01 (sample SAMN12280063, study PRJNA550983) | marine metagenome | isolation source: seawater sampled from same location over 5 years 0.02-0.2 micron viral filtrate | place: USA: collected off the coast of southern California halfway between the port... ...
TTAATGCTTTTTCTAATTGATCTCTTAAAAATTCTATATTAACTTTGTTTGTCATATTCATCTCTTGAGTCTCTTCCATCTTCTCTACGGACTTATACAAATCCTCTAATAAAAAATGTTGTTCCTGGTCCACAGGGACCTGTTCTGATTTTTTTAATAAATCATTTGTAAACAACTCACGTGAAGTCTCTAACGATACTAATCTCGAAGTCAACTCTGTATATGCGAATACACCCATTGCGACCAGTATGATCAACGATGCTACGGTTTTCATCGGCATCTGTACAGCAGCTGATTCAGATATATTTAAAGGTTTATTTGACATTTTTTTTCTTTTTACATTGACATCTTGGTCCTGCTAATTTTTTAGCAACAGCCTCACATAAACGGTCTATTCCGTTAAACAGTGTATAAAAAAATCTATCAATCATCTATTTTAGGTTTTGGTTTTGGAAGTATATAATCTTTTGGTGGGATTTTCAATTTGCTTTTCTTTGATTTTATGAATTTATCTCCCATTAAATTGATCTCTGGGTTCTCTTTTTTGTAGCCATCTTTCATATCATCCCATAAACTTTGAGAATCCTCTGGTCTACTTCTATCAATTGCAGGAGTTACACCTCTACATTTTGATACCAATAAAGCAAAGTTTTCGTTGGTCGCAAGGCTTGGATTAGCATTAACTCTACCACACATTTTCATTAATTCTAATTGTTGTTTTAAATTTGCATTTTCTTTTTGTGTCTTACAGTCTGTGCCTAAATACTTTCTGTAAGTAAATCTTAAATACTGTTGTTCGTTTGTGCTGTTGTCCGAATAATTATAATCAGTATCTCTTTGTTCTGTAGTTATCTCCATATCACCACATCTTGCACCATACTCGTTAAGATATTCATTTTTAGGATATGCAGGTCCACCAAAAAAAGCTAGTAGGGTTAACATTATAATTAATATTGCAGTAAATCTGTAATCCATCCTGAGACTCTCCATACATTACCTGTTTAAATCCTTTATGTCGTAACTATGTTCTCTGACTTGATCTGCTAATTGTCTATATAAATTTTCTGCCATCTGCCAAGTAGACTCAGCAGAAGTTAGTCTTGTATTCTGATCTGTAATTTTATCTTTGGCAACTTTTAAATCTCTTTTAAGATCTACAATTTCTTGCTGGTTGGAATTGATAGTGTCTGTGAGATTAACAATATAACGAACGCCCGTAAATGTCCCGACTAGCACTGAAGCTACTACAGGTACCATTACAATATTTTTTTTTAACAAGTCGGCTAAGTTCATTGCGGTCTCGTTTCATACTATATAACTATAGCTATAATTAAAATAACAACAGCAACAGCTATTGCTTTTTTATGTTCTGCCACAAAATGTGGTATATGCTCTTTTAAGTTCATTTTAATTTTCCCCCTTAATGTATATCACCCCAATTTTTACCCTTCTCGTAGTCTACCTTGTTAGGTATCTCCAAGTCAACTGCAGATTCCATTATTTCTACAATCTTTTTAGCATGTTTATCATCTTTGACAGAAATATCAAGTTCGTCATGTATCTGTATATGTGCCACAATCCCTTCTTTATATAACTCTAACATAGATTTTTTTGTCATGTCAGCTGCACTACCTTGTATTAATTTATTTAATGCTTTGTAAGTATAAGCACGCTTGATGCCTGGTCCATGTTCCTGGACAGCTTGATCAAAGGGTAATGCTTTATGCATACCAAAAGTATTGGGTTCCCATAAATGGAAACGACAAAGCCGACCTAGTAAAGTTCTTATCTGTCCACGTTGCTGAGCTCTGTTAGATACAGATCTTGTCAAACTTTTTACAAAAGGTACTCTCTCGTGATAGATAGAAAACAATTCTTCTGCTTTATCTTTTGATACACCAAGTTCTGCTTGTAATTTAGCTTTACCCATACCATAAAATAATCCTAAGTTAATTGTTTTAGCTTGGTCTCTTGGTATCTCAGCCATTTCTGCAACGATTGTATGAAAGTCTGCATTACCATCTTCGTAAGCATCCTTAACATTAAATACGCTGGCGTCTTGATCAAGGGATGCATAGTGCACTACGAGTCTTGGTTCTTGTTGACTGTAGTCAAAGCATCCCCACTCGCAACCAGACTCGGGAATAAAGAGGGATCGGATCAATGGTCCTAAGTCTTTGTTGCGTGCAGGAATTTGTTGTAGGTTAGGATTAGAATAACTAAATCTACCAGTTACTGTCCCACCAGTATCTGATCTAATTTGATTTATATCTGCATGAATCCTACCATTATGTTCATGTTTAATAATTGTATCTATAAATGTTGTGTGTGCCTTGTTTATTTCTCTAGCTTTTGCTATACACTGTACTAAAGGATGACTATGAGAAGAGAGAAAATTTTTAGTAAATGAAGGCGCTTGGGTCTTTACCGTTCGTTCGTAGTCTAGTTTCAGTTTATCAAAAACTTTGGCAATTGATCGTGCTGCCCATATTTGAGGTTCTATCCCTGTTTCTAATTCTACTTTTTGGAGTAACTTTTCTTCTTCTGATGCTAGCTGTTGCTTCAGTGTATGAGCTTTTTGAACGTCCACTCTCACACCAAGAAATTTCATATCAACCAGACAAGGAAACAGATCTGTCTCGAGTTCAAAAATAGATCCTAGGTCCTGGTCCGTTAGTTCTTTTTGCATAACCTTCCATAAATTTAATGTTAGTTCTGCATCACGTTCAGCATAGTTACCTACATACATTGCAGGTAGTTTCCACATATCAGCTTTAGGATCTACTCCCCATTCTTTTGCTGCTTCGTTTAATTCAGATTCATTTTTACCCTGGCCACAGTAATCCCAACCTAAACTATTTAAATCAAATCTAAATCTATTTTCATTTACTAATGACGCTGCAATCATTGTGTCAACAATCTGTCCGTTAATTTTTATTCCCATCGATCTAATCCAACACACATCATACATTGCATTGTGAAATACTTTTATTGCATCTGACTTACAGACATCTGTAAACCATTGAATTACCTTACTTTTTTCTAGGTTACCACCACCTTCGTGATCAAATGGAAAGTATCCTGAGTAGCCATCAGTAGCTACAGCTATGCCTACAACTTTACCACGACCAACAATAGAACCAGATCCCATTGTTTTTAAATCTGGATCACATGTTTCTAAGTCAATTGCAATTACATCTGCTTGTCTAAGATCTGGAAATTCTTCTGGCTTAGACCATTCCGTTTGTGCTTTAAATACTAATGGTTTCATTACTTGTCCTCCTTTAGATTTTTAAGTTTGTAGTCATAACTACCTTTTTCATGTTCGTCAGTAATCCATTTAGCAGAATTTTCTACAGAATATATTTTGCTACTTACTAATCTATTAATTAAATTTTTAGATGGATCAACACCCATAGATGCATCAAACATTTTAAGTCTATTGTTAGGTTGTATAGCAAAATTACCGTCTTCTAATTCAAGAACATGACCACATTTATGTTGGTCTGGTTTTTCTGCATAGCCAAAATTTAATTCATTAAAATCTCCTGCACACCAATCAATTGTGAATAAATATTTACCTTTTCTTTTTACTTTTCTCCTTGATGTATATTGCATTGTAGCTCCAGCTAATTCATAAAAAGTTGTAACACTTACATTGTAACTAAAACTGTCCCACATAACTAATTCATCAAGAGGTAATTCTTTTACTCCAGGCTTTGTACAGAAAGCTGATATGGGTGCTCGCCACCATAGTCCACCATCTTCCATTAAGAAATGAAACATAGGCACTCTGTTTGGTATAGAACTAAAACCAAATACTCCTACTTCAAAATATTTATCGTGTGAATCTTTTTGATCTCTTAAGTAATTTCCTCTTACGCAGCATTCTATTACTGGTATGTTTGCATTTAAGTACGCCATTATATTTTAAACTCCTTTGATTTATTGTTTGCTTTTATTAAATATAAATTTTTTGCAGATCTAGTTACACCCACATACCAAACTCTGTATTCTTCATCTTGTTTTTCTAAAGATTTTTTAGCACCTGCCATAGTGTTTGTTGTTTGATTTAAAAATAAAACAACATTAGTTGCTTCTCCTCCTTTAGCTCCGTGTATTGTAGACACTCTGATTCTAGGTTCTTGAGATAAGTCTTCACCATTATTAATCATAGACTCCATATAATCTATTTGAGTTGGAGACACTTTAGTAAAAGCTTTTTGCCACGGTAAAGTAATATCTACTTCTGACATTCTTTCTTCTACTCTTTGTCTTTGTATGTCTGGAATTTCTTTTTCTTCTCTCATTTGATTCCAATATCCTATGTCTTCATACAAAGATTTACCAATACTATTTCCCTGTGCTGTTTGAAAAAACAAACCGTGTCTTTTAAGTATAGGTAATATTGGTTTTAATAATGAATTAGTTCTAGTTAATATTAACCAGTCACCTTTTTCCATATCTGTAATAAGATCTGTAAGTTTAAATCTTTCAACTATCTCTCCTCGTTCTTCTTTAGGTAAATAATCTTTTTGTATTCTATTTATTCCAACCCTAGATATGACATCTAAAGCTTTAGTTTGAATATCAATCGGGACTCTTCTTGATTTAGTTAAAGGTATTTCTTGACCAGGCCATGCAATAAAAGAATTTACATCTGCACCAGCCCATCCAAAGATTGCTTGGTCATCATCTCCTGCAATCCATACATCTGGATTGTCATTGTCTTTAATTAATTTTTTTAACATAGCCCATTGAATTAAAGATAAGTCTTGTGCTTCGTCTACAAAAATAACTTTTAGTTCTGGACAAGTTCCTTTTATTAAAAAACTTTCTACCATGTCGTTAAAGTCTATAAGACCATAAGTTTTTTTATAGTTAGTTATTTCTTTTGATATTGCATTTAATTTATATCCATCAATTCTAGTCAAGTGTTCATTAAGATTAAACTGTTCTTCTGGTGTAATTTGTTTTACCTTAGCTAAATTAATTAAACCTAAGTATTCACTGTCAGAAGAAAATATTCCATTCCATTGATTGGTTTCATGTTTTGCATATGTAATTTGAATACCACAAGTCTCACCTATTTTTTTATAGTGTTCTTCTTGCATTACATTTTCTTCTTTTAAACCTAATTGTTTAAATGCACACGAGTGAAGCGTTTGAAAATATGGTAAGTCTTTTTTGCTTAGTCCAACATTGTCTGCTAAGAATCTATCTCTAGCTTCATTAGCTGCTTTTCTAGTAAAAGCAAAGTAACCTATATTTTTTAAAGACATACCTTGGTCTATATATTTTTGTACTGTACTTAATAGTTTTCTAGTTTTCCCAGTGCCTGGAGGACCAATAACTTTATACTGTGCCATTAATAATTACTCTCTTTTCTCTCCACTGGTTGATATTCTATCTGATCCATGTGAAGTTGTGGAAGTCGACAGACTTTTATTGTTTTACCATCTACATTTAATGAATGATTAAATTCTACCTTACAATCTTTTTCTAGTTGTCTTGCAATTCTTTCTTCTGGAATTTTCCAACCACTACCTAGATGCTGGATGAAAGATGTAAATTTAAAGTAATGATTTCCGTCATTAGTATAACACGCACCATTTTTTATCTGTCCTCTTTGTTTAGCTTGTGGACCATTGATACAATATTGATAGAGCTCATCGTGTAATCTGTCTGCAATCTGTGTACCTTTTGGTGGGTAAATAGTTTCACAACCATTTCTCCATTCGTTTAATTTTGCTCTATAGTCTTTTGGTTTTAATGGTTCAAAGTAAACTCCTGTCTGTTCCCAGATTAAATTTAAAACTTCTTTCTGTGTTGTCATTAATTTTGTATTAGCTACAATAACTTCTACCTTGTCATCACTAGGCATAACTACCTGGAATCTATATTCTGGTTCTACATATTTTATTATTTGAAAATCTGTTATGTCTGGAAAGACTGAGATTCCGTCTGATGAAACACCGAATGGTCTAGAGTAACATACACCACGCATACACTTATCTTTAATAGGTTCTTCATAACAAGTATGTCCTGCTGTATCTTTTCTCCATGCAGCTATCTTAGAATCTAATTTTGTTTTGTCCCAAGGATCTTCTAAATAATTATAGTTTGCTTTAGATACTTGATCTGGCCATTTGTCTTTGTATTTCTTTTTAGCAAAGACCATGTAGTTATACATAAATCTGTCTCTACCATCATCTAGTTTTGTTTTAGAACACAAAGCTAAACAAGGTGGACCATCATCAAATTCTGGATCAGCGCCTTTTAAAATATTTGCATGTGTTTCTTCTACTAATTTTTCTAAATCTTGTTTACTAATTCTAGATGCCTCTGCTACTTTTATAAAAGAAGCTAGGTCTAGTTTAGAATTGTTTTTATCTAATGCGTATCTAACTGATTGACCATTGTTGTAGTAAGGTAAGTTAATAAAGTTTCCTGGTTTTGTGTCTCCTTTTTCGTCTTCCTTTAATTCTTTCTGTTTAGGAAAAATTTCTGTGGTAGGTTTCAAACCTAGTGGTAGCAGAAACGCTTTTAATCCATCTATTAAATCAATAGCTTTGATAGGTTCTTTTAAAAAAATATAACAATGTAATCCTCCACTCTTAGATAGTATTGGAATAAGTGGTAATTTGTATTGTTGAAATAGTGATAAGTATTTTTCAATTTTAAACTGACCATAATCTGGCGGGTCAATATCTATACAACCAAACTGTGCAGTTTTATTTAGTGTACAGGGTTGTACACCTATAGATATTTTTCCTTGTAGATGATCTTTGTAATCGTTGATAGATAAGGGTCTACCAGCCCATTCATAATTTGGTTTTATTTTGTTTTTATCTGCATCAACAGAAGTCCTAGACATATCAGCAATGCCAAAGTCTCCTCTATAACCAGTAAACAGCTTTATAAATTCGTCAACCATAATGATCCCGGGCGGGGCAGATCCACTCTCGCTTTTCTGCCCCTATCCTCGTTAGAGGAATCTAGTAATTAGATTCTTCTTTGTTAGTTTCAACAGAAGTTGCAGCTACATTACTTTTATGTAAAGCAGTATTGAATTCTTTAGCCATGCTATAGATTTCTGCATTGTCGACTGGTTTAACTAAAGAGACCGTCATTCCGTGCCAAGTAAAATTACCTTGGTTTTCGACAGATCTAATTTGATAAACTCTAGAAAACGCTGGAGCTGGTATAGACTTACCTGTTGTTTTAGATACAATTGCTTCATTATCCATTAATGAATTCCAACCTCTACTAGTTTTTAACTGAGTAGTTTTCAAAGGCATCAGTGCCTTCTCTGGTTTGTCTCCAAGAATAATAACAAAATGATTTGCAGTTTTGATAATTTCATTACCATTTGCTAGCACATCTTTTGTACCTTGTTTAGTTGTCTGAGCCATAACCTCAGGACCTCTATCAGGATGTATTGGTCTACCTTCGCTCTTATCAAAGGGTGCCCATTCTGGATATGTCATTTTGTAGAAACAAGGTATTACATGAATACCTTTCTCTCCACTATACAGTTTCTTAGTAACTGTATTATAAAACATCCCAGCTTCTGCACCTTCAACATATTTTGCATGTTTCTTTTTAGTTTCATAAGAACCACTTTGCAGCAGTTTTAGAAACGGTAAAGCTAAGTCGTCTTTCTCTATATTTTCTAGACCCCTTCCAGAGTCTGCTTCAAAATCTAGAGTCGCTATTGCACCTTCTTTTTTGACTGTTAAGTCGCTTGTTTCTTGTGTCATGTTATTTGTTCCTTGTTATTTTTGTTTTGTTTCCCTTAAACAGGTTAAAATGTTCAGAAGGCAAGTCTTGATTGCTCTCCACTCGCTCTCTGTACAGTGCTTTGAGAGTCATAGGTTCAACTTTCATTTTTTGTGAAGGTTGATAACCGTTCTTCTCAGCAAGGCTAGCATAATCGTTAGCCTTGTTATCTTCGCCACGACCAAAGGAAACAGTAATCTCATTCTTAATAAGATCACCCAGGTCATTATCTCGAAGCCATTTGTAGGCGCCTTCTCTGTTTGCTACAGGTATACTTGCGCCATAAATCTCTTTTACTTCTATGGCTGAACCATCTTGAAGTTTAAGAGTTTTTAATTTCATCTGTTCCATTATCTCTGGAATTACTTCCTCAGATATTTTATCAGCTGCTTCTTTTTTTCTCTTTAGATTCTCTTCCATAATTTTTACTTCGTCTTCTAAAGATTGCAACTGGATAACATAAGTAGATAAACTATTTACATTATCTATTTCGTTTACTTGTTGAGGGGAATCTGCCTCAAACTGTTGTGTTAGGTCTTCATTACTCATCTATTTCTCCTTTCTCGTAGAGATTAAAATCAAGAGGATAATACATTTGTTCTTGTCTATCCCATTTTAAACTTTTAGCTTTTCCATTATTTACTTTTGCAATAATAGCTCCAACCATAAAAATTATTTGTGGATCTCCTGACAATAATAAATAATCATTATCATTAAAATCTTTTAACAATCTTTCAAGTTTAAATTTAATAGGACCAGGACTCATAACAACCTGACTATCTTCTCTTAATAGAACTTTTAATTTACCATATTTCTGAGCACCAATTATGTTAAATTTAGGACGCCCTGCTCGGGTTCCTGGTACTTCTTGTAATACATAAACTATAGGTTCTTGGTTATTTTCTTTCATGCTTGACTTTCTAGTTTATTTTTAATATGTTGTCAACCAGAAAGAAGAATTAATTATGGACTATAAATTTAAAACAAAACCCTATGCACACCAATTAACTGCATTGGAAAAATCGTGGAATAAAAAAGTATTTGCATACTTTATGGAAATGGGAACTGGTAAAACAAAAGTTGCAATAGATAATATTGCTATGCTTTATGACAAAGGTAAAATTAATGGAGCTCTTATTATTGCTCCTAAAGGTGTATACAAAAACTGGTACTCACAAGAAATTCCTACACACTTACCAGATCACATAGATCACAAATCAGTTTTATGGCAGGCAACTATTAATCAAAAACAACAAAAGTTATTAGATACTTTGTTTGAACCCGGTGAAGATCTACATATATTATGTATGAATGTAGAAGCATTCTCTACTAAAAAAGGTATGGACTTTGCTGCTAAGTTTTTAAACTGCCACAATACTTATATGGCTATTGATGAGTCTACGACTATCAAAAACCCTAGTGCTAAACGTACAAAAAATATAGTAGGTATTGGTAAATACGCTAAGTACAGACGTATCTTAACTGGTTCTCCAGTTACTAAATCACCATTAGATTTGTATAAACAATGTGAATTTTTAGATGAATTTTTATTAGATCACTCTTCTTATTATACCTTCAGGACCAGGTATGCTGTAATGCGTAAAGCACATTTTAACGGAAGATCTGTAGAAATAGTAGTAGGTTACAAAAACCTTGGTGAGCTGTCCGAAAAATTAAAAAACTTTTCATATCGTGTATTAAAAGATGATTGTTTAGATCTACCTAAAAAAACATTTATGAAACGTATTATTACACTGACTCCAGAACAAGATAAAGTCTATCAACAAATGAAGAAAATGGCATTAGCTTTAATGAATGGTAAGATGATCACAACTGCCAGTGCCTTGACTCAGTTAATGAGACTACATCAAATAACTTGTGGCCACTTTAAAGCTGACGATGGCTCGGTCCAGGAGATAAAAAATAATAGACTGTCAGAACTTTTAGAAGTGTTACAAGAAGTGCACGGTAAAGTTGTAATATGGGCACATTATCAGTACGACATAGAAACAATCGTAAAACATATTAAAAAACAATATGGGGATAACTCTGTTGTAACTTACTATGGTAAGACTCCTAACGAAGAAAGACAGGATAACATTGCTAAGTTTCAAGACAATGAAAGTGACGTTAGATTCTTAGTTGGTACACCACAAACAGGAGGTTATGGTATTACTTTAACTGCAGCTAGTACTATGGTTTATTATTCTAATGGTTATGATCTTGAGAAAAGAACACAATCAGAAGCTAGAATAGATCGTATTGGCCAGACTAAACCTATGACATATATTGATTTGATTGCTGAAGATACTGTTGATGAAAGAATTGTTAAAGCTTTAGTTAAGAAAATAAA
>VMHT01022630.1_pt1 | contig 10134 bp, 21 predicted proteins | sample 4693611 | NCBI WGS metagenome assembly VMHT01 (sample SAMN12280063, study PRJNA550983) | marine metagenome | isolation source: seawater sampled from same location over 5 years 0.02-0.2 micron viral filtrate | place: USA: collected off the coast of southern California halfway between the port... ...
AGGAGTTCTGCTCCTAGTGCCCAGTCGGGGGTTGTTTTGGTCTTGCCTTCTAACATAGAAGATATGGTCATGGCTTGTACTTCGTGTGGAAAAAGAAGTCCTGCAGGTGTAGGTATTTGGGTAGCAATACCTTCTGCAGTAACTCCTATGATTGCGATAGGTGCTCCTTTGAAATCAAGTGCTGATACTTTAGTAAAGTTTCTATTCCAGTCTACATAGACATTTGCTCTTGAGTCTGAAGGAACTGTATATGGTGGTACTCTTAGTGCTTGTATGCCACTATTTCCTACCTTTAGTTGATAACTTCTTGCGCCTTGGAGTAGTCTTAACATTTCCAGCCCAAAACTGGGATAGAGTTTTGACTCGACGCTTAGGACCAAAGGCATCTTTCTCACTAATCCGTCTGTTTGTGGAATAGCGGTTAGTAGTCCTACGGCCTTTGTTTTTGACTCCAGCATAGACGGAGTACGTAAAATTCCTGGGTATTTGTATAGCCATGGGTGTGGATCTCCTCCAATTGTGGCAGTGCCTACATGAGGACCGCCGCCTGTAGCTTTACTAGAAGCTACGAAAGGTAAAACAGTATTAGTATTCGCTAGTGCTTGTGCTAATTCTCTATCTTTACCGTGAATGTCTTTATCAGGAAAAAATATTGTAAGTCCTGAAAAAGATGATTTATATAGTAAGTCTGCATATACATCTCGAGGTAGAGGATAGCCTCCGTACTTCTCTACGGTTGCTTCATCTATTTCTACGAGTGTAATGTTTTGATCTTGTGTTGTGGGGGTTGACATCATCAAGTAATCAAAGTACTTGAGTGTCAAAAATTCTGTGGGTTTCTGTATTTGTAAAAACAGTAAACCACCTAGAAGTAAAAATCCAATTATCTTTTTGTACATCTTTTTCTGGCTTTATTCCATACTTGATAGTTATTTACTACAACTAAAGTTGAACCTACATTCATAAATGTATATGCTTCACTTGAAACATTCTTATTTGATAATACATGCCCTTGAGCAATACTCTTTAATGCTACCATCTGCGGTATTGTAGGAACGTCTCCTAGAATAGGATTCGTTTCTTCTACGCAGTCATATTTTAAAGCTCTATATGTAGAGTATATATCAAGAATCTGTAAAGCTATAAATGCTTCTTTATGTAGTTCAGTTTCTTCGTGATAAGTTAAATTAAGTGCTGGAACAAAGGTAAACTCTTGTATTTGTTTAACCTGAGCTTTGCTTAATTCTGATGGTAGAGCTACCGCCGCTACCAACAATAATGTTAAAAGTTTTGCCTTCATCATCTATAAGTATATTATAACTTGTTCCACTATCAAGTTCTAGTCTTAAGTAATTATTTACTTGTCTTGTAAAACTAATCTCTGTCCCCTCTACTAAAGTAATGATATTAGTTTCTAAATCTTGTCCAATTTTTGTTCCAACTATATTTGCTCCTGAAAAGTCTTGTGTAAGTTGTTCTTGGTCTAATTCAGAAAGTTCTTCAATTACTGATAGTAAATCTTCAAAGAAATTTACATCTAGGTAGTCCACGTCTAATTCTGTGAACGTAAAATCTTCGTCTTCTGCTAGTAAGTCTATTTCTAGATCGTTGAAATCGAGATAATCAATATCCAGAAAATCGCCAACAGAATCATCAGCTCCGTCCACTCTTGAAACTTCTGTTCCATCTCTTTCCTTCGGTGGACTGACAATAAGAAGATTGTCAATCAATTCCAGGCTTATGTCCAATATCATTGGTTGAGTTGGTGTACTCTCCCACATACTTGTAACAGTAGACTGAAATGGTTTATTCAATACAACAGTGCCTGCAGCGGTAGCAACTATTATCTCTCCCGATGGATCTCCAAGATCATTTGGTAAAAGAATTATTAGTGCTCTTCCTAACTCGTCTACAGTAACTGTGAAGTCAGTACCACGAATACCGATTTGAGACGTTGGGGTATCGATTTGAATATTTTCTTTATCTATTTTCCCTAGTTCTCCACTAATAAAACGAAGTGTACCACTTGCAAAGCTTAACGCCATCTTCGAATTACTAGGATTCGCATCGTAGACAAACTCATCTATAATGAGTTGAGAGTGTTCTGTTAGTCTGACTTGACTCTCGTCTAGAAAAGTTATTCCGAGTCGCCCATTAGCGGTACGAACATCATCATAACTATTTATATTAAAATTAAGAGCAGCAGGTAAGGGTTCATCACGAACAACTTGACCTGCGCCACTTAACTCTGTAATGTCTCCTATGTTATCAGCATGAAGTGGACGTGCCACCATCAGACTGAACAATACAAATATTACTATTTGACGCATTACTTTCAATTTTCAACCAGTCTCTTGCTAGTGTTGATGCCTGTGTGATTGTCATTGTATTCGAATCACCAGTTAAGTCAAGATAAAAATATCCTGCATCATTAGCGCTGGCTCCATACCCACTTCCTGTGAAAGTGAGTTCATTACTATCTCCTGTGATATCCATGAAGTTTGTTGCATAAGCTGAATCTAAATCAAATTCAATTTCGTTACTGTCGCCTAAAATAGTCCAATCTAAGTCTAGATATGAAACATCATTAGACTCTCCAATATCTACATCTGCTGTGTTAAATGAACCTGTTACATTAACATTAGCATTAACATAGTCTGCTCCGTTTAACCCAGTTGTATCCATTGACCATTCAAATTCATTACTATCTCCATCAAATTCATAGAATCCTGTAAAGTTATCTCCATACATGCCGTCAGTAAGAAACTTATTTGATGATCCGATTTGATTAATATCAAGTGTCCAACCTGTGCCATAAAATATGGCTTTAGTCATTGTACCTGCTATTGCATCATCTCCACCAATTATGTTACCTGAACCTAACTGCTCAAGGTCGATAGCTGCATTACTCCCTGTTTGTTTAATAAAGATTTCATTATCTGCTACTAAACCAAAAGAAAGTAATAAAAGAATTATTCTAATCATGATTTTCTCCCATGAAATACCAATATCCTCTTTCCTGTCCTTGCATTATAAGTTCTACTATGGCAATTTCCATAGCCGCTTGTAAAGCAATTGACTTACTTTCATTCATAGCATTACCAGTTTCAAACTCTACGAGTTTTGTTCCTTCTGCTATATATCTGAAAAAGTCACTGGAAAGTCCTACGGATAATATGGTCTTTGTAGTAAGGACTTCTAATAAAATTTCGCCTGTACTCACAGACACTAATCTTATAGAAACTACTACTGTATCTTCTCGATACTGCTTGGAGTTACCAATACCCAAGTAACGAGCACCAACACCTCCAGTTAATAAGTTAGAGTTATAATCAATAACTCCTCCTTCTAATATAAGACCTGCAAACAATAGGGGTAGTTGCGAGTCTTTATCATCAAATCTCTCTCGGGTTGAACGAATAATCTGCCTTTCTTTTGTTATATGATCGATGCCTTTTCGTTCCACAACTCTAAAGAATTTTGAATGTTTAAGTGCACGAATTAAGTATGCTTCTGGTGCTTGAGTAATTGCACTAGAAAAATCTGCATATCCATCTACACTTTTTCTTTGACCTGTTAAATCTAGAAAACTATATACTGCGACAACAGGTCGTTGTTTCGCCACAGGTACTGTTTTTATTTGTTCAGTAATTGGTTGATTGACTATAGCACTTTTAGAAAAGCACTCTGCCTTTCCAACAATTGTAACTACATCTTTGTAGTCTGCATCTGGATTAGTTAAACAAGGTGATAGATAGTCTCTGTGCGTTGCGCAACTAGAAACCAAAATCACCGATAGGAATACTAATAGTAGTCGTTTCCCCGGTAGTTTCATTAAATATCTCTAATGTAATCATACTTCCATCTGATGTCCAAGTAATAAGGTTATCAAATAAAGTAAAACTTCCATTCTCTGCAGGATTCTCGCCAAATAGTTGATCCACTAGTTGTCGTGATAGCTGCGCGTATATTCTGCTCTCAAAGTTCTTTATAAATCTTGCAAGCGTGGTGTTTTCTGCGTCTCTTTCCAACGCTTCTTTAAGAGCTTGAATTTCAGCCTCGAGAGCTTCTTTTCTTGTAAACTCTTGGTTTTCAATTGTGAGGTAGTGACTGCTTGTACCCACTCCACTAAATGACGGATTTTTAAATTTAAATTTAATCTCATCTGCTGATACTCCACCTGCAAGTAATATTAGTAAACTAATTATTCTTTCTTTCTTCATTTTCTTTTAACTGTAAAACTGTGTCCAGTTTCTTTTGCAATCTTATCATATCGTTATCTAACATTCGTATTTGATCGATTAGTTGTAAGATTGTCATCTTCATTTCTTCTATTGCTGGGTCTATGTTCTCTGTTATTGTAGTCCAAACAAAGTATACAAAGTACCCTAATCCAACCATAGCAACAACTGGAAATCCAAACTGTTGAATGGCGTCAATCACGTCTTGCATCTATACTCCCCGACTCCACAAAGTTTTCTGCTCTAGCTATCTTATCCAAATCTGGTGTTAGTCCTAGAGCAGAACTTACGCTCATGTCTATTTTAATCATGTCGTTGTTCATTACTTTAATACGAGTAATTAACATTTTGGAGATTCCTCTAACTTCTTCAGTATCTCCAACAACATCTGCCATTATCTTTCTTATAATTAAAAATATAAAACCACCCATAAACAGTGCTGCTGCTATCGGTGCTCCGACTTGTCCTATAAGGTCAAATACTTCCATTATCCTCGTATATCTATTGTTGGTTGTGGTTCTATTATACACTCAACTTCATATTCGTGCCACTTCATATCAGGTGCTTCATTTGCAAAAAAGAAACATTTTTGTATATTACTATCTTGAAAAAAGATTCTTTTCTCAAACCCATCTGGGACTGTTGCTCCTGTATCTAGTACAAGACTGTTCTTGTTGAATATAATTATATTCTCTACAAATAGTTCTTCTTCTTCACCCCATTTTCTTACTGCTGCTTCTAGAAATCTCCAAGCACCTCTATTTAGTTTTTCATGTTGTAGTGCTGAATTAACGAAACTAAAAGTATCTTTTAAATTTTCCATAGTATCTGAAAAATGTGCAGCTGGAGCCATGTGTCCTTTATCCCATATATTCTTATAATAGTCTTTATTATCAGAAGTATGAATATCATCTTCCTTGTAAAAGTTTAATCCTTTTCTATCTACATTTTTAGGTCTGTCAGTAACTGTATATGAAACAAATACTGGTTGCTCTAATTCTGTATTATAAAGTACTTGATAAATATTCTTATCGATCCATACTTCTTCAGAAAATACTGAAAGTGATATTAATAGTGTTAAAATTAGCTTATTCATAATTGTATTGCTGTTATCCTATTGTCTCTCTCAACTGCTTCAAGGTCAAAGTTTATACTTACTCCACAACCACAAGCATGTTGCTCTTTGGGATTCTCAAAGACAAATATTTCATTTAGTCCTTGTTTTTGGTAATCCAGTGTCATTCCATATAAGTAAGGAACTGACGGTTTATCGATTAATATTTGTATCTCGCCAAAATCTAAAAGTACGTCCGAATCATGTCTATCGCTAGTAGAATCAAAAATATACTCGAAACCAGCACAACCTCCGCCTGTGATCCCAAGCCGTATATAACTAAATCGTTCTTCGGCTTTCTTTTGAAGAAGTTTCTTAATCGCTTCATCAGTAAGGTCAATCAACATTGTCGACATCAGGGTATCCTTTTATATCAGGCATGTTATCCCCATATAACTCTTTAGACTGTTCTTCAAAATCAGAATCCCAGTATATACCATCTAAGTCAATATCATTATGTTTATCTTCTCTTGGAATCTTTTTAGTTTTATCAGCGTGTAGCTGGGTTGCACCATGTTTAGGTATCTTCTTTCTTCCAAATATTTTATCCCAGTTTTCTGAGAATTGTTTAGTGTTAATTATTTTTCTAAGTCTACTGCCTTTGCTCATAATCTTCTATTGCCTTTTTTATTGCTGCTTCTGCTAAAACACTACAATGTACTTTTATTGAAGGTAATTGTAGGGCCTCTGCTATTTCTTTATCTTTTACAAGTTTTGCTTCTTCAAGTGTTTTTCCAAGTAACATTTCTACTAGTTTACTAGAAGATGCAATTGCACTTCCGCAACCATAAGTTTTGAATTTCATATCTTTTATTATATTATTTTCTACCATAAGTTGTATTCTCATAACGTCGCCACAGGAAGGTGCTCCGACCATGCCTGTGGCTACTCGGGAGTCAGATGGGTCAAATTTACCAACTGAAAAGCTTTGAGGGTTGTTTAAAACATTATAAAATCTATCGTTTACTTCTTTACTATATGCCATTATTTTTTGAGCAACTTTTTCATAAGTTCGCCATAATTTCCTTGTCCAAAACCATCTGCATTAATTTGGACGTTTGTCTGGGATTTGATAGAAGATGCTTTTGCTTTCTCTATTTCGGTCTGAGCCTTTATTTCTTCCATACGAATTTTGTGTGCCATTTGTAATAAGTCTACAATGTCTTTGCTAGTGAAGACTTCTGATTCCTCGGCTTCTTTCAGTTTCTGATCAATTATATCATCTAGTATAGTTCCGATTTTAAATCTATTGCGATAACCAGTATCTAAGTACACGGAATCGATGTAAGCCTTTACTTCACGTTTTCCAAGCCATTCAGATATTGTATTTTCGTCTACTGCTAGAGCTGTTGCGGTTTCTTGTATATTTCCATATTCAAGATAAGCATTAGCAATTTCTAAGCCTTCGGGACTCATCTTAGTTGCAATTTCATTTTTCATACTTGAATTATAACCCAACTTAAGATAAATGTCAAGAAAAATTTTTTAGAGCATCATTATGATGATCTGTGTGCGTCAAGTCTCTTTTCTCAAAAAATCCAAAGTTGTACGTGTGGAGGTGTTCTGTGAGCAGGGCAGAATGTGGTCTGTTATCCCCCCTACCATAAAAAGGGGTGGTGTGTCAAGAAAAAAACAAAAATAAAGGCACTTATTTTTCATACACTATTAGAGGGAATCCGTCAAGAAAAAATGAAAAATATAGAGGGTTTAATTACGCGTAAATATTGTATATTTAAGCGTAATTTTACATACTACTTATAGAGATAAATTATCTCTCGCACCCGAAAGGCGTAAAGCGATACACAAAGAGGTAAACGGAAGCCCAAGCTTCTATAACCTAGCTAGATATAACTGGTCAAGATATAGGTAGCAAACAAAAATACTACTAAAATTAATATTAACTTTAAATCAAGGAGACTACTTATGAAAACTAAAACTGAAAAAACTACTAAGGCGAAGAAGCCGAATAAGAAAGAATTGGAAAGAGATATATTCTCACAAACTGATCTTTTCGATATGTCGTTAAATCGTCAAACGATTAATAATATGACTGTAACAAATGCACTTGTCTCAGAATGTGTAGAAAATGGATTAATTGATAACATCTTTAAGAGGTTGACAAAATGACTATATCAAGATATTTTTACGATCTGTTTGATGGTGTGTTTATTCTCGATGTGCTTATTAGAGGATTAATTTTATTTGTCATTGGCTCGGCTACTCTCGCCTTGTTCCTTATGATTAACTTTTTACTATTATTATTATGATGGGATATTTAGCAAATTCGTTTTATCGTATGAGGTCATTACCCAAATTATCGAAAGATTCTTTAACGAAAAAGATTTGGGGAATACAAAAAGATTTATCAAAACTTTCTTTTCATTCTGTTTATCTTTTCTATATTACTAGAGAAGATACAAAGGGAAACTTAACAGAAAGATTTGTAAAACTCGGAAGAACGGCAGACCTAAAAAAGACAACGGCAAGAATTGAAAGCCATTTTAATTCTTATGATGGCTATACTGTCAATTGTCTTTATTGGGGAATGGATAATAACCCAACTCGTAAATGGGTATTGTGGCATTGTGACATTATTGAAAAAAGGGTAAATGAAACTTTGCAATTCAATGGATATTCACTCGCTAAAATTCCGAGAAAATTCCCCAAGGAATTATTTAGACTTGCAGACGATCAAAGTGAAATCACCTGTAAGGACTTTGTTAAAAAATTGGTTGACTTGCTCGACACTTCCAAAGAAATAAAAAACTTTGGACAACTTGCAAGAAAAGACTTCAAATTTATTACAGATGAAAAAATATAATCCTTTTGATAATTGGCATGATTTTCTAGCACAAACACATATCGAATATGTATTGGCAAAAAGAAGATTAGACCATAACCCAGAGTATAATGTAAGCCCAGCAGATTTTATTTCTGCACATTGGGATAATTTAATTTCATGTTTTAAAAAGGGGGTAAAATATGAATATGAAAAAACTAACAGAGCATGAAGAAAAATATTGGAAATACAATAAACAACTTTCTAATATTAGAAACAAGGCTCTAATTAAAAAGGGATACAATAAAATTGATGGTGAGGTGTGGACGACTTTGACATTTATCGCCATTGGTTTATTTGTTCTCGGTGTATTTGCTCTAGGTTGAGCAATAGGGAAACGGGCAATCCCTTAAATTTGCCCTTTCTAATTTACTTCGATACTAAGAAAATTAGAAAATGGTAAAAAGGATTTACCATCTTTTTTACTGTGTATAATTTTATATTGCCACTCTTTCCACTCTCGACTGGGTGAGGGGGTGGCGATATTTTACAAGGAAACTATGAAAGACTACTTAAATCTAATTGATAATATAAAGAGCGAAGAATTAACAAATTTGGATTATCAATATATTTTCAATACTATCGAAAAAGAAACTTTAATTTTTGACGATATAAAGCATAATATAACTTGCGTTCGTTATGAATTATTGAATTTATTGAAACATGATGAAAATGCCGTTTCGGAAACTGCTTATCATATGGCGAAAATTATTAACCTTCTGAGATATTGGGAGATTTACAAGGGGGAACAATTTACAGATGATGAAACCTAGCGATCCCAAAGGTATTTTATTTCCTTCTCCTGAAAGAGGGTTAGAAGATACCAAGCGATTTTTAATTCGTGTTTCTGTTATGCCTTTAAATAAACAGATGAAAATACTAGATGATTTTTTAAGATCATTGGCAAATCAGAATAGACTATTTAAAGGATTAATCACAAAATGTAAGAATGGCAATCAGACAAGGTTGTTAGAAAAACATTCTTACTGGTGTGTCAATTCTTCTGCTCTAGCTGTTAAGCATAGGGCAAAACTTGAAGATTAATTAAACGGAAACAAAAAAATTATTCTCTCTCAAAATGGGGGTTTTCCGATTTTTTGTTTCCTTGTATATATTGGAAAATCCCCGATCTTTTTTTAGATCTCAAAAAGATCTTACAGGAAATCCCGCACATCTTTTACCTCAAATTCTTGAGGATCGCATATTCCCAAAACTTATAATAGAATATAACTATCACTTATAATCCGATCCGGATATAACTAAAACTTATAATACACTATAACTATCACTTATAATCCGATCGGGATTTTTTTTTATTTTTTTAAAAACTCGCTCTGCGCCTAAGTGTTAATCTGAAATTTTTTTCGAGATCGCTTGCGCGCCTAAGTGCGAAACTGAAGTATTAAAGTGGTCTACTTTTTAAGCGGCGCGCCTGCGGCTGGGTTTCCCCTAGTCTATTATAACACGAATTTGAAAGCCTGTCAACTCTTGCAGACAAAAATAAACCCCGCCGTAGCGGGGTTATCCACAGGTTATCCATAGGGTTATGCACACTTGACCATCATCACCCGCCACACAGCGTCATGCAAGGTGGCGGTATATTCACAGCTTTGCCCAGCTTAGGTTCAACCTGAGGGGAGGCGAGTAGCGGACTATTGTCCGTCTACTAGCTCGAGAACCCATTGGATTGTCTCAACATTTGATCTGCCTAGGCTCTCAAAGTGAAACAAAGGTCTGTCTGTTTTCTCTGCAAGTTTTCTTAAAAGAGCTTTCTTGCTTACTCTTGTTTTTTTCTCGATTTCTTTTGCCATCGTTTCTCCTTATTCTTTTTGAGACCCATTTCCCAAAAACATATATATATTATAGGGGAGCCTTCTTGAAATGTCAACAACTTTCTTTGATCAATTTTTGTACAGGCGAAATTTGCGCCCATTTTACCA
>VMHT01201555.1_pt1 | contig 10133 bp, 23 predicted proteins | sample 4693611 | NCBI WGS metagenome assembly VMHT01 (sample SAMN12280063, study PRJNA550983) | marine metagenome | isolation source: seawater sampled from same location over 5 years 0.02-0.2 micron viral filtrate | place: USA: collected off the coast of southern California halfway between the port... ...
CATGAGACTGATTTACCAGATCCTACTGGTCCACGCAATCCACGAAAGAAACTATCGTCTTTCATAAACTCCTTAACAATAGGACCTGGTGCTTTATAGTTGAGTGATGCCATACTTAACTGCTAGTTCATATAGTTTTTCTACTGTTTGTGGCGACATAGCTGCAAGTATCTTATCTGCTTCCATATCGGTTACAAAGCCTTTTGGATAGTGCTTCATGTGTTGAGTCTTAACAACAGTTCTAACTTTATTCCATTGTTCTTTGCTATACACATTAGGATTAACTAATTCTTTTTTTACATTAGTCCAGCCATCATTCATTTAAATTTACCTCTATATTCAAAACCTACACCAATATTATCATCTTGATCTCTTGTTACTTGACCTTTAAAGCCACCTTTTTTATATTTTAAAGTCTGTTTATTTTGTTGGTCAAGTTGTTCTGCGGTAAATTCAAATCCATTATTGTGAAAAGTAATAGACCTTTTATTTTTATTTCTTTGTTTGCCAACATTAATATCTAAATTATCGGTTTTGTATCTTAAATTATAATCAACATCAGTTAATGTTTTTCCTTTGTCATCCATTATTGTACTAGCTGATCCTGAAAATCCATCGGTATCTGATTCTAATCCTGCTTGAATATTAATATCATATAAACCATCGGTTATTTCTGATCCATAAATACCACCATAGTATTCATTACTAGCATATGATTTTAACATTTGTTCTTTAGTAATTGATTTGCTTATAGCACTATCATTACCTAATGCTGCCTCTGTGTATTCAGATAAAAAACCATTCTTAGCATCTATTTCAAAACTTTTTCTTTGTATTTCTTCTTGATTTATTTTGCCATTAATAACATCATTTACATAGTCCATGTCCATCATGTTCATAGAGCTATCTGTTGATGGTGGTCCTGTAAAACCTTGCCTTTGTGTCATTCTGCCGTTTCTTCGGTAGGGTCCACTTAGCACCCACATCTCTCTATTACCTATTTTTCTTATTATCATGTCAGGTCTAATAGTATTATAGTTAGTCCAGCCATGTCCGATATAATTATTTAATTTGGTAGTGTATTGATTTTTATGTTCATCCTGCTCTATCATCTTATAACCTGACTGTTTTTGATAATTTTCTGATAATAAATCTGTAGCATATACACCACCTATTTTTGGGCTATAGAGTTTTTTTACAAACCCATGTGTAGTTTTTTCATCTAATGCTCCTGGATAATCATCATTTATATACTGTATTTGATTCCTAATACTATCTTGAAAACTATCAAAATTAAGAAAAGGTTCTCTTGAATCTACTCTTTGATTATCAATAATTTCATGTGTATTAACACGATAACCTTTACCTGCTTTTATTTCATTAGATGTAGCTTTACGACCAAAAACATTATTTATACCTGTTTCTTTTAAGCCATATGAAGATTCGTGCGCAAACATTGCAGTCAACATAGTTGCAGTAAACTTAGCTTTTTCATCAGAGAAGCCTAATTTTTTAGATTCTTGATAACTAGCAATATAAACATTAGCCATATTGTCTCTGCGTATTCTTTGATGTTCACTATTCTCTGGATCAAATTTTATTTTTTTACCATACATAGTGCGTTCTTGATTTTCAAAAACACTATAGCGTTTATCTTCTGGAAGTCTTTGTAATCCAAACCTTTCTCCTAATTGTATAGGCATTAAACCTCCTTAGAATTATAAATAAGTTCTTTAGACATTTTTTCTGCAAGTTCTCTAGAATGTCCTTTTAACATCTTTAATTCAACACATTGATCAAATCGTTTCTTTTGATATTTATCATGTGCATCTTGCATATTAGCATTTATAACTGAGGCTCTTATCTCAGCTTTCTCTAGTTTAGTTAATTTTTTTTTGGGTGTGCCTAATGGTTTTACTTTTGGCATAGTACCTCCTAGCAGTTCCAGGCTCTTAGTGATTTATTAATTCTTGATTGTGGATCTCTTGCAGTTTTAGCTGATGTAAGTTTAGACTTCATGCCTTTCATTCTAGCGCAGAAAGATTTACGCCTAGCTTTATCTCGGTTTGTTTTTGGTTTAGGCGCAGGAGGTTTTAAGTTACCGCCTGTAGATCTGTTGTAACTAGCTCGACCTGCTGCATTTAATCCACCTTTAGGATTCTTACCAGCTTTGCGTTGCCATGCTGGAGTTGTCATTAATATTTAATCTTCTTTGGTTTAGGTGTTTTGACCTTCTTTTTCTTCATACCCTTCATGTTTTTTTCCTCATCTTCATTAGTTTATTGCGGACTGCCTTTGGCAGATCCTTCATGTGGAACAACTTCTTACTTGATTTTGTATGAGTCTTGCCAGAATGTAAAGTACCATCTGCCATCTTGTGGTTAGCACCTTTAAACAATGTGCCATCTTTAGTGTAATGCGGTACGCCTTTCATTAAAGATCACTAAAAGTTTTTTTATCATCTAACTCTTTTTCTTTTCTTTCCTTTCTCATCATACTTCTTGTTTTAGTTTGACCTTTATTACTAGTTGTTTTAGGTCTATTTTTTCCTTTAAATCCCATTTCTTTAATATACGCTTTTTTTTCTTTTTTGTTTAATCTTCCTATAGAGCCTGATGCACCTTCATCTCTGCCTTTTTCAAAACGTAATTCAGACTTCTGTATGTCTCTATCAGCTTTATTGTCTGCTTTTTTCGCTGCATTAGCTTTATCAGATAAAAATTTCTTTTCAGTTTTCTTGCCACCTTTTTTCTTATACATCTTATAAGCTAACTTGGCTGCCTTTGCTGCTGCTGGGCCTAATATTCTTACGGCTGCTGCTACTGCTAGTATTGGTAATGCCATTATGTACTCCTATACTGTTTAGTTTTTTGAGCAATCTTTTTAGGCTGACTACTAAACTGTTTACCTTTGGCCGTATCTGCTCTTTTCTTAGCCGTAGTCTTAGCATATTCTTTTGCTGACAGTCTGGCAATAGCTTTCTTTGGTAGATAGCGTTCGCCTGTCTCACTTGATTTCTTACCTGACTTCGTACCCCAGTCTTGCTTAGACCATTTGGATAGCTTGTTGGATTTCTTTTTCGCACCTGAGTATGTACCACCAGACTGCTTGTAATACTTAACGGCTAACTGCATGGCTCTGGCTGAGTGTTTACCACCCATCTTAGCTTTGGCTCTGGCTTTGGCTGCGGCCCATTTAGCAGGGTTGCGTTTGGTTGCGGTACTCATTTGTTTTTCTTTTTCCTCGCAGCTTCTCTCCTTGCTTTTCTTATGTTCCTTGCATTTTCTGCTCGTAGCGATTCTGTTGAACGAAATTTTTTGCCACCTGGTGCAGTATCTATAGACTCTTGTTTTCTTTTTACTTTATCTGCAACTGCTTTTTCTACTTTCTTTGCTGATTTATCCATACTCTTTGGCCCTGCTAGTTTTTCTGCTGGATCTCTTTGGCCTTTATATTGTTTTGGCTGTTTAGTCCCACTGTCTACTCTTTTTTTAAGTTCATCTGATTTGTTTACTCTTTGTTGTATTCTGGCTTTATCAGATAAAAATTCTTCTTGGCTCATCTTAGTTTTCTTTTGAGCAACTAATCTTTTATGCAAAGATTTTGCAGCTCGGACTGCTTTTGGTCCTAAGATTCTGACTACGGTTACAATGGGTAATAATGGTATCGCCATATGAAAGACTATAACTAAAAAAAAATATTTTTCAAGAGCGAGTTCTCAGAAAAAATAATGCGTGGATACTACCTCTTATGTAAGGTCAAGGGCAATTTTTAAACCCCCATACGATGTATGGCGCTTGTAAAAATTACTACCGTAGTCAGAGCAGGTTATCCTAGATCAATATGTACCTTGAAGTCTCCAACAATCTGATGTTGATGTTTATCGGGTGCTTTGAATCCTGCTCTGTCTAATATATCCTTCGCTGATTCCATTTGAACATACTCTGACTTGGCGTTCTGTGTGAGGCTTAATAGTTTATGCTGAGCCTTTAATGCACTGATACCGAAAGACTCTTGTATCTGTTGATACATATACTCAGCTACATGAGGCTTCTTTAGAGTTGCATAGCCTTGTGTACCAGGAGTCTTTCCCTTGAATCCTGCGACCTTTGAGGCCTCACCGACAGAACACCCTGTCGATACTAATGTGTCCACTAGTGCCTTTTGTCTACTGTTCAGCGAAGGTTGTTTCTTGGGTAATAATGCGTTGACATTGGTGAGTTTGGCCATATAAAGTATTTCGGTTGTTGTCGTTCTTCGATAGTAACTACTGCCGTTCTATCTGTCAAGCCACCCAACATAACCTATTGATTCTATTACAACCGAAATCCTCATTTACGCATGGCGAAAGTCAACCGCATACAACCCTAAAGTCAAAGGCCAACCAAAACGGAGAATCTTTTCCACACATAACATGACCAACGGAAAAGATTCAAACAGCGTTTCCGTTTTGGTTGTTAGTCCCTATATATGTGATTGGTTGAGAGTATCCTAAGAGTCCGCCCACTTTGTCAAATTGTTTTTTTCCGTAGGCCTGACGGACCAGTGGTCCGCCTGTCCAGACCACCCCCTACGGAAATAAACCAAAACAACGGATCTTTCCGTTGTTTTACCACAAAGGAATTTGACAAAGACGATAAGGCATTGGGCGGACTCTTAGGGCGTGGTGCTTAATCACATAGATATTATGTATGATGATTGTAATTTAATATTAATATAACTAAAAGGTAAATTAAAATGAAAAATCTTAGTAAAAAACAAGTAAATGAAATAAAAGCTACTACTTTAAAGTACATCGAAGCTAGACACAGTCTTGAAGCTTGCTTCGAATCTACTAACGGAAGTACATATAACCCTAACTTCTCAGCACAGATTGAGCTTGAAGCATTACATACCGCTTACTTCTCTACATTATCTGGTGCTAACAGCGCCAGATTCAGATTGAGTACAGCGTATGAAATGAATCAAAACCCTGAGTGGCTACACAAACTAGAAGATACTGTAAGTAATTATGATTACAATCTGCAGTTACTTGAAGCTCAAATCCAGGCTTGGAAAGAAGCTAAAGATTCAAGACCTGATTTGGAATTAACATTCTTTAGCAGTCAAGATATCTTTAAGAAATTCAAAGCTAAACGAGCTTCAGACTATGCTAATAAAACAGCAGTAAGAGAAGCTTCACAAACTGCTAAAGTAAAATTAGATAAAGTAGAAGAAAACAGAATCAAATCTGTAACTACTCCACTTCAATCTACTATATAACATAGACGAGTTACCTGCTCTCGTAGTCAAAAGCAGGACTTATTTTTTTTAAACAAAAGGCATAGTACGACAGAAAAACGAGTCGTACATTATAATAAAAACAAAGTCAAAACCCAGAATTAATTAAGTATGGTATACGATAAATTATTGTAATCTTAGAACAGATGGTATACACTTATTAGAACAGTTTCATTAGGAAGAAAGAGTTAGCTTTCTCTGTAAAAAAAGCATGTATTACTGAGCGTGGGTTTGAATCCCACTAAGTATAGGTACTACACATCAGATGGCGAGTCTTGCAGTTACCCATATTGGTATGAATGTAGTACTGCCCTTATAGACTTATGGTCAGAAGCCTTAACAGGACAATGGATATTAAGCTATAAGATATAGATACTACTACTAGCGTGGCATAGCATACCGACCACTAGGCGTAAGCGACAAGGGTTAGTAGTATCGCTCTTTGTGTGTGCATAGCCTAGCGCGTGGCTAATGTAACAGCAGTCCAGGACTTGCGTGTACACATAGGTATAGGTACTACAAGACTGGCAAAATGAGGTTGCTTCTTATTGCGCTTCATGTCGTAGTACCGCCCTTAAGGTATAGGTACTAGTCCATGTACATTGTATTATGGGTAGGAGTCTGCGTAGAGTTGTCCGCTAGTACCGCCCTTAATTTTATATTAATCACAACTTGGAGATACATTATGGTACTAGGTATATTGTTAGTCGCACATTATTTCGTGTGGGTTCCTGCTATTGTCCAGGCTATTCACTAGTCATGGGTGGTATGGAACAAATATTATTATTGGCAGTATTTATAATCATATTTGCTGTCGCAGTCAAATCATAAACAAAGAGGTGTAGTCATGCAGTTAATCACAAAAGAAATAGAGCGTAAGCTCAAAGCTAATCAAGCAATGATGGATGAATCAGAAGCAAGAGGTGATGATTCATTTTCTATTGTTGATCGTGAAGCAGTCGTTAAGTTATTCAACCCAGTTGGTGCAGGTACCTGGTTTCTATTCAGTATGGATAACAATGGTAGAGCATTTGGTTGGGCTAAGATATCTGATGGGGAGTACGGATATGTAGATGTCAATGAGTTACAACAATTAGATGTTGGTTTTTATCTTGGTATAGAAAGAGATATAAATTTTACAGGTGATACATTCAACAACATAGTAAACGAATGGAGTTAATATGGGTAAAGTAATAAGCGATAAACCAGACAAGCTAGTCAGTATTAATGGTAAGTCTGAAGATAAAACTTGGTATAGATATACAGTAAGAAGAACCAGGACAGAAATAACTGAATGGGAAATAGAAACCACTGAAAAACTTGATAAACATATCTTAGTGCATAGTGCTTTATGGCGTGAAAACACAGGTGGCAACAAGGCATTTCCATATGGTTTAACTGAGTACAGTGGCTTTGATGTAGATGTAGGACATGGCACACCATTGATTGATCACGACACAATAGAATGGACACACAAACTGGAGGATTCAAATGAGTAAAGAAGATTTTTTAAATGATTTAGAGAAATGTATTAATAGTTGGTGGGATAGTTTGCCACCAGAAATACAAGACGACATCAATGCACTTTATGATAAATTTTTAGATGCTGAACTTAATGAACAGAAACAAATAGGGGGTAATCAAAATGGCTAGAGGTACACCAGAAGAAGATTTAGATACATACATGGACGGGCAAGATCAGCAGGAAGCAAAACTTAATCAAGAACAAAGAGAAGCAGAACATACAGCCTGGACTATACATGAGTTTATAGATTCAGCTCCAAAATTATTATCTGATAATCATACAGATGACATGGAAGTAACACACCAAGTAACAAATCATGTACTTAGAATTGATATCAATATGACTGAGGTAGAGTCAGAGATATTGACAAAGTACATCAATGATGTGGGTAGTAAGTTTGTAAGAGTAAAAGTATTAGACGAGGATTAAATATGGAAGCATGGCAACGCAGATACAAAGATAAAAAACAAGAAGCCTATTATAAATATCGTGATAGGTTAATGACAACAACCAAGCCTAGTTATATTAGGGCTTCAACATTTAAAGATGTTATACATGAAACTGCTATGCGAATGGCACATAAATATATGACATCACTACGCACAGGAGAACGCAATGTCTGAATTATGTTTAACAATGGAAGAACAAGTATGGTTAGTACAGCTTATCAGTACCAACACAGAGACTGCTGCAAAGTTTATGGACAATCTCAATGAGAAGAATGTAACGGAGTACGACCAAGAGTACATCAGACTGATGACTGAGTGCTATCAAGCATCTAAAAAACTAGGTCAAGTGATAGATAAAATTAAACACAACATAAAGAGGTATGAAAATGACAGAAGTAATAGCTAAACCATTTGAAGATAGACCTGACTATTGGGAAGGTAGATATATTAGTATCAGAAGCGCACTACTAACAATAGATAGTGCAGGTATAAGTTTAGATCAAGAAGCAATAGCAAAGATGTCTCCAGAAAAAAGAGTTTTACATTTAGAAACTATTGCATTGGAGGCCACTAAATATGAGTGGGAGATATGTGCTAAATAATTTTATAGAAGGATTAAGATTTATTTTAATGTGGGTGTTTCTGCCAATTATTGTTATGTTAATAGTGCTAGGTTTACTAGATATATTAATTAACTTTTTGTTTTGGCAGGGCTATGAATAATTAACTATGAGGGTATTACTATGAAGATAGATGCAAATGATGTAGATAGATTGTGTGATGAGATAGATATATTAACAAAAGATAAAGCTAAGTATAAAGAGTTGTGGTTGGAAGAAAAGTTAGTTACTGATTTTTGTATTGATTATGCTGTTATGCAAAAGAAATTACATCGACACAATCATAATCATTGTGTTAAACATGTCATTGATAACATACCAAATGATAATTTGTTAGATGTATCTAATGCTTTTCAAACAAGATTAAAAGAAAAGTTAAAAAATAAACCTGGTCTGTTCGATGATATTATGAACAGTATAAATCAAGAAGCATTTGTAAAAGGATAGGAGATAATATGAAAGGTACAGGAAAAATACGCAAGGTAAATAAGTATAGCTTAATACAACAACATCTTATTAAGAAAGGAAAGATAACAAGCTGGGAAGCTATAATAAAATATAGTGCTACTAGATTGTCGGATATTATTTGGAAGTTAAGAAATGCTGGTTGGGATATTACTAGTGAATGGGTAACTAAAAAAGATGGCACTAGATATACTGTCTATCATTGGAGAGGACAAAAATGAATAAAGAAAAGTTAATGAATAAAGTTGCAGACCTTGAAGTATCTCAATCAGTTGCAGAGTTTCGTAACTGGTGTGCAGATAATGATATTAAAGTATACAAAGATATTGATGCTGCAATTATCATACAAGCTGCTGAATGTGTTAATGATGAAGAACAATTTTTGAGGGATACAGAAGATGAAAGATAATATAGGTTGGTACATAACATTTATATTGTTAGGTATAGCATGGTATGTGGTCATCACGCTATGACATACAAGGAATTGGTATACGCTCTTATAGCCAAGAGAAAAAAATATAGAGTAGACACAATGGCAGTATCACAAATGATTGGTGTAGCTGATAGTTCAGTAGGTGATTGGGAACGCATGAAGAAGTGTCCTAATGGGTATAACCTAATGGCATGGGCCAACGCATTAGAGGTAGACATTGTAATCAAAGATTATGAAACCGAATGTCCAGCAGACTTTGAAGCATCACCAGAAGTAATAGCCTGGACTAAACAACAGGATATAAATTATGACAGAGAAAAAGAAAAGTTTATCGACTACTACACAGCAAAAGGTCGAACAGCAAAAAACTGGGAAAGCATGTTCAAACTTTGGGTACGAAGGGCAGTCGAGTTTAGAGCCGAGTCAAGTGGAACATATAAAGCACATGATAAGGCTTCGCCCACCTTTGTTCGAGAACGCCGTAAACGAATCCTTGATATGTCAAATGTATCGAGTAAATTTCTTGAAAGAAAAAGTAAGGACTAAAGATTTTACCGTAGCTGTTGCTAAGTGTGAAGATTTACTTGCACCATGTAGACTAGGAGATGTTCAAGTTATGCTTGAAACTATTTGTTGTACATTTAGTTGTTCAGCACCAGAAGAACTGGGACTTAAAACATATTGGGAGTTACTTAAAAAGTATCCTGCAGGATTATTTCCTTATGTAACATTACATATATGTTCAACCTATAAATATCCTAGACTTCCTTTACCAGTTGACTTTGTTACATACCTTGATGATGAACACAAGAAAGCATTTAATTTTTTAGAGAATCTTAAGAACGCTGGTGCTTGGGCTTTACAGCTAGAACAGAATGGAGTAAAATATAGAACATGAGTGTAGTCAAATATATAGATATAGACCGACATAAAGGTTTAGGTGGGTCAGATTCACATGCTTTAATGCAAACGAATGTTACTCCTATCCATGAGCTATGGGAGTTAAAGACTCAGCGTAAGCCTGGACCAGATCTGTCTGATGTTTTACCAGTACAGATAGGTACATTGACAGAGGACTTTAATCTACAATGGTTTAGTAAACAGACTGGTATACATACTGAACCTTATCCAAAAGAATATATCAAAGAGGATTTTAGAATGGCACACTTTGATGGCTGGTGTCCAGAAGAACAAGCTATCATAGAGTGTAAGCACACTAACCATTACAATAAATTAGAATATGTAAAGGCTAGATACTATGCGCAGATCCAACATTACTTAATGATGGCAGACCTTGATGTCTGTTATCTATCAGTATTGTTTGGTAATGCACGATGGGAATACTGTGCTATCCCATCACA
>VMHT01099778.1_pt1 | contig 10132 bp, 10 predicted proteins | sample 4693611 | NCBI WGS metagenome assembly VMHT01 (sample SAMN12280063, study PRJNA550983) | marine metagenome | isolation source: seawater sampled from same location over 5 years 0.02-0.2 micron viral filtrate | place: USA: collected off the coast of southern California halfway between the port... ...
AAGCTTTAAAGAAAAAGCTTAGAAGTATGAAAGATGCCGAGTTAGATTTTCAGCGCAAGAAAATTTCAGATTTCAACGATGAACAAGCTGAAATAGTTAGTGACAGGATCATTCAAAAAATAATGAAGAATTTCGCTAATCATTTAAAAGGAGATTCCGAAACCACCGATGAAAGCCTGGAACTAATCCAGAAAGTATTTCAGCTAGAAGAACAGGCCAAATGAACAAAGTAATTCGCATTGGCACCAGAGATAGCGAACTCGCGCTTTGGCAAGCAAAAACAGTGCAAAATGCATTGGAAAAGGCCGGCCATAAAACCGAACTAGTTCCTGTTAAATCCACGGGAGACCTTAATCTAGACCAGCCACTTTACGAAATGGGCATCACCGGGATTTTCACCAAAACCCTGGATGTCGCCATGATAAAAGGCGAGATTGACATCGCTGTACATTCTATGAAAGATGTACCTACAGCACTACCCAAGGGCATTGTTGAAGCTGCGGTTCTAAAACGAGCTAATACTAAAGATATTCTTATTCATAAAGGCCTTGATTTCTTAGAAAGTGAAGGCATTATTGCCACGGGAAGTCTTAGAAGAAAAGCGCAATGGCTTAATAAGCACCCTAATCATAAGGTGGTAGATTTACGTGGAAACGTAAATACGCGAATGAAAAAATTAGACGATAACGACTGGAACGGAGCTATTTTCGCAGCTGCCGGCCTTGAGCGCATCGCTCTAAAACCAGATAATTTCACAGATCTTAATTGGATGATTCCAGCCCCGGCACAAGGCGCAATGCTTGTGGTGGCCATGGAAGAAGACGAATTTACCCGCAAAGCACTTGCTTTATTAAACCATAGAGAATCTGAAATTAGCGTGCATATTGAGCGCGAATTCTTAAAGGTTTTAGAAGGTGGTTGTACCGCCCCAATCGGTGCTTTAGCCACTATAGATAAAGATTTGGTTTACTTTAAAGGCGCATTATTTAGCCTGGATGGGAAAGAAAAAATTGGGGTAGAAAAAACAGTTTCCATACACGATATTGAGAATCTTGGAAGGCATTGTGCTGAAGAAATTCTCAATAATGGCGGTGCAAAATTGATGCAGCAAATTAAAGCTGAAATAAATACCGAAGGCTGATTCTCATTTAAATAACTATGAATGAAGAGCATTCTCTCTACCAAAAAACTCATTAACTCCCAGAAACAATTGTTTCTCAATTCGGGATTAAGCCTGGTAGAATATAATGCGATTGTAACCGAAACTACCAATTTTAAACTTCCTTCAGAAAAAATTGAAAACGCCATTTTCACCAGTAAAAATGCAGTGAATGCCGTTTTAGAAAAAGTTCAACTTAAAAATTGTTTTTGTGTTGGAGAAAAAACCGGGGAGCTTTTAAGTGACAATGGATTTCATATTCAGGAAATAGCAGATTATGGCAAAGATCTAGCCGAAATTATTACCAAAAAATATGCTGCTGAAGAATTTACTTTTTTCTGCGGAAATAAAAGAAGAGATGAACTTCCTGAGGTTTTGCAAAAACAAAATATCCAGTTTAAAGAAATTGAAGTTTATAAAACAAGCTTGAATCGGCAGTCCTTTTCGCAGGAATTTGAAGGTATTTTATTTTTTAGCCCCAGTGCAGTGCAGAGTTTTACAGCTAAAAATCAGTTAAAAGGCACTACCGCTTTTTGCATAGGAAATACCACGGCTGCAGAAGCCCAAAAACATACAAATAACATAATAATTGCTACCAAACCAACTATTGAAAATGTGATTGTGCAGGTAGTAAACTACTTCGGAGCAAGCTCACGAAGCATTTAATATTTAAAAATATAATTTGATTTCGAGGTAAGCCTCGGAACATTTAATCTCGATGAGCGAGTAAAATATTCTAAAAAATGATTAAAAACGATCTATTTCTAAAAGCTTTAAAAGGAGAAACGGTAGAACGCCCACCGGTTTGGATGATGAGACAGGCAGGCCGTTACCTTCCAGATTTTATGAAGCTTAAAGAAAAATACGACTTTTTCACACGCTGTAGAACACCGGAATTAGCAACCGAAATCACCGTGATGCCTATTCATCAAATAGGGACCGATGCTGCTATTTTATTTAGTGACATTTTAGTGATCCCACAGGCGATGAATATCGAGGTAGAAATGAAACCCGGTGTTGGCCCGTGGTTGCCAAATCCAATTCGTACTGCTAAAGATGTAGACAATGTAATTGTTCCAGATATCGAGGAAACTTTAGGTTACGTAATGGACGCCATTAAAATGACCAAACAGGAATTAAATAACGAAGTTCCACTAATTGGTTTTGCCGGCTCTCCATGGACAATTCTATGCTACGCCGTGCAAGGGCAGGGTTCTAAGAATTTTGATAAAGCGAAGAAATTCTGCTTTACTAATCCGTTGGCTGCCCACCAATTATTACAAAAAATCACCGATACAACTATTGCCTATCTTAAAGCAAAAGTTGCTGCCGGAGTTGATGCAGTACAAATTTTTGATTCCTGGGGCGGAATGTTAAGTCCTGTAGATTACCAGGAGTTTTCCTGGAAATATATTCAGAAGATCATTGATGCTTTAAAGGACGAAATTCCGGTAATCGCCTTTGGAAAAGGATGCTGGTTTGCCCTTCACGAAATGGCAAATTCGGGAGCTTCAGCTTTAGGAGTAGACTGGACGCTTAGCGCCAGGAACGCTCGCTATTTAAGTGGCGGTAAAATCACCTTACAGGGTAATTTTGATCCTTCAAGATTATATTCTCCTCCAGCAGAGATCAAAAGAATGGTAACCCAAATGATTAATGAATTTGGAAAGGATAGCTATATCGTAAACCTGGGTCATGGTATTTTACCCGATATTCCAGTTGAAAACGCACAAGCTTTTGTAGATGCGGTAAAAGAATACAAAGCTAATTAGTGGCAGTCTGGGCGCGGATTAAAAACATGAACTTTAAGGAACTGCTTGCGGTCTCTAAAGTTTTTATAATTAAACCGCGCTATATTTTACCAACCTACCGGGCAACGATTGAGACCATAAGAATTTGTGACGATCTTTATAAAAAAGAACATCATAAAAATGGGAAAGAAAATGCCTTTAGACACGCCCTCTGGAATTATTTAATTTGCCAGAAATGTTTTAAAATTTCAAGATCGGTTGAAGCTGCCAGAGTTTGGAGTGACCATTTTACAGGTTTACACGAAAAACTTTCTCCAAATAAAAAACTGGCCAAAGCTATGGATTTACACAACAACCGGTTTGGACAGGCTTTATTTAAAGGAAATGATGTTCCCACTGAGAAAATTATTCTTCTGTTTCAGGAAAAAATGAAAGTGGCTATTAAGGTTTCCAAAGTAGAAGAAATAGAAATAACGAAAGAACTGATTTATATTGACGATTGAAAATGAGAGCGGAATTTTATAAATATATTGAAGATTTACAAGATCGCATCTGTAAAAAACTCGAAGAGATAGACGGCACAGCCAAATTTCAACAGGATCTTTGGGAACGTGAAGAAGGTGGTGGCGGCAGAACCCGGGTTATAGAAAATGGGGGCGTATTTGAAAAAGGCGGCGTAAATATTTCGGCAGTACACGGCCCTTTAGCTCCGGCAATGCAACAATATTTTAAAGTTGGCGATGTAGATTTTTTTGCCTGCGGACTCAGTTTGGTGATCCATCCTAAAAACCCAATGGTACCCACAGTTCACGCTAATTGGCGTTATTTTGAAATGTATGATAAGAACGGAATCATTTTAGACCAGTGGTTTGGCGGCGGGCAGGACCTTACGCCTTATTATCTTTTTGAAGAAGATGCCAAACATTTTCACAAGGTCTCAAAAGAAGCCTGTGATAAACATTCCCCCGAGTTTTACCCAGAGTACAAGAAAAAATGTGATGAGTATTTCTGGAATTCGCATCGAAATGAAGCCCGTGGAATTGGAGGATTGTTCTTTGATTATTTAAAAGCTTCCGAAGAAAAAAGTATTGAAGACTGGTACAATTTTGTAACCGAAGTTGGTGATAGCTTCCTGGAAGCTTATGTACCTATTGTTGAAAAACGTAAAAAGTTATCATATTCTGAAGCAAACCGAAACTGGCAGGAAATAAGGCGTGGCCGGTATGTGGAATTCAATTTGGTACACGATAAAGGCACGCTTTTCGGTTTAAAAACCAACGGAAGAATAGAAAGTATTTTAATGAGTTTGCCTCCTCATGTGCAATGGGTTTATGACCACCATCCAGAACCCGGCAGTGAAGAAGAGAAAATATTGAAGGTTTTGGAAAAACCGAAATCTTGGGTTTAACTGAAAACTGATTTACTGCTAACCGAAAATTGAAAATATGTATCCATTAAAAAGAAATAGAAGATTAAGAACCAGCGAGGCGATGAGAAGCCTGGTTAGGGAAAACGCAATAACTCCGAACGATTTTATCGCGCCACTTTTCGTGGTAGAAGGAAAGAACAAAAAGGAAGAGATCGCTTCTATGCCTAATTATTTTAGGTTTAGCCTTGACTTGCTGGAAAAGGAAGTAAAAGAGCTTTGGAGCCTAGGAATAAAATCGGTTTTGCTTTTTGTAAAAGTGCCGGAAAACCTAAAAGACAATGCGGGAACGGAAGCTTTAAATGCTGACGGCCTCATGCAACGCGCTATAAAAACAGTGAAAAATTCAGTTCCAGAAATGCTGGTCATGACCGATGTTGCGCTGGACCCCTACTCTGCCTATGGCCACGATGGTGTAATTGCCGATGGAAAAGTAATCAACGACGATACTACTGCTATTTTAGCTGAAATGGGACTTTCTCACGCCAAAGCCGGCGCCGATATTCTAGCTCCAAGCGATATGATGGACGGCCGAATTTTTGAAATGCGCAGTCTTTTGGAAGATGAAGGTTTTCACGAAACCGGCATTATGAGTTACAGCGCGAAATATGCTTCAGCATTTTATGGGCCTTTCCGGGATGCACTGGATTCTGCACCTGTTGATGCCGAAAATATTCCGAAAGATAAAAAAACCTACCAGATGGATCCTTCAAATCGCGAAGAGGCGGTTAAAGAAACCCTTATGGATATTGAGGAAGGTGCCGATATTGTGATGGTAAAACCAGGCTTGTGCTATTTAGATATTGTTCGTGATATTAGAAATGCAGTAGATGTTCCAGTTGCGGTTTACCAGGTTAGCGGCGAATATGCAATGATTAAAGCTGCAGCCGAAAAAGGTTGGTTAGACCACGATGCTGTGGTTTTAGAACAATTAACCGCCATAAAACGAGCCGGTGCTTCTATGATTGCCAGCTATTTCGCTAAAGATGCGGTGAAATTGATTTCCTAATTTTATAACTAAAATTTAGCGATAACCAATCAGGTTTTTATATACATTTACAGGGTGAAAAACCAGAAAAATTTGAAAGCTTTATATGCGCTATTTGCCATATTGTTTATGTCCTTTTCGGGGCAGGGCTTCGCTTTTTCTGGTTTTTCTACTCATAATCTTGATTCCAGGAATTACGATTACCTGCAAGCCGACCAAAATAAACAAGCTGTAATCTTTTCTGAAGTTATCTCTTCTGAAAATACCATTTCAGAAGAAAGTTTTTCTAATTTTTCAGGAAATCCAGCTTCTACTTTTACTTCAAAAGAACCCTTACTGCTTCCAGTTGAGAAAAAATCTTTTTTCAACTGTATAGACCAAAGGCAGTTAATACTTCAACAAATATATCCTTTCCATTTTTTCTGGTGAATTGCTTGATTTCCGAAGAACTTAAGGTTTTTCGCAATTCATATTTAGCTCAAAAAAAAGAGCAAACAAATTAAAATTCACCTAAATATTATTAAAATGGATACCGTATCTACACTAATTGGCCTTGGCCTTTTAGCCGTGTTTATGCTGCCAATATTTTACCTGATTTGGCAACAGAACAACAAAGAAAAAAACAGGCTTAAGAACCTTAAAAAAATAAGTGCCGAAAATAACTTAACAACCGATACCGTTGAGATTTCGGCCAATTTATTGCTGGGTTTAGACAGTAAAGCAAATAAGCTGCTCATAATAGAGCCTGCCAATAATATGCAACACCGGGTTTTAGATCTCACTAGAATAAAGAATAGTAAAGTAAATTCTCATCCTTTCCCAGAGAATCATAAATTAATTAAAAGTGTTAGTTTGGATCTTATTGAAGATAGTAAGAACCAAAAACCTACTGAAATCATCTTTTATGATGAAGATGACAATGAGAATAATAACGCATCAGAAAGGTTAGTAGCAGCCCAGAAGTGGCAAAGGATAATTAGTGCAAAACTCTCAGCTTAAGGCTTAATCAGCCACTCTTATTCAGCCTCGATTTTAATCTATCGGGGCTGTTTTTTATGTTTTATCATTTCTTTGCATCTGTTTGCAGGAATTATCTTTAAATTAGTATTTCAAACAAGCCTAAAAACCAATATGGGATTACTAATTTTATTTGCTGTTCTTTCCATTTTCTTTTCTTTTATGTGTTCAATTTTGGAAGCAGCTTTATTGAGCGTAACCCCTTCTTATATCAAGATAAAAAATAAGGAAGGAAAAGCATATGCCAAGACCCTGGCAAATTTTAAACAAGATATAGACAAACCACTAATTGCAATATTAACGGTAAACACCATTTCGCATACCGTAGGAGCAATTTTAGTAGGTGTACAGGCCGAAAAAATCTATGGCGATGGCGGTAATGCTGTTGGTATAGTTTCCGCAGTTATGACGGTGGCAATTCTTATTCTTTCAGAAATAATCCCAAAAACCATAGGCGCAACTTACTGGCAGGCTTTAGGAAATTTCACTGCTAAAGCACTTAAAATAATGATTTTCCCGCTTAGGTATACCGGTATACTTTGGTTGATGATGCTTACTACAAAACTAATAGGGAAATCGGCTCACGTTTCTTCTATGAACCGTGAAGAATTTGCTGCCATTACCGATGCTGCCGAAGAAGAAGGCGTTTTTGACGAAAGTGAAACCACGGTTATTAAAAACCTACTTGTATTTAAATCGGTTAAGGCAAAAGATGTAATGACGCCATATTCTGTGGCGATTATTGAAAATGAAGATACCAGCATAGAAGAATTTCACCGAACTCATAAAAACCTTAAATTTTCCAGGATTCCCGTTTATAAAAACCAAACCAACAATGTTACCGGTTTTATTTTAAAAGATGATGTGTTGGAGGAAATGATAGATGATAAAGGTGCTGAACCTCTAAGCACATTAAAAAGAGATATTTTTATGAGTGCTGAAGACACTCCAATCCCCGAACTTTTTGAGAATTTTGTTCAAAAAAGAGGGCATATTTCCATGATTGTAGACGAATTTGGAAATACCGTTGGCCTGGTAACCATGGAAGATATTATTGAAACTTTGTTGGGGCTTGAAATAATGGACGAAAGCGATAGTATTGAAGATATGCAAATGCTGGCCCGCCAAAATTGGGAAAAAAGAGCTAAACGCCTTGGGTTAATTCAAAGGAGAGACAATGAAGAAAACGAAGACGAAAAATCAGATATTTCTGAAAACTCCACTGGGAACAGCCAGAATTAGCGGAGATGAAGAGGGGGTTTCGGCCATTCAGCTTCTGGATGAAAAAATTCCAACTCCAATAGAAATTCCCGATTTTCTTCAGTCGGCGTTTCAACAATTAAACGATTATTTTAACGGAGAACTGGAAGAATTCAGTTTAAAATTAAACCAGCAAGGAACTGCTTTTCAGCAAAAAGTTTGGAAAGCACTTAACGAAATTCCTTTCGGAAAAACCTGTAGCTACCTCGATCTTTCCAGGAAATTAGGTGATGAAAAAGCAATAAGGGCAGTAGCTTCAGCCAATGGAAAAAACCCACTTTGGGTGGTAGTTCCCTGTCATCGTGTAATTGGCAGTGACGGTTCCCTAACCGGTTATGCCGGTGGATTGCAGCGAAAACAATGGCTTTTAAACCACGAAAACAATACTTCACAACTTTCAATGTTCTAAAAACCTCAGCCTTATGACCAGATTTTTAAAGATTCTTGGCTCGGTAATTCTCGTCCTTTCTATCGCCATCGTTATTCTGATTATTTTTGATTTCGGTTATATTTTCCGCGGAATTCAAGCCACTTATTTTCAAGGTCACAACACTGCTTTTATAGATGATTATCCACATTTTGAAAACAGGCTGATTGAGGCAGGAACTGAACCTAATAAATGGCCAGAACATTCCAATTACAACTCTGTTGAATCAACTCAAGATCTAGCCCAATTAAACGAAGAGCTGGAAACTGCTGCATTTTTAATTATTAAAAATGACAGTATTTGGTTTGAGAAATATTACCAGGAATATGGCCCCGACTCTAAAACAAACTCCTTTTCTATGGCCAAAAGTATTGTTTCGGCATTATTGGGAAGCGCTATTAAAGATGGATATATTAAAAGTCTGGAGCAACCTGTTTCCGATTTTTTCCCACAGTTTGAATCTGATCTAAAAGTTGGAGACCTGGCTTCTATGTCTTCTGGCCTAAACTGGAATGAGAATTATTATAATCCTTTTGGGATGACTGCAAGGGCCTATTTTGATGAAAATATTCGGGAATTAGTCTTACGCCTAAAAGTAACCGGAACTCCCGGAGAGCGCTTTAAATACCTTAGCGGCAACACTATTTTACTCGGTATGGTTATAGAAAAAGCCACAGGGGAGAATCTTTCAGATTATTTAAGTCAGAATTTATGGAAACCCATGAATATGCAGCACGATGCGCTTTGGCAACTAGATAGCAAAGAAAGCGGGATGGAGAAGGCCTATTGTTGCATAGCGTCTAACGCAAGGGATTTTGCACGGTTTGGGAAACTTTATAAAAACAATGGACAATGGAATGGCAAACAGCTATTGAGTCCCGAATTTGTTACGCAATCTACTCAGCCAAGATTTAAAGACAGTCCGGAATATGGATACGGATTTTGGTTAAGCGATTATAAAGACAAAGATATTTTCTATATGCGTGGTATTCACGGTCAATATGTTATTGTTATTCCCGAAGACGATCTAATTATTGTAAGATTGGGGGAAAACCTGATTAAAAAAGATAAAGACGAAGAGCACGCGCCCGATTTCTATAAGTATATTGATGAGACTTATAAAATGCTAAACGATGTTGCAAACAATTAGGCTAGAGCATATTCTCTTTCTCGATATTGAAACCGTGCCTGAATTCGAAAGTTTCAATGATCTCTCTGAAGAAAAGAAGTCACTCTGGGAAGAAAAAACACAATACCAGCGCAAAGACGAATTTACTGCAGAACAGTTTTATGATCGTGCCGGAATTTGGGCAGAGTTTGGCAAGATTGTTTGTCTCTCGGTTGGTTTTTTCAGCTTTAAAAATGACGAGAGAACTTTTAGACTAACCACTTTTAAAGATGAAGAAAAAACTCTACTCCAACAATTTTCAGAATTATTAAAAGAACATTTTTCAAAACCTCAGCATTTACTTTGCGCTCACAACGGCAAGGAATTCGATTTTCCCTTCATTGCACGCAGAATGCTAATTCATAATCTTCCATTACCTCTTAAACTAAACTTGTTTGGAAAAAAGCCCTGGGAAGTACCACATTTGGACACTTTAGAGTTATGGAAATTTGGAGATTACAAACACTTTACATCTTTAAAATTATTGACCAACGTGTTAAAAATTCCTTCTCCTAAAGATGATATTTCAGGGAGTGATGTAAGAAACGTTTTCTACGAGGATAAGGATCTGGACCGTATTGTTAGCTACTGTGAAAAAGATGTGCTCGCCATTGCACAGGTTGTTTTAAAACTACGCCAGGAAAAATTATTAGAAGCATCAGAAGTGGTTAGCGTATAAGCCTTTAAAATTTATGAGTCTTATCATATCTTTAATCATTTTAACCTGAGCTAAAGAATTATCCACCAAATAATTACTAACTTTAGAATATAACCGATAAATTTTGTTGTTATGTATTTGTATATTGAAATGTGGAATGTTACCCATCAATGGATAAAACTTAGCGTTGAAGAACGTCGCCGGGTTTTCACAAATATGGAAGAACGCATTAAAGAGATGAAATCTCGAGGTGTAGAAAATATGGGCTGGGCCCGTAA
>VMHT01124073.1_pt1 | contig 10132 bp, 8 predicted proteins | sample 4693611 | NCBI WGS metagenome assembly VMHT01 (sample SAMN12280063, study PRJNA550983) | marine metagenome | isolation source: seawater sampled from same location over 5 years 0.02-0.2 micron viral filtrate | place: USA: collected off the coast of southern California halfway between the port... ...
GGACGTAGTCAAAAAGTACCTTACTTAATTTTATACGCTCACAGTTCAAATCCCTTACATGCTTGCCCGCAGATATGCCAAGACCCAAAGTAGACACGGAACCACTAATACCAGTGCTACATACATCTTGAGACATTGCAGAAAATGACGGGGCGTTAGCTGAATTAACGGGTACATCTGACCCATTGGTAGTGCTGTTACTGGTTGTTGTTGATGTTGTGTTGTTTGTTTGCCCATCATTATTGTTTGTTGTTGTTGATGTATAGCCACCTGTAATTTGTGTATTACTCCCCGAAGAATTTGTTTGTGCGTTGTTATCATTTGTTGAATCTCCCCATGCAGGAACTGTACTTACAGTTAATATAAAAGTTAATAAAAATGTTATTAGTAAATTTTGTTTTATTATTTTTTTCATTATTCCTCTATAATTTTATAAATTTTAAGATTGCCCTCAAAGTCTTGTCTTAGTTCTGCTTTTACTCTGTCACATTCATAACGGATAACATTAACTCTATTATCTGATAAATTTCTTTCTGCTTCTCTCTTTGCTTTTAAACATTTAGACAAACCATCTGTCATCATATGCCCATCCATTGAACCATTAACATACATAATCATAGCAAATACTGTTTCAATAATTACCATTTTGCCTTACTTTATCTTTTAATTTTTCTACATCACCTTGCAATTTAGATACTTGGTCTTTTAAAAAATTAATGTTAACTGTGTTACTCATCATAGATTCCATTTCTGTTTGCATAGCTTCTACTTGTTCAGACATAAATTCAATAAGCATGTATTGTTCTGAATCAGCAGGTAATGTTCCCATTTCACCACGGGGCCATTTAATTCTAAACTCTGTATTCTTTTCTAAATCTTTTTCTGTTAATATTAAGGAAGTCTCTACTTGTGTTAGTCTAGCTATTACACCAAAGTATGCCCACACACCAAATGCTACAGCAATAATAATACTAAGCAAATTTCGTATAGGCATTGCTACACTTGTGTTATCGTTTAGTTTCATTATTTTTTAACTAAACTTCCACCAAAATATAATCCAATAATTGCAGACATTAGGTGAGTATCTAAAGGTGTAATAACAACACCAAAAAATTGTTTATCCATAGTCATTTCTTTTTGTTCTATTAAGAATAAAAAACCTCTAGAAAATTCTGTCCAAGTTAAGTAAACACTTGTATCAAAAAATACAGGTGCTAACTTAGGCCAAGCAATGATAAAAAATACAGCAGTTAATGCTATAATTCTTCTAGTAAATTGAAAACCTTTATTGTCATAGTTTCTTGCATCACTAATATGTTTCATTTGATTATCGGCTCTAGCCAATAACATTTTTTGCTCGTCTTGTTTTGCTTTTATACTCTGTGACCAGATGGACATAACTCCACCTAGAATACTAGAGCCTAGCATTGTAATCATTTCTACTGGTAACCCACCTAACATCTACTTTTCTCCCTATACTATATTACTAAAGATAATTAAAAGTAGAATAGCGGCTACCGCACCTGCGGCTATCTTCCCTTTTTTACTTAAGCCATTCCACATTTCTTTTAATTTATTCATGTTTCCTCCTAGTTGTCTAATTTCTTATTTATATTTTTTAATTCTGCTTCTATTACCGCAATCCTAACTTCAATTTTTGTAAACATAACTAGAGCTTCCTCTATTCTGTCTACATCCTTTTCCATTGCAGATATACGTTGTGAAGTCATACCCCAAGTTACACCTAGAGCTAATACAATCCCTATAAACCAAACTGTATCTTTCATGTTCATCATAATCTATCTCTAACTGTAGCGTTTTGTAATTCTTGATTTAATTCGTTTAACATTTCAGTTTGATTACTCTCAAGCTCCTCTTCTGTAAACTCCGCAGTTTCACGAAGTAATATTGCTTTAATTACACTATCATTTAGAAACTGTTGTAGCGTATCGTTTGTAAGTGTATCTTTATATATATTATCACTTTCTAGTACTTTACGAACAACCCCTGCTAATTCTGGACTTTTAATAAGCTCTTCCATCATATGTGCTTTTGATTTTCTAAATCTTTGAAGTGACATTTCTGTTGCTACATACTTAGGAGATATTATACCTCTATTAATTGAGTATAATCTACTTATTAAACTTTCAACAGATAACGATTGCGGTAACTTAGCTTTGTTTATATCACCCGTATCAACACCACTTTTTATTAATACAATATTAAGTATAGCGTTCATATCATCAATGTGTTTCTGTCCAAAAACACCTACTAAATTTTTATTGTTTTGTTTTAAAAAAGCTTTTGCTCCTAAAGCATTATCAAAAAATGAATCCGTTACATCTAAATCTTTTATTGGTTTTTCACCTGCTGTAGATATAATATCTTTACCTCTTGCAGGCCTAGAAAAAGTTTTATAAAAATAATCAGCAAACAATTCTTTTGTTATAGTATCAAATTGTTCAGCACTTATTTTTCCTTCACCTGTACCAACAATTACTTCTTTTAACTTATTATAGTTTGTTAAATCTCCATTTCCTTGAATTATTTGTTTTACAAAAACATCTGATTCAGTTAATGATTGACCAAAATTATAAAGTATAGCGTTACCACCTAGTTGTGTTTTAGCGTACTTATACTCTTTTAATTGTTTTTTAGTGTTTATTTTAGCTTTTTTAAATACTGTAGCAAAAGTTTTATTGTTTTGTAATGCAAGGCTTCCAATGTAGGTATTTCTTGCTAATAGATTATCAAAAGCTAAATTTGTGTTAGCAACTGTATCTATGTTAAGTATATTTATTTCTTTACCATCAGCACCGGTAATTTTAAACCAAGTGCTTGAGTTATCATCTAATTTTATTTTTTTATTAATATCTAATTTTGTAGTGGATGAAACATTATTTATCTTATCTTCTTGTAATATTTTTTTAGTAGCGTTCTCACCTAAAACTAATTGACCTTGTGGAGTTCTTCTAAACCAGTTACCCAAACCATCTTGTAAAAATCCTCTAACAATTTCTAATTTTTTAACTGTTTGAGGGTCACTTAAATCTATTATATATCCAATGTCATCTTGACTTCCACTAATTACTTTAGAAGCATCTCTTTTCCCAACCATAGGGGCAACAACATTTTTCATAAAATCACTAGCATACTTTTCATCATACAGTAATCTACCATAATCAATCCAGTTGTCGGGGTTAGTTGCAGTAGTAAATCTAGCTACATTCCCATCCGGGTCACCAGTAACTTGTTTGTACAAGTCAGTAGCATCTTCATTTACAGGTTTTACTTTTTCAAGAACTTTTGTGCTGTCTGCATTTGCATTTTGACTTGTTTTTAAATGGGTTCCTGTATCACTTACTTTTGTCCATTTTTTTAAATCAGTAAATCTATCACCATTCCACTTATTAATATAATTTGTATACGCATTAGTTGCATCAACAAATGTTTGCACTAGTTCATCATTACCGGAGTTGTTAAGAGTTGTTTCTAAAACTCCGTTTACTTGATTATACATCTCCATAAATGTTCTAGATTTAGGTTGTAATTTTTCAACAGCAGAATAAGCAAAAGAGCCTATACCACTTTTAAATTCCATAGCCTCTTTAAGATTCATTGTTATAGGTATATTTATTACAAACTCATCTTTGGCTAAAGAAGAACTTGTATTTAATCCTAAGAACATATCTCTTATATCAATACCTGTTACAGCAGATTCTGGGATGTCAATAAAATTAGGATTGTTCTTTTTTATTTGTTTTTGAAAACCTTCAAATAATCTAATTGATTCTTCCCCAGTAAGATTTCTATTTTGAAGAAGTATTTCTGTTAAATCAGTTCCCTCTCCTGTTTTATTAACTCTGTTCCATGCTTCTAATACAGCCTTTCTATTTCCAAAGTCTGTCATCCAATCTATAGTAGACCTAGTTGTAGCTTCTTGAACAACATTAACAAATTTAGCTGTTTCTGAATTTGATGGTAATTTATTTGATATAATACCTGTAGGCTCTTTCAACGAACCAAATCTTCCTTGTGGGAAAATTCCTCCCATCATATCATCAAAGTATTCAGTAAAATCTAATTTAATATTTTTATCTAAATCGTATAATTTAGAATATAATTTTTTATATGAAATCTTATCGGCTTGTTTAAAAGCAAAAACTATGTCTGCCATACCATTAGTTTTATAATTTGAACCATCAGTTCCTAGCTCATCAGCTATATTTTTTAAATCATCTAATAGTCTTTCATCAAAAGCTTGTAATAAATTGTTAGCGGTTGCTTGAGCACTTTCACTAAATCCGTTTTCTTTTATGTTTTCTAACATCTCCACCATGTTTCTAACATTTTTATTTAACGCATCTGGATTATCAAATAAATTTAATCCTTTTTCTAAGTCAACCATAGCTTCTAAAGCCGAATCAAATTCTATTGCTTTTGCATCTAAGTCTTCATTTATTAACTTTATGTTCTCATTTATTTTACTTGCAAAATTTTGTACTTGAGGATTATTAGGATTTTTTTCTAATAACGTAGACATACTATTATTTATAACTGTTATTAGGTTTTGACTTTCAGCCATTTGATTATTTATTGTTACTAAATCACCAGAAGTAAAACTTGTATTTAGTTTTTTTATGTTATACATTTCTGCAACAGCCTGTAGTGCCGCTAATCCAGTATATTGTGATAAAGTAAATTTTACTAAGTCTTGTTGTTCTGCCGGCATATCTTTTAATAAAACTTTTAGTGATTCATCTGCGGCGTTCATACTAGCAAGTATATCCAATCGTTGCTCTGATGGCATACCCTCTACAACATTAATAAATTTTTTTATTGACCTTGTTTCAGATACATTTAATTTTCTTGGTAATCCTGTTACTGCATCATTTATTATTATATCTTGTACATTCAACTGTAAAGATTGACCTAATAAGTAGTCTCTAACTTGTGGACTACCGGGAATAATACTTATACTATCTAAAACTCTAGCAGTATGTAAAGCTGTGCTTCTTGCAACTCCTTTTACCCCTTGCTTAAGTATAAATGGTTCTGCAAAGGCTCCAACTATTTCAAAACCTGCCGCAACTAACCCATCACCAAAAATGTCTCTACCGACTCCACCAGATATAGCCGCAACTGTTTCATTACTCACTAAACTTTTATCTGCTTTTGTTAAAAAATATTTAGGTTTTAATCCTAATTGATTTCTAATTAAACTATCTTGTGCTGTTCTAAGTTTTTCTATTAAAGCTGTATCTCCATTAGCAACAGCATCATCAATTTGTTTACCTACAGTATCTATTTCTTTTTGTAAATTAGCTTTTATTTGTTTCATGCCAACTTTACTAGCTTGTCTTTCATCAAGCCTTCTCACAGTTTTTTGTATAAATTTGCTAGGATTCTTTTTTAATTTTTCATTTGTTACATAGTTTTTAAGGTAATAGTTCATTGCCTTTATAGGGTCAGCATGTTTTAATCCTTTACCTGTGTTGGCTAAAACGTAATCAACAGCACCATTGTACGCAGTAGTTCCTTGAATACCATATGCAATACCCATACCATTTAACACTGCTATATAAGGCAAACCTTCTGTTATAACATCTGTGGCATGATACATAAAACTATCAGTTGGGTTTTCAAACATTTTTATCATCTCACTTGTCATTTCAAAACTTGTGTTATTATAAACAATGTTTTTATGTAAATTTTTAAAAGGTGCCCACAAATATTTAGTTTGTTTTTTTTCATCAAAGTTACCAACTAATTCTTCTACAAAAGCTAATTCAATTGCTTTTTGATTTGCGTATTGCTCTACATTATCTAGGTAATCTTCATCTGTTTTTAGTAAATCATTTCCTTGAGGAAATTCTATTTTACCTTCTCGTAAAGCTGTAACATCCATTCCAAAGATATTAAGATTTTTTTCTGGGTCAAGTAATTTTTTGTCTGGAGCCATACCACTTGTTTGATATTCTTTGCTAAGAAATGCGTATCCACTTAAAATTAATGATGGAAAATCATCTACAAGGTTACCAAACATTTGACGAGCTTGAAATTCAAATGAGTAATCGTTTACATCAGGTATAAGATAAGATAAATCTTTTGTCTCCTCATTGTACTGTAGTTTTCCGTCTTTCATATACCAATGAGCTTCTTTTAATTGGTCACGAAGTTCTTCTGCCTTTTCTGGCGTTAAACCTAAATCAGATAACTGAGCTTCATATAATCTTCGATTTCTAAGTTCTTTTCTACTATCTATTCCCGGAACAAATGTTCCAAGAATATTTTTAAAAGTACCTATCTCATCTTCTTTTGTGTAGTCTATTTCAATTACTTTGTTGTCTTTTGTTACCGCCCAAGATTTACCCTCGTTATCTCGTTTATTACGAACAGAATCTAAATCTTTTGTTTCACCTATACTGTCTCTATTGTACGTTATTGTATTATATATGTACTCTAGTTTCTCAGAATTAGATGCGTTTTCTAAAACATTGTCTAAAAATATAGGTTTGCCACCATTAATATTATCGTAGCCAATGGGTTTTTTTGAATTAAAGATTGGTATAAAATCTTTGTAGTCTTGTTTTTCATCTAATGAACTCCAAAATTGAGAAGACTCAAAATCTAAATTACCTATCTCTTTTTGTAATAGCTCTTGAAATGATATGTCGGGGTCAGATTTGTTGTCAGTTATAACAAGACTAGACCCAATATCATCAGAACTTTTTAGTAATTGTTCTACCTGTTCTTGCTCTGGTGGTTGAATTTTTACTTGAGGTTCATTATTCATTTCAATGTGACCCGGCTCATGTGGCATATTCTATACTCCTAAATCGTCTTCTTGAGTTAATAAATCTGAAAATAATCCTTTAACTTTATTTCCTCTGTACATCTCCCTGCTAACGTCTAATGAAAAATTTGGTTTTTGTTCATCAAATCTTGAGTTATTATTTTTTTGTGCTGTTGTTAAAAATGTATTGTAATCATCTGTATCCATTAGATAAGATTCTTTTGGATTAGGTTTACCATTTTCCATCATTACATACACTGGAGAACCATTACTTGTAAAATCTACAATCCATGTTTTACGGTAGTTGCTGTAGTTAGAATCCCAATCATATTCTCCACCTTCCGTCATGGTAACTTCGTTATTACCAGTTCTTTCATTCATTTGATTTTTAAAATCTTCTAAATCATTTCCAACACCACCATAATTATTTAGTGCACTAATTACATTAATAGATGCAACATAAGCTCTATAACCTTTCATAGTATTTTGTGATAGGTATCTACTTTGTAGTTCAATACTTTCTAAAAATTCTGTTAGAGTATCTAAAGATGCGGTAGTTGATTCTTTTGTAGCTGTTGAAAAAAATGTATCTGGCATAGCTAATGATTGTAAAATATTTTCTACGTCTTGGTCAGATATTGTCCTACCACCAGAACCTCCCTGTAATGCCATTGATACTTGATAAGCTAAAGTAAATTTAAGTAATGTCATCTTAGCTTTTTTCTTAGCTGATTCTTTAGTGCTACTATTAAGTGTACTTTGAGCAGTAGCAATCTCTTTACTTATTTCATCTAGTTTTGCTTGAGAAACACCTCCTGTTTCTGCACTATTACTTCCATCTCCAGTTTGTAAGCTAGCACCAAAGCTGTTTCTAGTTCCTCCCCATAGTGCCGATAGCTGTTCGTATTGAGTTGTAATTCCGTACACTTTAGCCGCAATATTTAGAGCTAAACCTATTTTATCACTTGATGGGTCATTTAATACATCTTTTAATTTTATTGCTGTAGTCATTGCAGTTCTAGACGCATTATTCTGTGCTTTAGCATCTTCTGCATTAACTGTATCTTCTAAACCGTATCTCTTTGGGTCTGTGCTAGCAGGTGTTTGTTTTATTCCATTTACAATAGTATATTCTTTTTTAGGTTGCATCATAAAAATAAAATCTATTAATTGTGATTCACCTTGTATATGCCCATTTGCATCTCTAGTAAGTATTCCAAACTCAAATGCTTTTTGTACTAAAGCATCATAATCAGTAGCTATACCTATATCTCCGTAAACCGCTTCTTGTATATTATTTATTTCTTCTGATAGTCGTAAAACAGTTAAAGGAATATTTTTATTTGTTAAAGATGCTATAAGAGTTTCTCTACTTTCAAATGGATTTAAATCATCCTCATAAATAGCATTTACTTCTTTTTTTCTAGTTATATCAACTAATGAATCTATTGCTGTTGTTAATTCTTCTCCTGTTTCAAAACCATTTGATTTTGCTAAATTTTCGTAAGTTACTGCGGTTCCTTTTATAATTACTTCACCTTCATCTGTTTGTTGTGCTTCTACAATTGCAGTATCAGCATCTGGATTTTCAGACATAGTTTTTTGTTTAACTGCTTCTTTTAAATCTATTTCACCTAAATACTTAGACATTGCTATTGCATTAAGGTATTGGTCACTTTGCACTAGTGTAATAATATCTCCAGAATCTTTATATGACCTATCAATAAGATTTGTTATTGCATTATTAAATTCAGTTTTTAATAATGTTATTCCTTCTGGTGAACTTTTTGCAAGAGCATCTATTTTTTCTTTTGTTAAATTGTCATCTGCCCAAGTTAAAAATGATGTAGGTTGGTCTTTATCAGAAAAAGAACCTTTATTCCACTGTAAGTCGGGGCCAAATTTTATTATACCTTCTTCTGCTTCTTTCATAGCATCTAAAGTATCAGCATGGGTTTCAACTTCTAATTTATACTTTTCAAATTCTAAATCATCTATTTTAAATTGATTTTGTATTTCATCTTGTTTTTGTGTCCATTTAAATTCTTCTTCTTTTAAATCAAGTAGTATAGCATCTCTTTCATCTTTATTTTTAGCTAATTTTAATTTTTCTTCTATATCTTTTTTATTTGTTAAATACTTATCTCTTTCTAAAGTGTAATCTTTATTGTACACATTTTTTTCCCATTCAAATTCATTTAAACGAAAACCATAGTTTTTTTCAAATTCATATCCCAATCTTTTTTCTGTGTCTTTTTTTACTTCTAATTCCCCTTTACTAATATCTATTTTTTGTTGAGATAAATCACTAGTAATATTAAATTGTCTTAGCTCCTCATTAAGTCTAGCTTGTTCTTTTATCGCTTCTGCGTCAGCTTCTGCTTTAGCCGCTTTTCTTGCATTTTCTAAATCTATTTCTTCTCTAAATTGAGTAGATGCACCACCCATAAATGAAAACAATCCACTTGCAAAACTCATTTTATTGTCCTCCCATATTTATAAATCCTTGCCCTTGTTCAGTATCTTGTTCTGGACTTTGCATAGGAGGTTTATTTTCTCTACTCATCATAGCACCTTTTATTTTTTGAAACTCTTCTGGATTACGTTCTTTCATCATGTCAAAAGTATTTCTTTTAGACATCATAACTTTTTCTTCTTTTATTGCTTCTTTATTAAATGCAACTACAGGAACTTTGTTTTCTATAGCTAATCCAATAAAATAAACTGCTAAAGGGGGTTTAATAATTTCTGCTACATCTGGATTAAATTCACCTGCGGTAAATCCTCCAAGTGCAACAGTATTAACTATTTCTTCGACAGTAGTTCCTCCTGCCATAAGTCTTAAAAAATGTTCTTTTGTATTAGCATTGTTGTCTATTTTATCTATAACAAAATCAACAACTTTATCTGGGTCAGACATCCTAGGTTGTTTATCCCATGCCCATTGGTCGGGTGCATCTGTTAATGAATGGCCCGGTGGTGGAAAGTTAAATGAATCTTGTGTTGCAGTATCTGCACCTTGTATTAGATTATTATTAGGGTCATTTATATTTTCTTTCATATTTACCTATACTTGTTTTAATGATGATAGACTAGAGCCACCAACTTTTATTGTTGTTCCTTTAGGGCCTTCTGCGTATAAAGCACTACTGTCAATTCTTCCGTTATCCTGTAGGTCAGCCATATACTGTGCCATATTTCCTAAAGATTGTTGCACCCTAGAATTTGTAAAACCCGGTGAAGCTACTTGAGCGGCTTGAAAATTACCTGCACCAATAGGACTACCACTAAATTTATTAGAAGTATATCTAGATTCTAATGCTCTCATCTGTGCCA
>VMHT01216639.1_pt1 | contig 10132 bp, 13 predicted proteins | sample 4693611 | NCBI WGS metagenome assembly VMHT01 (sample SAMN12280063, study PRJNA550983) | marine metagenome | isolation source: seawater sampled from same location over 5 years 0.02-0.2 micron viral filtrate | place: USA: collected off the coast of southern California halfway between the port... ...
GCCCAAGCTTCAATACGCTTAATACGATTGTACAAGTCCTTAAACTGAATATGAATCTCAGTCTCCAGAACAACAACTCGTTTGTCGATCTCTGCAACTTGATCCGTAACTGCGGTTAAATTTGTCTTGGCTACCATTATCCTGTAAATGCGTCTGCGTCAGTGATTGCTTTATCTATGACTGTAAAAGATTCATCAGTCCAATCTGTTAGAGCTTTTTGATGTTTAAGATAACCGACACTACGAGCCACTCTAGCTTTCTTTTCGTCATGGGTCATATCATGCCCAAAGTCTGCATTAGTAGCGTCACTGCCTTTAGCATGAGTGGCAATAACCGAATTAATCGTATCTGCCCCATCTAAACAAGCTTTGTGTGCCTGTGCTATTGTTTCTGCTGTTCTTTCATCTGCCATGTTATTCTCCTTTTAATTTAGTTACTTCGGCTTCAAGACTTGTTACTTTAGCTGATAATTCTTGCATTGCTTTAACAAGTGGAATTACAAACATTTCTCTTGATACTTGTTGAACACCCCACTGATCTTCTTTCCAACCACCAAAATTTGACACCCCTGCTTTATCTAATGCTGTCTTAACTTCTTGAGCAATAAAGTTGTGCATTGTTGCAGTGGTATTCATCATATTATCAGCTTCATCTTTTTTATAAAGATGGGATAATTGTGAGTCTGTAGAGTCAAGTTCGTGGTTTGCTTTCCAATTATATTTTACTGTTCTGAGATCATTAATAAAATCTAAACCTAGTGTTTGGTCTGTAATGTTTTTCTTTAATCTTTCATCTGACGATCTTGACCAATTAGCATCTGTATCAAAATCATTTGTTACAACATTAGAAGCTTTACCAAATGAAAAATCATTATCGTTACAAGTTATGTTTACACCAAGAACAATACCATGTTGTGTGCCATTAGAACAATCTGCGGCTTGCCCAATCATAATATTATTATCACCAGTTGTAATGTTATCCCCTGCCTGTGCTCCTATACAAGTATTAGATGTACCAGTAGTAATATTCTCCCCTGCAAGACTACCTATAAGAGAATTGTATCTACCTGTTGTGACATCAAGACCTGCTGAAGTACCAACAGCCGTATTGTAAGAGTATGTGGATGTAGTAAAGTTTTGGTAATATAAAGCTGCTTGCCCTATAGCTACCGATGAACTACCTTTTGTGTCACTAGCTAAAGCTTGCTCTCCTATTGCTACATTGTAGTCTGCATCTGTTAGAGCATCTCCTGTTCTTGCTCCTATGAGTGTGTTTTGAACACCTGTTGTAACATCTCCACCTGCTAAATGACCTACAGCCGTGTTGTAAGCATCTGCACCTGCGTTTTGGTTTTCTAATACAGCAAACCCTACGGCTGTATTACCTTCATGGGTATCTTCAGCTTGCAAAGCATTATATCCAAGGGCTGTATTGCCATCTGCGGTAGTTATAGAATCCCCTGCATAAGTACCTAGTAGAGTGTTTTTTGTTCCACTGGTTATTGAACCACCTGTAAAATAGCCAACACAGACATTTGTCTGACCTGTATTAATAGCCTGACCCGCTATTGAACCTATTAAAGTGTTTGATGTACCTGTGGTCATTGCTGTACCTGCCCCATAGCCTACAGCAACATTATAAGCGATTACGCCACTTTCACCTGCCCTATTTTGCGCTGCTAGTGCAGAATTACCAATAGCCACACTTCTTGTTCCTATAGTTTCCGCTGATAAAGCACTTTGACCCACAGCAACATTTAAAGAACCTGTTGTAATCGCATCTCCTGCTAAACCTCCAATAAGAGTAACTTCTGTAGCTGTTGTTATCTCATGCCCTGCTTGATAACCTACTGCTACATTGTAAGCATTTGCCCCTGCATTCTGATTTTCAAGAGCATCTACTCCTATTGCTACATTAAAACCATGAGCATCCTCTTTTGATAAAGCATCTAGTCCTATAGCTATGTTATAACCACCTGTAGTAAGATCATGCCCTGCTCTACTGCCTATAAGAGTATTGTTTATACCTGTTGTGACTGCTGTACCTGCTTCATTACCCACTGCTACATTATGACTATCCGTAGAAGTGGTAAAGTTCTGAGCATACAATGCACCATAACCAATAGCTGTACTTCTGTTTCCTTTTGTGTCTTCAGTTAAAGCATATTTACCTACAGCAACATTAAAGTCTGCGTCAGTCAGTGCATCCCCTGCCCTTCCTCCTATTAAAGTGTTTTCAATACCTGATGTAAGCCCACCACCTGCGTTATAACCTACTCCTGTATTAAAAACATTCGTAGCTGTTGCAAAAGTTTGAACACCTAAAGCATAATTCCCTACTGCAACAGAGTAAGACCCACCAACATCAGTAGTTAATGCTTCAAATCCTACAGCTACATTACTTCCACCAATAGTTATTGCATCACCTGTTTTTGCCCCTATTAAGGTATTGTTAATGCCTGAACTTACCATGTTAGCTGCTTCGTACCCAACAGCAGTATTGTAACTATCTGTAGCTGTTCCATGATTCATACCTTGTAAAACACTGTATCCAATCGCTACATTTTTTGATGATAAAGAGGGAGTATACATAGCTCCATTACCTACAGCGACATTTAAACCACCTGTAGTAGTTCCTCTACCTGCTTGCGCTCCAAGATAAGTGTTATACAAACCTGTTGTTTGAAATGTTCCTGCTTGATAGCCTACGGCTGTACTGTAAGAATCTGCTCCTGCATTTAGGACTTTAAGAGATTCTGCACCAATAGCAACATTATACCCATGAGCATCTTCAGCACTCAAAGCAAGATAACCAAGGGCAGTGTTATTAACGCCAGTGGTTAGTTCATCTCCTGCTAAACCACCTATAATAGTGTTTTGAACACCTGTTGTAATTTGCTCCCCTGCTTGAAACCCAATACCAACACTGTAAGCGTCAGCACCTGCGTTTTGACTTGCTAATGCTTGAGTTCCAATAGCAACATTTTTACCATGACCATCTTCAGAAGCAAGAGCAGCATATCCTACAGCAACATTATTACCACCTGAAGTTAAAGCAACACCTGATTCTCCCCCTACTAACGTATTTTGTACACCTGTTGAAATTACAAGACCTGATTGATGCCCAACAGCAACATTGTAAGCGTCTCCCCCTGCGTCTTGTGCTTTTAAACTTCGGTATCCTACAGCAACATTCTTACCATGAGCATCTTCTGCTGATAAAGCCTCAAAACCCACAGCGACATTGTTATCACCAGTGGTAATAGCTGTTCCTGCCTCATCACCTATGAGTACATTGTAATTACCACCAGAAGCAATAGCATCTCCTGCGTTGACACCTAGCCTTACATTTGATGTACCTAAAGTTCCAGTGGATACATAACCTGTTGCACCATCCACAAAGAGAGCGTTAGCAACAGTGTCACTGTCATATCTAAAATCAATATTTTCACCATCAGAGTTCCAGTGAATAACATTAGTTCCAGTTATGTCTAAAATATTTCTTGATGAACCACCTGACTGTAATTTAAGTTGAAACCTTCCATCCTCTGAGCCACCTGTTGCATCTTGGATTAAAGTGTTAATGGTAGCATAGCTAGTAAGATTATTTCCTGCATCCTCTCCAATGAAGTCAATCGTACCCATGACATCATCACCTGCCCCAGAATTATTATCTCTTTTAAAGACCATATTTGGTCCTTTTGAAGCATCTGTGTCAGTGCTTACAAGAGTTAACACATCAGAATTGTCCCCTACTGATAAAGTAGCTGTTGTTCCTGTTATAGCCCCTGCAAAAGTAACACCTGTTGTTCCTGTGGGAATTGAAATAACATCTGCATCAGCATCGTTCTTAATAGTAACATCATTGGTGCTACCTTGACCTGTAAGAATTAAACCTTCAGCACTTGTGTATCCAATCGCTGCATTGTCACCTGCTGAGGTGTCTCCAGTAGCTTCTATAGTAGAGCCTGTAATTACTCCAGAAGCAGTAAGTGTAGCTACTGTCGTCGTACCTGTAAGATCCAAATCAACTAAAGCATCTGTAACAGCTGCACCAGATCCTGCACCATCTAAATAAACTACTTTAACGGCTCCCGTACCAATAGTAACATTGGCCCCAGAACCTTGACTAATAATAATACTTTGTGAACCAGAAGTTGCATTCTCAATTATATGCACACGACTAATCGTGTTTGGTCCTATTGTTATTGTACAAGTAGAATCTAAAGTACCTGTGTACTTAATGTACATGGCTCTAGCTGCGTCTGCCGCTCCGTCCGCAACTGTCGAAGTATGGGTATCAGCATTTGTTGTTATTGCTTCTGTATCGTAACTAAGAGCCTCTGCTATTAGTTCTAGATTAGTATTTGTGGTATCTCCCCACGTTCCCGATTGTTCGCCTGAACCAATCTCTTCTAATCTTAAATCGTTTGTATATACACTTGCCATTTAATTATCCTCACGCTGCTTTATCTATCCAAGAAGGATCTTGGCTTGGGGTTGTTGTACTGTAACTAGGCGACTGACTAGGCGTAATAGTACCATAACTTGGGACTTGATCTGGTATAATTTCTCCCCAAGTCGGTAAAATAGTTTCCGTCACTCTTCCAATAGCCATTGTTCCCGCAACACCTGTTACAGATACGTTGGCTAAACCAGTAATAGTTACGGTGCCTACGGCACCCGTTGCTTCCACCCCGTTTAATGTTTCAAAGATATTACCTAAAGCCGTAGTGCCTGCAACACCTGTGACGGACACACTAGCATTTCCTGTGATTGAAACAGACCCTACCGCAGACGTTCCTGCTACCCCTGTCTGCGTTTCAAACACATTACCTATAGCCGTCGTACCTACCACCCCTGTTGGTGATATGTTAGCAACACCTACTACTGTAGTAGACCCTACTGCTCCCGTTCCTACAAGACCCGTTACCGAAAGATTTGAGTTAGCTGTAATTGTAGTGGTGCCTACGGCACTCGTCCCTGCCACACCAAAAACACCAATCTCTCCTTTGCCTGTAATGGCAACAGAGCCCACTGAAGCTGTTGCAGTAGGAAATACGCCCTCCCCGTTCCACGTGCCCGTATTCCAAGCAGTAAGAGAGCTATTCCAACCTTTTAGCGCAACAACTGTCGCCATTAAGCAATCCTTATAATCGCATTACTTGCATCAGCAGTAGGAAACACAATGGTAAAATCACCACTACTGGCTGCCTTATCCGCACCAAAATCTAAAATCGCCACAGAAGGATCTCCTGTTGCAGTTTCATTAAATATTAAAGCACCTCTTACCGCACTAATAGTAACATTACTAAAAGTCTCATCAGCAAAGTCTACTAAGGCTGTTGTGCCACTAGCTGTAGGAGTTACAGGATTTAATGCCTGACCTTTAGCTGAATAATTAGTACCACTTATTTCATTGCTTGAGGTATACGCTGTTGTAGCTGCTGTAAAAGAAGCACTATTATCGTAGAGAGCTACGTTAAACGTATTACCCGTTGTCGCTGTAAAATTATGAACACCTTTTAAAAGTTCTGTTTTAAAAGAGGTACATAAAAAATTTCCCGTAAAAGCCATTACATTCTCCTTATATATTCTGCTAGTTTGGGGTTTCCTGAATCTGTTATTGCATTATATATGGTTGTTCTATCACTCTTGATAGCTTGTCTCATGTAAATTGCAATAATTTTCTCCATCTCCTCGCGGTACGCATAAGCCTGCTCTCTTATGGCAGGATGCGCGGTTTCAGATACGCCAATAATTTTATTAACGCACCTCTTTGCTACTTCCTCTGGGGTTTGCCCTCTGTTGTCGGTTGTTTGTATTTCAACCGAAAAATTATTGCTCATGCCTAAAGCTTCTGTAAACATTATGTTCTGGCCTTTCTAATCTCACCCATGGCATACTCATCCATGACTTCCTGCGCTTCACCAAGATTTTTCAATCTACCCAAGGCTTCCATAAAACGAGTGCTATACATATTCATTACAGCGGGATCACCTTTCATATATACATAACATTCTACTAGGGATCCGTAAAGTAGCCCTAACTCCGCATTTGTACTTAACCATGTTTCTGTAGTATCTGAAGTAAAGGAAGTTAGTGTGGTAGAGGCACTTGAAGTCCCTCCTGTAATGGTTTCTGTAGCAGTAAACGCATTTAAGGGTACAATAACAGTCATTGTTGTGCTAGAGGGTTTTGCTGTAATTTTTGCCGTAGAACCAGAGGTTCCTCCCGTAACCGTTTCTCCTACTGTAAAGGACGAACTACTACTCACTGTAAATGTAATAGTGCTTTCGGATAAACTAGCAGGTCTGTAAAAATAGCTGAGACTAACTGTATAGCCACTGTCGGGGGTAGGAGCTATGACAAAATTATCTACATCAAATTGAGCATAATATCTTGGGGATCCTGTTGTAGCCGGATTAGGAGTAAAAGTTTGTACAAACTCTTTTTCTTTAAATTGTAAATAAGAGAAAGAGCTACTGTTGGTAATAGTCAAAGAGTTTGGAGCTAAAAAATCACTGGGACAAGCTAAATATTGATTACTAGAAGTCATCGTTCCCGACACATTCTTTTCAAAAACATTTAATTGTACCGTTTTCAAAATACGCTCTTCCGCTAGTCTAATAAATAAATCTAAATTGTTTACAAAACTAGTTTCAGTGTTTTCTGAATAGTTCTTTATAGCATCTCGTAATGTTGTTAATGTAAAACTCATGGTGTGTTTGCTTGCCCTCCCATGCCACTATGATTAGTGCAATAGTAATATAATGTCGGAGCCCCACTAGCTACTGTAATTTGAGTGTATGCCCCAGAACTACCTGCGGAACCACTGGTTGTCACGCCCGTTGTGTATTCTGATCCCCCACCGTGGGTGCCGTCATTTGTTGTTGAAAATCTAAGAGGATGATTACTATTGGAGCTATCTGATTGGTCAAATCTATACGTATTACCCTCACTTAAAGTTACCGTAGCTTGTCGGGATCCATCAATATAGTATTTGTTTGCACCAAGATAACTAGCTACGGTCACTGCATAAGTTGCTGTAATATCCGTTACTGTTACCGTACCAACAGAACCTGTGCCTGCTACGCCCGTGACACTTACCGAAGCATCTGGAGTTGTAATTGAAACAGTACCAATACTAGCTGTACCTGTTTCTCCTGTAACACGAACAGTTTCGTTTTCATCTGGGATGGTAATATCTACCGTACCCACGGATGAATCCCCTTGCACTCCATTAACATTAGCGGTATTACCCACAAAATCTGTTACGGTAATAGTTACACTTCCAATTTGTCCCTCAGGAGCTAGTTTGTTTGGAGGGGTAACTCCCTCAATAAATCTAAAACCAACAGGATTAAATCCGTATTGCGTAGACCGCTCTATTGATAAATTAGTTTCAGGTCGTGCGTCTCTTAAAGCCTGTGCGTCAAATACTTTTCTGGTAGGAAATAGTTGAGGTTGTTTTGGCTCAAACTCATCAAAACCTACAATAGCTCCATTCCATTCTTTACGTAAATCCCGATATCTGTATCTAAATCCTGACCTGTCGGATATACCATAAGCCCTTCTTCCACTAGCATACTTTGCCATCAGGTCGTCCTAAAATATTGAAACTGAGGAACAACATTAAAAGAAGCCCTATCTCTATCCTCAGTCATTGCTCTTTGAAACTCTTCTTCATAAGCTGCTTTCAGCAACTGTATTCTTTCAGGGGCTCTTTTCATAGATATATAATAAGCAAGCCCTGCAGCTAAACAGGGATAAAACCTAAAAGGAACATCCATAGTGTTTATCTGAGTATCCGCATCGTTAACTCTGGTCAAAGCATCGTAACGAATTACATCTGTACTATTCTCTGGAATAGGCCATATTTTTAAATTAGGCGTTATTTGTCGGTCCAAAAAGAACTGGCTTGGTCTTCCCTCTGTAGTTTTATTTGGTATATTAATAAAAGTATCTCTACTTACCCTTTCTAAACCAAAATCTGTGCTACTTCGTCTTACAACAACGGACAAAATATCAATTATATCCGTTCCTAAATCATACTCTCCGTCTGATTGTGTTAAAGAAAGCGTCCTTTGTTTAATGGTCCATTGGTTTAAACCACGGTTCGCCCACTCAGCTAACATAAGATTAAGAGAACGTCGTGCGGTTTTAAGGTCGTAACCTGTACGAACCTCAAGACCGCAACGCTCAAAAGCTTCTTCTATGTATTCAACTACATCAAGCTCAAAATCTGTGCTACTGGATACAGCCATTACTTCTTACGAGCCATTCCGCCACCGCGCATTTTCTTAACCATGCCACCGCCACGCATTTTCTTAGCCATTCCGCCACCGCGCATTTTTTTGGGCATTGCCATCTTATTAACCATGCCACCACCCATTTTTCTCATTGGTTTCTTCTTAGGTTTCATTACCATGTTTTAGTCTCCTATATAAAGTTTCTCTCAGTTTAAATATCTCTTCAGCGTCGTACTCATTATTATATATCTTATAATAACCTCTTTTTTTCAATTTGTCTGCAGATTCATGCAATTTACTCAATCTTTGTACAAAGATAATAGCGTAAACTTCCTCTGTTAAATTACAAAAAGCACTATCGTCAACATATTCATTAGGAGAATCGTCAGGATGAAAGCCCATTACCCAGATATCTCTGTCACCAAATGCTCCCTTAGATATAGCTATATTCATATCATCTAAATATTTATGAAAGTTTTTAGCTTCTTTTGGAAACTTTTTATCAATTACAAGGACAATATCTACGTCATTTGGAAACTCAAAAACAGCTTGATACAAGGGTTTTTTATATTTTGTATCTTTAACGACGCAATCTACTCTGTTGTCTTCCCACGCCTTTTCAGCATAAGGACATGGAGGTAAACCATTAAAATAATCTAAAGGTTTTTCAAGGGCGTGTTTTGACCAAGATCTTATTTCATCTAAGTAAACATTGTTCATGCGCTTACAGAACCCTTTGTATGTTTTCTTCGGTTATTCATAACTAAACCACAACCTCTTGCAACAACTCCGTCTTTCTTCTTGCCTTTATAGGGACGTTTTGCTTTCATCTCACCCCCATAACGAGCAAATTTTACTTCCGCGCTCTTCGTGTTTTTGACAACGGTTTTGCCTTTACTACCTTCTCTTTTTTTCTTACGAGCGGTTGAGGCTCTTTCTTCTTTCGAAAGGCTTTGAGCCTTAGACCTTGGAAGACACCTGTCAGGATTTTTTTTATCCTTTGAAGTACCGCATTTACCTTTGATTTTACCATCTGTACCAATCCTTACCCAATCTTGATCCACCCATTTCTTTAGTTCACCCATTATCGACCCTTTCTCTTACCACCTTTTGACTTTTTTGCATAATTAGGGTCTTTACAATACTTAGAGGCAGCTAAATTAGCATAAGCTGAAGGGTATGTATCAAAAGTTCTTTTTGCCCAAGCTTTTCCTTCGGGACAAATCTTACTGCCTTTTGACTTTTTTGAAGCTGCCCCGCCTTTTCTAAAGTAACTTACGCCTTTAGGGATTTTACTTCTTGAAATTAACATCTCCACCTCTTCCTAGCTTGTCTTAGCCTACTATTTGGATCCTTAGCTGCCTTAGGAAATTTTTTCATTTGGCCTGCGGATCTAGCACAAAAAGATTTTCTTCTTGCTTTTTCGGACTTTGTTAAATTCTTTTTCTTGGTTACGGCTGTTTTTAATTTAGAACCGGGGTTTTTCCGTCGGTAAGCTTTAACGCCTGCCTCCGTCATTCCCGCCCCTTTTTTAGTAGGGCGAAAGTTCTTTTTGTTTCTTTTGGGCATAGTAGTCTCTTTTCTTGTAGAAGACATTTAACCCTCCGAAAAAACGCTAAGAACACTAGCCATATTTTTTACGCATATACAAAATAATTGTGTATGTGTCCGCACTAGTGTGCCCCACAGTCGTAAATAATACGTCTCCAGTAACACCTGTTCCTGCGTTATTTGTTAAGCCACCAAAGCTAGTATAGTCGTGATGACCACTTTGATTTTCACCTAACTCAATACAAAAAGCATCTGTATCAGCATCAAAAAGAACTTTTACTTTCATTCCAATACATTGCCACCACATTTTTTCTATAACAACACCCGTAC
>VMHT01108720.1_pt1 | contig 10131 bp, 2 predicted proteins | sample 4693611 | NCBI WGS metagenome assembly VMHT01 (sample SAMN12280063, study PRJNA550983) | marine metagenome | isolation source: seawater sampled from same location over 5 years 0.02-0.2 micron viral filtrate | place: USA: collected off the coast of southern California halfway between the port... ...
ATATCCCACGAGAAGGTAATGAACTATTTAAACAACAGGTAGAAGCCTATGGGGATAGTTTAAGGTTGGCATCATTAGCACAGCAATATGGAACTCGAACTCCTGATATAAGAAAAATAGATAAAAATAAAGAAAGTATTAATAATGAGTTTGATAAAGATGTAGAACGGTATATGGAAATATATAAAATTCAAAAATTGCCATCAGGAATTGATATGGTGTCTTACGCTAAAAATAAGGCTACAAGTGATTTGGTTAGAAAGTATGGTAAAGGAATTATTCCATTATTAGCAGAATTAAAAAATAGATAATGCCAGATCCATTATACCCACAACAACAGCGTAATTATTTAGACGATATACTGGACCAGGCATTTGATGACCTGGAGATGGAACGCCAACGCCAAGATAACATTATTAATGCTCCTGATCCTGCAAAGAGATTAGGTGAAGTTCAGAAGATTGAAAAGAAGGTAGAAAACGAAGTTCCTGAAGTACAGGATGCTGTTAGAAAAAGTACCTACCAGGACATATCTTATTATGGTGGTGGTGCTGGAAAGTTGACACAAACTAAACAACAAGTCGAGCCACTAATAAAACCAGGATTGCGACCTGGGGAAGTCAATCAGTGGCAAGGGTTCTTTAATGCGATAAAATCAGGTTACAAGCAAGGTCAAATGGCAAGAAATGTCATTGGATTAGAAGGTGGTTTAGAAGCAGAAGAAAGATTAAAAGAAATCGCATCATTACAGGCAGAAATTAGAGGTATACCAAGATCAAAAGCGTATAATGAGTTTAATAAATCAGAGACATTTGGAAAAGCATTAAAGACATTAGCAGTTGATCCTATTGAAATAACAAGTCAGTTAGTCGTTGAATCATTGGCATCATTTTTACCGACACAAATTGCAGGTATGTTAACAGGTGCTGGTATTGGTGCAGGTGTAGGTTCAGTAGTCCCAGGAATAGGTACAATAGCAGGTGCAGGTAGTGGTGCATTATATGGTGGTATTACTTCTGCTGGTCTAACATCTCTTGGTTTAGAGTATAGTGGCAAGATGTTAGAGGTCATGGGTGAATTAGGTGTTAATGTTGAAGATTCAAATGATCTTGCAAGAGGTTTTTCTGATGAAAAAATAATGTCTGAAGCAAGAGAATTAGGGTTAAGAAAAGGTGTACCTATTGCCATATTTGATTTAGTAAGTGCAGGGGTTGCTGGTCGTTTTATGAAACCAGGTAAATCATTGGCAAGTAAAGCAATACAGGGATCAAAAGAAGTTGGAACACAAGCAGTTTTAGGTTCTACAGGTGAAGCAACTGGTCAATTAAGTGCTGGAGAGGAAATACAGCCATCAGCAATTATCGCAGAAGGGATAGCAGAAATAGGTCAATCAGCACCATCAGGAGCAACACGATTAGCAACCCAAAAGTTTAAATCACAAAAATTAGAGAAAGCCAAAGCCAAAGGATTAGAAGCCATTGAGTCTGGTCAACTGCGACAACTTACCAATCAAGATATAAGTGACTTTGGAAGATCGCTTACCAAAGAAGAAGCAATGGAAATAGGTATTGCCCAGAAAACAGGTGAGATAGATCCTGGATCCGAACTTGGTAAGGAAATGATCCGCAGAAATTTGGATATGGAGAAGTTCCCAGAAACAGAAGCAGAGTTTAGGGAAGCAGGAGCCAGGGTAAACATCAAAGAGCAACAAATGGAAGGTAAGGATTTTGTTGGTGAACTTATCAATAAAGCCAAATCAGAGTCTGGTATAGCGATTGAAAGAGAATATTTGGACCGAACATTGGCTGATGAAGTAGAGCAGGAAGGATGGACAGATGAAGAAACAAAACAGGTATTACAGGATCATGGTATTGATGAAAAAACAGATCCTAATAAAATAATTATTACTGGTACATCGTTTGGTGGCTCTGTTAGAATATCCACAGCAGGGACCGAAAAAAGAATGGCAGATGAGTATGTTGCTGTCCAGGAAGAAATGGCTGAAGAATATTACAAGGCTGAACAAGAAAATAATCCAGAATTTGAAAATGAGATAATTGAAGATAGGAGAAAGTATAATGAAGCAACAGGAGAGCAAGACACAGGAGAATCCAACCTCGAATGGTTCTCAAGCAAAGCGATACAATTTAGCACACAAGGCAAAGTTCATCAATCGATCGGAGCAAAACTCACCGAGATCTTCAACCGATTTATTGACAATGCTCGAACCATTCTCAAGGATGCCTTTAAACTCCGAAAAGCAATCAGGGAAGGAAAAGTAAGTGATTCCTTATTAAAGAAACTGGAAGAAGCCACTGACTTCAAGAAGGTAGGAGAGAAGGTCCAACAGGCAAAATTATCTAAACCAAAAAGAGATCTTGATAGTGGAGTCAGTTACAGAGTTACAGAAGTAGGAGAGGTAAATCCTACAGGTGTTTTTTTAATTGGTGCAGATATGGTAGCCAGAGATTTGGATGGTAAACTGGATCCTTTTGGGTTGCGATATACAGAAAACTATAATGGTTTCGCATTGTCAAAGGCAGGGGCTACAAAGTTAGTTAATCGAGGTAAAGAAGGTTTTAACACCGTAGCAGTCGTAGCGTATGATCAGATCAAAGGAAGCCAGGAAGCCAATCCATCTTTTCAAAATAGAGTTAAAGAAAAATTAGCAAAGTCAGTTGGAAAACGAAGAACAAATAAGTTACTTAAAGACAACGATAATGACATAAAAAAAGTAGCAGGAATTGTTAATAAAGAAATTCAAGAGTTCAATCAGAAAAAACCTAAAGCAAAGAAAAAACCTAAAATTAATTTAACTCAAATTGCTTTGGATAATGCAGAGCCAGATGCTCCACAGTTAAGAAGAAAAATTGTTTATGTGGGTACATTAAAAGAAATACGAACAGGAAAAGATCGTTTTAGAAAACACGATGTGTACCCTGCTGAACAAATCTTTGACAATTTAGTAGAGTTAAAAGAGCCTATACCAATTGACAACTTAATAGAAGAATTACCTGATTCTGATATGCGAAAGAAAAATTGGGGAATGATGGTAACCCAAACCAATTTTCTTATGACAACAGATGAAAGTAATCTTGCAAAACAATTAGTAGAAATGGCTCAAACTGGCAAAGATGTGTTTACAGGAACACCTAACCCAGACTTTCAGTTTTTTAGCCGAGAAACCGAAGATACGACACCTGAACAAGCAGTAGAAAGGGCAGAAGGAGAAAGGCAGTTTAAGGCAAGGCAGTTCACATCTCAAGTTGATGAAGAATTAGGATTAGGAACAGCAACCAGAAGTACCGTTGGGTTCACAGAAGAATATGGTGATGAATCAGCAATGGTAAGTAGGTTTTTTGGAAAACAAGATCAAGAATTACTTAATTATCGTGGTGCTTTAGTTGGGCTAATGTTTGATCAAATAGATGTTACAAATTTTATAGGAAGCGAAGATGGACCACATTCATTAATTAAAATAACCATTCCAAAAACAGAATTAGTTACTTTGCGAAATGTATTAACTCGTAGGAATATCTCGAATAAGACAATAAGAATTAGAGGAAATAAACAAGATATATTATTGTGGAATTTTGGTGATATTGATGTAAATTATGTTCTTGGTATAGCCGAGTATTATAATGCAGAAGAACAAACAACCCAAAAAGGCGAATTTCGATTTATCACAAATGAGTCCAGCAGAAAGAAGGCTCGACAACGCTATATTGAAATTATCCAAAACTACCAAGAGAAAACTGAAACAGGTCTCCCAAAAGCAGTCTCCAAGTTTTTACCAGATTTCTACAAGCGTAAAGCAGACAGAGACCGACTCCTAAAACAACTTGAGGCTAAACCAAAGCCTTCTTATCGATTAGCACCTAACTGGTACTCTAAAGCAGAAAGAGTAGTTACCGAACAATTCCCTCCCAAAATGAAGTCTCAATCTGTTGAGAACTTCTTAAAAAAGAACCAGGTCAAACCAGAAGAGATACAATGGTTAGACTTTGAAACCTTATTAAAGGGTAAGCAAAAAGTCACCAAAGAAGAACTCCAGGAATGGATCCAGGCAAATAAGATTGATGTCCAGGATGTGGTGTTGGGTGAATCCTATACATTAGATGAAGAAAGATCTTTATCCAAAGATGAATTTATCAAGATGTTTGAACAGGTTGATCCAGCATATCCTGACGAAGAACCTGGAAATGCTTTAGATGATGGGGAAACTTTAGAATTTGTAGAAGATGGTGTATACCATGATTTTAAATATATGAAGGCAGAAGATAGAGAATATGCTGTTTATAAAGATCAATGGGAGGAGGATAAATTTACAGTTCAAAAAATTGAAACTGAAGATTTGATGGGTTATAAATCTCTTGGTGCAATAATGGAAAGATCAGTTAATGATGAGGATGCTGTAAAACAAATTATTGGCAGTCTTTCATCTAATGCTACCAAACACTCAACCTATCAACTTCCAGGAGAAAAAGAAGACTATCGTGAATTGTTACTGACATTGCCTAAAGATAATGTTTCTAAATCTGATCGTTTTACTACAGGTCACTACGATGAACCAAATATACTGGCTCATGTACGCTTTAATACTCGCAAATCACCCACAGGAGAGCGAGTTTTATTCATAGAGGAGTTGCAGTCTGACTGGCACACAAAAGGTCGTGAAAAAGGGTATAAGCAACAAATAACGGAATTACCAGAAGGTTCTAAAATTGAAGAAATACCTGGTAATAAAATTGTTATGTTAAGACCAGATGGTAAAAGAATGCTTACAACTTTAACAGATATGGCAGATCCAGAAGCAGAAATAACAGTTAAAAGAAAAGCATTAAGTTATTTAAATCAACAAAATAAAGATAGTGTCCCTGATGCTCCATTCAAAAACAATGGCTGGATAGAACTGATAATGAAAAGAATGCTACGCTATGCCAGTGAAAACAACTTTGATCGTATTGCCTGGACCACATCGAATCAGCAAATAGATAGATGGAAGAATGAATTAAGACAGAATGTGGATCAGATCTCTTGGCAAAGAACAACAAGGAAAAAAATTGAAGTAGGTGGATTTTCTACAACAACTCAAGAAATGATGGCAGAGTCAGGATATAAAGGAAAAGAAGAAATTGGTGATTATGTTATTGTTAATGGATTAAAAAAGAATAAAAATGTATTCAACCAAACTATTCCATTAGAAGGTGAAACAACCATCAATGGTCAGAAGGTTACCCTGGAAGGATTACTGGGTAAACAAATGGCTACCCAGATCCGAAACAGTGAAGATAGAACAGGAGTCATAGAAGGTGATAACCTTACTGTAGGAGGGCAAGGATTCAAGGTAGTATACGACTTTGCTATTAAAAAGATCCTAAACAAGATGGGTAAGAAGTTTAATGCAAAGGTGGACCAGGTAATATTAGAAACAAAACCAGGTGAGCCAGACGAACTGGGTGTTACATCTAAATTTTTTGCTGATGAAAATGTACAACCCTCCATACCAGTAACTCGCAAGATGAAAGAGTCTGCATTAAAGGGGCAACCTACATTCAGAGCCAGTAAAATGACATCTACGGATGATGTACTTTCCTCACCTTCTTTTAAGAAATGGTTTAAAGGATCCCAGATCAAAGATAAAGATGGTAAGCCACTGGTTGTGTATCATGGGACAACTGGAAACATTAAAGCCTTTAGTAAAAACAAAATAAGAATGGTTGATTCAGATGCTCCTTTTAATGGTTTTTGGTTTTCAAATGAAACCAACACATCTCCTGCCTGGGTAAATCCTACAAATATACTACCTGTATATTTATCAATTAAAAACCCAGCACCTTTTAAAGTTATTTTTGAAGAACTTAACAAGATGCCTGATTACACTTTAAAAGAATATAAAGAAATGGGAGTTAGAAGTAGTAACGATTTATTAAGGAAAAAACTACAAGAGTTAGGGTACGATGGGGTTATTTTTCAAAAATCTCCTCCCTTTGATGAATTAAAAAAATCATTAGATAAAAAAGGTGTTGCCAATTGGAAATCAGCAAGAGGCACAGAATATGTAATTAAAAATATACCTTATACAGATTACGATGGTATTGAAAGAGTTGGGATTGATTATTATCTTGGTTCAGGACCTTATAAATCAGGATATGAAAGTTATATAACTGGTTATGCAGATTTTGAAAATTTTATAGAATTACACAGTGAAGAAACTTATGTAACATTTGAACCTACTCAAATCAAATCCATATTTAACAAGGGTACATTTAACCCACACGATCCCAGAATATCATTTAGAATGGCTCCTACCAATCTGGTAACGCCACTTGCAAAGATATACCACGAACAAAAGGGGACCAAGAAATCCTATACCAAGAAAGATTTTGAACTGGATCTGGTACGATTAGGATACCCAGAAGAAACATTAAAGACTGCGATGGACCTGTTTGGTATTATTAGAATAAAACAGATAGCAACCGATGAGCCTACACCTATAGAAAAAGAATTAAAGAAGATCCAGGATCTACACATTACCAGGTCCAACCTGAAAGACAGAATCAAGAGAGCCTATAGATTAGGTGCAGTTGAAAAAGAAAAAGAAATAACCAAACTGCAAAAGATTGTAACCAAGTACGCCAGGGAAAATCTACCTAAAGGTATCTATAATAAATCAGAGGTTACTGGATTACTGGCAAAAGTAAGAGATGCAAAACGAGCAAGAGAATTAGCCACAGCACTGGAAAGAATAGACCGTATTGTAGATAAAGTGAACAAACGATCAGCCCTGGCTAAATGGAATAAGACTGTTAAAAAGAAAGCAACTGTCAAAAAGGTAGGTGGCATAGGAAGAGGTAAGGTTGGTGCTGATGTCCAGGACATTGTTAATGATATTAGAGGTAAGAAAAAAGGCGAAGGTATTATGGACCTTTCTCCTGCTGATGTAGAATTACAAATAGAATTGATGGGTGAGGTAATGGAAGCCAGTGAAGATGGGGAACCTACCGATGACCAGGCACTACAATTAAACCTATTACTTACTTATGGTGCTATGAAGCATAAAACACCAGAAGAAATAACAAGGGCTACAGAGCAATTTGATGAGTTAGTCACAGCAGGGCGTATGCAAGTAATCGAGGACCAGGAAGCATACAAAGAAAGAATGAAAGAGATAGGTGAAGAAATATTAGAGGTGATTACTGGTGGTGCAGGAGCCCAGACACAGGCAGGGGCTCAAACATTGGGTTTAAAAAAGAAAGGAATGATAGCAGATCTAAAAGAACAACTATCAACATTTGATTCTCAAAATCAATCATTGGAATATATTTTTGATAAACTATCCAGGTTAGACAAGACATCTAAACCACTGGAATCAGCGATCAATAACTACTTTATGCCAATGATCAGACAAGCCAGGTTAGCAGAGTATAGCGGTCTGGTTGAAATGAATACTATGTTAAGAGAAAAGGCAGAAGAAATATTTGGTGTTAAAGATGGAAAATTAACAAAAAGATTAAATGAGAATACGGTCAATACAATCAATATAAGACATCGTGATGGTGTTGATGGACCAATAATATATAGTGAATTGACCTACAACCAGGCGTATAAGAAGTGGATGGAACTTAAAGATCCTACATTAGAGAATACATTTGAGAAAATGGGTTGGGATATTAATAAGACCAAAAGACAGATAGAGGACCAACTGCCAAAAGATATGATCAAATGGGCAGAGTGGCAGTTATATGAGTTTTACCCAATGTATTATCACCGAGTAAATGAAGTTTTTAGAAAAAGATTTAATGTGAATATGCCATTTAATCCAATGTATTCACCTATATCAAGAAAAATTGGAGCCAGAGCAGATGAAGGTGACGATACTCTAAATAAATCAAAATCACCAATGGGTAGTATGACTTCAGCAGGAAGTTTAAAAGGTCGTGTGTCCAATGTAGAAGAACTTGCCTGGGCAGATGGTGACACAACAATGATGAAACACATTACTGAAATGGAACACTTTATTCATTATACCCAGGTAATGCGAGAAATGAGATCGGTATTTATGAATCGCAACACATCCAGGTCTATCATAGATTTTCACGGTCAGGGTATTAGTAGAGTATTAAATAAATTTATGGATGATATTGCAAGAGGTGGAGTGGACCGAGCCCAAAACCTGGAGTGGATGGATAAATTAAGAGCAAATTTTAGTAGATCTGTGATTGGTGTAAATCCTGTTGTTTATTTAAAACAGTTAGCATCTATTCCAGCGTATATGGCTGACATCCCAGTATTAGATTGGTCCACAGAATTTGCTAAAGTATTTAATCCACTTGAATTTAAAAGGATGTACAGAACCCTGTCAAAAAGTAAAATGGTAGAAATGAGATACGATCAGGGTTTTGAACGAGATATGGTCCTGGCATTGCAAAACCAAAAGCCAGGTAAATTAATTAGTGGGACTGATTGGGTAAATACTTTTTCTTATGCCTTTACAAAAATGGGAGATAAACAGGCTATCTTTTTAGGTGGCTGGACTGTATATAAATACCATAAAAAGAAAGCATTAAAAGAAGGTAAATCTTTAAAGGATGCAGAAGCCATTGCAATGAGGAAGTTTGAAGAAGCAAGTCTACGATCACAACAGGCAAGTAATGTGGAAGATTTAGCAGATTTTCAAAGAAGAGGATCTGCATATAAGTTGTTTACAATGTTTATGACATCCCCTAATCAATATTATAGAATGGTTATTGGTGGATATAGAAACCTTCGTGCTGGTAGAGGATCAAAGTCAGAAAATTTAAGAAGAATATTTGTTGGTCAACTTTTATTACCAACTCTATTTCAATTTATATCTAATGGTTTTAAATGGGATGATAAAGATCAGGCAGTGTCTATATTATTATTCCCATTTTCAGGGTTATTATTTTTTGGACAAGCGTTTGAATATATGATACGATCTGCATTTAATGTAGCATACCCAATGGGACCAGTATCTATTCTTGATCCATTTGTCGATATAGGAAAAGGATTAAAGAAAACATTTGATGGTAAAGAATTTGATAACAAAAAAGTATTTAAAATTTTAGATGAGTACATAAGTGGATTATCAAAGATCTTTGGTGTTCCTTACAGTGGACCAAAACGATCAGTAGAAAACACTATTAAAGTATTAACAGAAGATTCTGATCTTTCATTGAAAGATAAAACTCTTAAAGGTATAGGCTTTCGTATAAAAGAAGAAAAAAAGAAAAAGAAAAAGAAAAAACCAAAGGTTGGAGGACCAGTGTACGCTTATTAAAAAAAGGTATTGATTTTAGCTAACGCTTGTTTAGAAGTTCTCCTATCTACATACTCGTAGATCCTCCTATTAGCCCTGGGATTTAATTAACCTGGGGCTTTTTTTGTCCCTAAACGAAGGAAAACAACATGGGATCTGGATCAGCAATAGCCGTAGTCAGGGGACTTGGATCTGTCGATAAGGCAGTTAGCATTTCTGCAACTTCTGCCCAAGCACAACCTAAAGCAGTATACATTGGTACAACAGGATCATATTATTTTGAAATGAGTGGTTCTGCGGTTCAATTCAAGAACTGCCAGGAAGGTAGCTTACTCCCTATCAGACCAACCAAAGTAGCCACAGACTCTGGCTTATCTTCAGCAGTTTCTGCTGGTGATGTTCTTTTTTTATATTAATTAGGGCTAAAGCACAATGTTCGTAGGTGTAAGCACAGCCCTAACTGCTGTAAGGAGAGTATTCCATCCTTTTATAAGGGAAGGGTTAAAACTCTATTATCGTTTTTCAGACAACGCCCCAGACTTCCTATTAGACGGGAGTGCATCCCTTTCTGGTAGTTCTCAATACATTGATTGTGGTACTGGATTAGGCGATGCTTTAGGAGATAACTACGCTGGAGACTTAACAGTATCTATGTGGTTTAAAGCAGATGTTACAAGTGGCGATGATGGTATGTTTGAGATAGGCAGTTTTACTAATAGTTCTACTGGTACTTTTGTATTGAGAATGAAATCCAACACTCTTACTTGGATAACAAAATGGGATAGAAGAATAGATGTTTCTTTTACAGATACATCATCTTGGCATCATGTAGTCGGTGTATATGATTCAAG
>VMHT01168498.1_pt1 | contig 10130 bp, 12 predicted proteins | sample 4693611 | NCBI WGS metagenome assembly VMHT01 (sample SAMN12280063, study PRJNA550983) | marine metagenome | isolation source: seawater sampled from same location over 5 years 0.02-0.2 micron viral filtrate | place: USA: collected off the coast of southern California halfway between the port... ...
GATGCAAGATTTACCGCACGTCAAGTGCAAATGACAGTCACAGGCAGTAAAACTCAAGACTTTCAAGTCGGTAATATACGCTTAGATGTAAAGAATAGAGGTAAAAGATAATGGATTTATCCTCACAACGACAGTACATACAGAGTGCTATTAATGTTAAATATTCTTTTGCGGCCACAACACAGCAAACAATATATACAGCACCTACGGGTGGTGACTTTGATTTTGCGATTGTTAAAGGCTTTCTAGCTTGCGATCATGGTAATCAGCAAACCAATTTAGATGTATCAATTACCGATACTAGCTCGAATGAGTTTTTTATCTATAAACAAAAAAACATAACAGCACACGCTACTGAAGAATTACAAACTAACGCAGGGATAATTTTAATGCAAGGGGAAATCATCAAAGCACAAGTCAACCATGCAAATATTGACTTGGTTTTAAGCATTATTGAGTATGGAAAAGGCGACTAATATTGTAGAGTTTCCCAAGAAAGATGCTTGGGAGATTGAGTGGAATCGCTGTAAACATTGGATTGCAAAGGCTATCAAACACCAAGATTCCTATACATTAGACGATATTGAAGATAAAATAAGACATGGATTATTCCATTTGTGGCCAGCAGAGAGATCTGCAATGGTTACAGAATTTGTAATATTTCCACAAAATAAAGCATTAAACTTGTTATTTTGTGGTGGAGATTACAAACAGTTAGAAGAAATGTTGCCATCTATAGAGGCATTTGCAAAAGCCGCAGGATGTAAAAGATTATATGGCGGTGGTCGAAAAGGATGGTTAAGAAAACTAAAACATTTAGGCTTTGAGCCAGAATATTTAATTAGAAAAGATTTATGAGTAAAGGCAAACAAACACAATCAGTAACATTACCAGAATATCAAAAACAACAAGAGCAAGAGGTATTTCGGGCTGCTAAAGGATTGGCTGGTCAGCCTTTTGTGCCATATACAGGGCCGTTGGTTGCAGGTTTCTCACCCGATCAATTAAGACAATTTCAAGCAACTCGTGGGTTGTTTGAAACGGGTATGGAGTTTGATCCTATTACTGGTATTAGAGAGCTTGCACAAACTCCAACACCAAGCCTTTTAAGTGCTGACATTGGTGCATATCAATCACCCTTTCAAGAGCAGGTTATAGAAACCACGCTAGGAGATATACAGCGTAGAGCCGATATAGCTAGACAACAAGCACAAGATGTTGCTATAGGGTCTGGTGCATTTGGTGGCTCACGATCAGCTATCTTAGAAGCAGAATCACAAAGACCTTTTATTGAACAAATGGCTAGAAGCTCTGCTGGTTTAAGACAGGCAGGGTTTGAGCAAGCACAAAGAGCAGCTCAAGCTGATATTGCTAGAGAAATGGAAGGTAGAAGATTTCAGGCTGGTCTATTAAGTGGTTTACAAGGAGAGCAAGCAAGAAGATTGGGTATGCTTGGAGATATCGGCAGACAACAACAAATGCTACAACAACAAGCACTTCAAGTTCCTTATCAAGAGTTTCAAAGAGCATTGGCATACGGCCCTCAACAACTTGGCTTATTACAATCTGGTCTTGGAACAACGACACCGACTACTACAATGAAACAAAAAACAGGTGCAGGTGATGTATTGGGAACTGCTGCTCAATTAGCTGGAATGTATTTTATGTTTTCCGATGAAAGACTTAAAGAAAACATAGAATATATTGGTAAGTCTAACGGCCATAAAGTTTATACTTGGGATTGGAATGATAAGGCTAAAGAGCTTGGTATTAACGATCCAACAAAAGGTGTTATTGCACAAGAAGTTATGGAATATATGCCTGAAGCAGTTAGCAAAGATGCTAACGGCTACTACATGGTTAATTACGGAGTTCTATAATGCAATCACCATTCTCAATGCAAAATTTATTGGCAAGTTTGCCAGGATCTAGTAACACAACAGACTTAACAAGTTCTTCAGGATTGGTTACATCAACCCCGCAAATAAATAAAAACCAATTAGCAAGTGGTGTTCAAGGCATAAAAAATGCTAAAAATGAAAAACTTGCTTTTATGTTGTATGCACTTGGTGGTGCATTAAAAGGTGATAAAAATTTTGTGCAAAACACTTTAGCTCTTGAAGAAATGCAAGAAGGCAAAAAGAAACGAGACGCAAAAAAGAAATCATTCAAAGAGTTTTTAGATAACATGCAGGAAGGCCCTACAAAAGATTTGGCAAAAGTAATGGGCTACGAAAATATAGATAAATTTGCCTTAGAATCTCTTAAAGCCGAAACTAAAAAACTTACTATTGGTGACTACAAGACTTATCTTGCTGAAAAAACATTGAAAGGAATACCTTTTACACAACAAGACCAACAACTATCAGACTATCTTCAAAACCTAGATCCGCTAGAGAAATTTACAAATACAATAGTGGAACAACAACTTGCAGGTTTAGGCATTGGTGGTACTGTTGGTAGTACCCCTGATCCAAGTGGGTTGCCTGTATTCACAACTAAAGAACAAGCTCAATCGGCTGGCCTAAAAAAAGGAGATCAGTTTAAAGATTCTCAAGGCGTAATTTATACCGTAAATTAAAATGGCAAATCCATTTGAGGGTTTTGCTGAAGAAGTCAAAACAACTAATAATTTTGAGGGCTTTGCAGAACCTACACAACCTGTAAAACCAACTACAAATCAATTTGCTGGTTTTGCCGATCCTGTTGATATAAAACCCGAAGAAGAAAAAGTTTCTTTTCTTGGTGATCTGAAAAACATAGTATTAAAAGCTGGAGAACAAGTAACTCGTGGCACGCTTGATTTTTATGGGTTTACACAAAAATTTACTCCACAACAAATTGGTCAAGTTATAGGTCAATCAATACAAGAGGGTGATACTGATGCAACAAAAATTCTTGGTAAAGTTTTAGAAGATAAAAACATTTATCAATATGTTGCATCTGCAATACCAGAAGTAGCAGAGCCACAATACAGGCCAGATATTTTTGGTTTTAAAGATGTTCCTGTTGGTGAGTTAGCGGCAGACTTGTTAGGTTTTGCTGGTGCTTATGGAAGCCTTGCAAGGGATGTTACAACAACGGGTGCAAAGACATTACCAGAGATGGTCAAGCAAGGCGGTAAAGTTTTAGGTCTTGGTGCAGTAGCAGAACAAGTAGCTTTTTCACCGTACGAGCAAAGAATATCTAATGTATTACAAGAGATGATACCAAATCCATTTTTTGAATTTTTACAAGCCGATCCAGATGATGATGAAGCTACTGCTAGATTTAAGATGGCTCTTGAAGGTGGAATTGTTGGTGTCCCAATAGAAACTTTATTTAGGGTTGCTGGAAAAATTAGAGCAGCCAAAAAAGTAGATAAACAGCCTGATGTTGAAGTTCCAGATGAACAAGCCATTGTTAAATCAGATGATGTTGATATTCCAATAAAAACAGAAACAGTACAAGCAGGCACTTATGCTGGTGCAAAAGTTGAAAGGCCTATGTCAATTGCAGAGGCTACAGCACAAAAAGAATCTGAAGCACTTATTAAAAAGAAAAATCCATTTAAACTTGATGAAGCCACAGGAATTACGACTGCGAAAATCAAAAACAAAGAAGTGCAAATACAAGCAAATGAAGAAGGTAGATTTGATTTATTACAACAAGACACAAGAACAGATAAAGAAATCAATGATGCTTTAGAGCAATTATTCTTAAAATCAGATATTACTGAGGCACAATCTAAAGAAGCCGCTAAACGACTTAAAGAAGAAAAAATATTTAGACCGCTAGAAAGTTTTGATACTTTAGAACAAGCAAAGGTCAATGCTTTTAGAATACTAGATCCAAACAGATTGCCTAAACAACTTAGGCCTGCAAAGAAACCGTCAATGAGAAGGGCAAAAGATTATTTGGTAGGAGCTATTAGCCGAAACTCTAAAGATATGGGTGAGTTTTTACAGGCCTTAGAAGGTAAAAGCGGTAGATTACCACCAGCCTATTACGCAAGAAAAGGCGATACTGGTAATAGTGCTGATGCAATTATCGATGATATGCAACAAGATGGTTACTACCCCCCTGCTGGTGTGGATGCTTTTGGAACTACAAGAGGTTCAGCAGATACTTTTTTTACAGATATTAATATAAATAGACCACACCCAGAAGATTTACAAAGAAGGCAGGAATGGGAAATCGGAGAGCAAGGCAAGGTAGAGAGAATTAAAGAACTTGAAAGTTATGGTTATAACCCATACTTGATGACTGATGCCGATGTAGATAAAGCGTTCAAACAAATCAATAAAAACGAAGATGATTTGACATCTATTGCAAATAAAATTGAAGAAGAAAACATTGCAAAACAACAAACAGATGAAATTTACCAACAGACTATAGCCAATGAAAGGCTTAAATCGGTAAGAGATGAGGGTGTTCCAGAAGCACCACCACTCGAAGTTGCTGATTTAGATGAACTACCACCAAGTTTTATAGAAAAAGATTTTGGTATTAGTAAATATCCTAAAAGACAAACAACATCTGAGCCTAGTGCCACAGGCAAGCCCTTAACAAATAACGAAGAAAAAGTATTAAAAAATTCTTGGCCAATAATAGATTCAAATGTTTTACAAAGAAAAATTAGGATTGATTCTGCATCCGCAGACAAAGTTTTAGATTCTCTTGAAAGAAAAGGTTTTTTATTTAGTAAGCCAGGAATAGGCCCTGATGGTAAAACAGTAAAAATTTATTCTCCGACTATAAGTGCAAATAATTATCCAGAATTTGCAGACAAAATTAAATATATTGGTAGAGAACCAGCAGACAGATTGCCTACAGGGCAAGCTCCTGATGATAAGTTTGCTGGCAATATTAACTTAGACAAAATTAATGAGCCAAAAGAAATTAAATCTATCATCAAGAAGATTGCCAAAGAAAATGACAGTTTTAAAGATGCAAGAAGAGGCGTTGTTAAGTTTGGTTCTAAAGGAGAAAACTTAGAAGCATTAGCAAGAACATTAAATGTTTCAGATGCAGAACTTCTCAAAAGAAAAATTGGCCAAGCATTTAACTCTGAAGAAGTTTATGCGGCTAGATTACTATTTGATGAAGCACTTAAAGATGCTTATGATTTATCAATTATTGCAAAAAGTGCAGATGCTTCACAGGTAGATTTGGTTAGGTTTGAAAATGCAATGGCCAGAGTTGCATCAATACAAGAACAAATAGCGGGTATTACTGCGGAAGCTGGTAGAGCATTAAGATCATTTAGAGAGGCTGTTGGCCCAGCAACATCAAAGAATCCAAAAGTAAGAGATAAAATTATACAAGACTATATAAACTCAAAAGGTGGTACTGTAAGAATACAAGACATCGCAAAAAAAATGTCTATGCTTGAAGATGAAGCACAGCTTGCTAAGTTTACAAGAGATCAATACAAGCCAACTTTTAATGATTATGTCCAAGAGTATTGGATTAATTCTTTGCTATCTTCACCTTCAACACACATAGTGAACATACTTTCTAACACCTTGGTTGCTGGTTTAACTCCGCTTGAATATTTTGGATCAGCATTAGTAGGAAAACTAAGAAAAGGTGATGACAAGATTACATTTGGAGAAGCATCAGCAAGACTTCTTGGAAGTGTTTACGGTGCATTAGACGGTGTTAGAGCCGCTAAAAAAGCTGTCGTTGATGGAGAAGTTTTAGATCCAATGACAAAACTAGAACTGCAAAGACAAGAAGTAATCCCTGGTCCTATAGGATCAGTCATTAGAACCCCAGGAAAGCTCTTAGTGGCAGAAGATGCGTTTTTTAAATCTATTGGTTATAGACAAGAACTTTGGGGTAGAGCATTTAGGCAAGCACAAAAAGAAGGCAAAGGTTTAAAGCGTGCGTATGAGTTAATGAAAAACCCTGATGAATGGGCGCCAGATGTTCACTTAGATGCAATACAGGCTGGTAGATATCAAACATTTACCGAACCTTTGGGAGAAGGAAAGTTTGGTACGCTAGGAGCATCATTGCAAAAATCAATAGCAAAGATACCAGCTTTAAGATATATATTTCCGTTTGTAAGAACACCAGTAAATATTGTTAGATATGCGTTTGAAAGATTCCCAGCTACAGCAGCTTTTACAACAAGATATAAAGAAGCTATAGCAAGGGGTGGTCGTGAGGCTGATTTAGCAAGAGCAAAATTAGCTATTGGTTCAACAATTACTGCGGGTGTTGCTATGCACGCTGCTGCTGAAAACATAACAGGCAGAGGACCATCTGATCCTAGAGAAAGAGCAGTTATGTTTGAAACAGGTTGGCAACCTTACTCTATAAGAGTTGGTGATAAATATTATTCATACAATAGATTTGAACCTATCGGCATTTTATTTGGTATTACGGCTGATATGGTTGATATCTATAAATATGCAGATGAAAAAAGATTAAATGATGAAGAGATCAGCTTGGGTGAGTTAGGTTCTATGTTGGCCGCCTCAGTCACAGAAAACATTACCAACAAAACATTCTTAACGGGTTTAAGTGATGCCATACAAATATTAAGTGATCCAGACAGATATGCTGAAGAAAATATAAGAAGATTTGTAGCAAGTTTTGTTCCTACGGTTGTAGCCTATGAAAGAAAGTCCGATGATCCAATTTTAAGGGATGCTCAATCGTTTGGAGATGCTGTAGCAAATCGATTCCCTGAAGTCTTTGGTAATTTAGATATTAGAACATCGCAAGATTTATCACCGAAAAGAAATATCTTTGGGGATGTAAAAACATATAAAGAAACATTTGGTGGCAAGTATTCACCTGTTAATGTTAGTCCAATAAAAAATGATGTTGTTTTTAATGAGTTTGTAAACTTAAGTTACACCCCACCATTTCCAAGAAGATTAATCGGTGGCGTTAAATTAAAGTCAGAACAATACGAAGATCTGTTGTATCAACAAAAGTTATTAGGAACAAAACAATTATTACAAAATTTTATTCAATCGCCTGGATATAAATTGCTTCCTAAACAAGCAAAAATTGACAAGATTAATGATCTTATTTTAGATCGTCAAAAAAAGGCTAGAGAAATAATACAGGCCAAGTACCCAGAAATTATACAAACACAAGTAGAAGAAGTAGTAGAGGAACTAAAAGAGATTTAGAATTATGCCGAGGGCCACAGAGAGAGTTGGTCGATCAGGTGAATATCTCACAGCAGCACTTATCTCTTTAGTTTCTGATACTGTTATGGTTGTACCTCATGGATCTGAGGCTGATTTAGTCTTTGAACACAACAACAAACTCTACAAAGTTCAAGTAAAAACCCAATCAAAGATAGAAAAAAGCAGAAAAAATTGGCGTTTTGATATGCGGAGAGGTGCAAATACTAAAAATAGAAACTACAAAGAACAAGCTGTAGATATCTTTGCTTTAGCTTCTTTGCCTCATAGAAATGTAGTTTTTATAAAACCTATGGATCAAAACCAGTTGACCATAGCCGATGAACACATGAAGAACAACGATCCTGTAAAGAACCTTAACGATATATTAGATAATATTTAATTATAAATTTTTAATATCAAATCTAATCTTTTGATCTTCATAATGTTTAGCGGAGTTTATCCCTAGAGATAAAAAATACTCCGCCAACACACGAGGATCTTTCTTGGTTGACTTAGCAAAGTCTTTCAAAGAATGAACAAGGTATTTGTTTAAATACAGAGCTTGCCCGTTCTTTCTTTCATTTTCGATGCTATCGTCAAAGTCAAAAAAGTTGCTCATAATTACTCCTATATGGAGATTTCCTTGGTGTACTTACCAATCCTATTGCCATCTTTATCACAGCCATAAACTAACTGTAATTCAAGATCGATAGAATGTTTAGCTTTCATAAGATCGCTAATTCTATCTTTTTCCTCACCCTTACTTCTGGTTATGTATTGCACAACATCTGTAAGACATGGGCTTAGATTGTTTGCGTAAGCATACTCAATAGGTTGAATCTTCAAGTGGTTGTAATGATTACCGCCCACCTGATTATTGATTGGCAACCTGTCAATTTCTTGATCCCACTCTTCACCCTTTCTGGCTTCATCCCATTCCCTTCTTGTAGCATTATCAATCGACATTTAATCTCCTATATTAAATTAATAAATTTATACCATTCTAGGTATTCTTGATGTATTATAAGCATTAATTACGAAAAAAGGGAATTTGATGGAAATAAAAGACCAAAAAGATTTTGACATATCAAACACGATAGATGCGGAAGCACTCGCTAAAAGGTGGGGTGTAACTAAGAAAACTATTGATAACAGAAGGCTCAAAGGTGAAAGGCCTAATCATTGGAAGATTACAGGCAAAATTTACTATGACCTCGATGATGTTATAAATTACGAAAAAGAGTCTTACATTTCCAGTAATGCCTAGTAAACATGCTTTATTATCACCATCAGCTTCGGACAAGTGGACGAGATGTCCAGGTATGCCTAATTTAGCTGCACAAGTACCCTATCAGGTATCTATACCAGCAGTTACAGGTACATTGGTCCACCAAATAAGTGAGATCATAATGAAGGATAGACTAGATGGCGACATAACATTAGAGGATTATTGGCTTGGTAAAGTAGAGAGTGTTGAAGATTTTGAGATTGAGATAGATCAAGAAATGATTGATTGTGCTAGAACCTATACAGAGTATGTGCAAGCAAAGGCAAAAGAGCTTGACGGCAAACTTTTGATTGAAGAACAAGTATCAATAGATGAAATAACAGATAGTTGTTGGGGAACAGCAGATGCGATTATCTTGGCTAAAGATAAAATATGTGTCATTGATTTAAAGTCTGGTAAATGGCCTGTCAAACCTGAAAACAATTATCAGCTAATGATTTATGGGCTTGGTGCGTTGTCCAGATACGGAGATACAGACACCAAGATTGAACTAACAATAGTCCAACCACGAGGCGTTAAGAAGGAAAAGGCTGTCAAGACATGGGAAACCACAGCAGAAAACCTTGTGAATTGGGGATACGATTTCTTAAAACCACGGGCGGAAGCCTGTTTTGAGGAAAACCCTGAATATGTATTCGGGGATCATTGCAAATTCTGCAATGGGCGCAGTCTTTGTGAAACTTATAAATTAAATATGGGAGAAAAATAATGTCCGATAATAATGAAGAACTTACTTTTACATTTGCCGATGACGACAAAGAATATAAAGTAAGCGATTTGTCTGAAGAACATAGACTTGTTTATGACAAGGTTATGTTAATCAATAGACAAAAGAATGAGATTGTCAGCAATGCAAACTTTGAAGTTGAAAAGCTAGACATTCTTGCAAAACATTACAGCAACTTACTTAAAGAAGCTGTTGAACCTAAGAAAAAAGTAGAGGTGGTCAAATGAGTCTAGCTGATATTAGAACCAAATCGAAACAGAAACCGCCAAGACTTGTTGTCTATGGTGGTGCTGGTATTGGTAAAACAACCTTTGGATCAACAATGCCTAAACCTATCTTTATACTTACAGAAGATGGTATGGGTACGATTGAAGCACCTCAGTTTCCTTTATGTAAATCTTTTGAAGATGCTATGGGTTATCTCAAAGATTTGGTAAAGGAAGATCACGATTACAAAACCGTTGTTGTGGATTCACTTGATTGGTTAGAACCATTGATATGGGATAAAGCCTGTCAAGATAATGGCTGGCGATCTATTGAGCAACCTGGCTATGGTAAAGGTTATGTAGAAGTATTGAAATATTGGCGACAATATTTAGATTTGCTTAACACTCTTAGAGAGGACAAAGGCATGATTACTTTGCAGATAGGCCACAATCAAATCAAAAGGTTTGAATCACCCGAGATTGAGCCATACGATAGACATGAATTAAAACTGCACCGTAAAGCTGCGGATTTAGTTTTAGAGAACAGCGATTGTTGTTTCTTTGCTAACTATAAACTTGGTACTGTTAAAGTTCAAGGTAAGGGTGGCACGATGACAACAAAAGCCGTAGCTGGAGATGTTATAGCCTATTGTCGTGAGAAACCTGCGTTTCTTGCGAAGAATAGATATGCACTTCCAGATACTTTACCGTTTGATTGGAAAGAGATTCGATCAGCCATGATAGGCGGTAAAGATGAGTAGAGTTGATGATGTCAC
>VMHT01216891.1_pt1 | contig 10130 bp, 18 predicted proteins | sample 4693611 | NCBI WGS metagenome assembly VMHT01 (sample SAMN12280063, study PRJNA550983) | marine metagenome | isolation source: seawater sampled from same location over 5 years 0.02-0.2 micron viral filtrate | place: USA: collected off the coast of southern California halfway between the port... ...
GCATATAAGTTTAATATCTTCATTTGCCTATCTTTTTTATCTCTCTTTTATCTATTGTCTTGCTAAATGATTCAACACGCTTTTTATAGAGTTCGTATTGGTCAATTTGATTAGTTTGTCTTTTTAATGCTTTTGTTTTTTTATAATATCTTAACGCTTGACTCCACATTGGTACATTTACAAAGTGTGGTCCATCGTTCTCTCTTATGTGTTTATTCAAGGCAAATCTAACCTCCTCTAATTCCATAGAGCCATAATTAGTTGCTAAATCGTTGCAAAATAGATTAGTCATCTGAACTATTATCTCAGCTTCTGGAGCTTGTCCTAGTTGAACATATAGCGTTGAAATAATGTCATAACATTGTCTTTTTAGTTCTTTAATGTCGTGTGCATATAAATACCACACTTGTTTACTTTTGTTTTTCATCTTTAGTTTGTTGTATGTGTTTCCATCCAGTTATTAGATAATGAGCATCCCAAGTTATTCTGTTTCTATATTTATTATCTGTTTTGTAAAGTTTAAACATATTTTTTACTGTTACATCTTTACGTTCTTTAATATCTAGGTAATCAGTCATTGTATTCTTTGTTAATCATTTCTAGTCCTTTATGATAGTTGCTTAATATCTTTTGGACTTTGTTTTGTTTTTCTGTTTTAAGCTCAAACAATCCCTTCCATCCATTTTCTATAGATTGCTGGATAATTTTCGCCTGGTTTTCTTTGTTGTTGTTGGAGATTCTTAATAGCTTAGAAATGGCAGCAGCCTCTCCTAATGGTTTGTATGAAGTTCTAAATTGTTCTCTTCTAAAGTCCTTCCATAAATTCCAAGCCTCTAAATTCAATTCAAAAGAATAATCCCTTTCTGTTTTAGTATTATTAGTATTTAGTTTATTTAAGTATTTAGTATTATTAGTATTTAGTAGTGGTCGATTTTCTACATCTAGAATTTCTACATCTTGATTTTCTATTTCTTGAAAATCTGTATGTGGTTTTTCATAGACTATATAATCCCAGCTAACAATCTTTCCTTTATCTCTAATTTGCTCTCGTTTCATATAGCCATTAGATGTCAGCTCTTTAAAAGCAGAGTAAATAGAGGATTTGCCGTCTGTACTCCATTTTTCAACCTCCTCTACGTATAGCTTCCAGTCGTTAGGTAAAGCCAAGAGGTGACATAATAACCCCTTAGCTTTTAACGATAAGTTCTTATTAAAGATAAACTCATTGTTGATTGTGGTAAAGTTCTTAGACTTCTCTACTCTAATTCGCTTCATTTTCTATTTTATATTGAGCGTAACTAACTGGCTCTCCAAACTTATTCTCTGACTTGAGAATAGTAGTAGAAATATTATATCCCTCATCTTTTAGAATAAATACTACAGCAGCTAATCGCATAATGCTATAGTCAAAAAATGCTTGTACTGGTGTTATTGGTCCAATCTCTTTAAGATGTCTAAGCACCTTGTCCTTCTGTGATAATTTCGTTTTCATCTTTGTTATAAAATTTGGTTAATTTTTCTTTTAGTTCTAGTTGTGATTCTTTATTAGCTTGTAATCGTTGTATGACTTCCATCAGCTCCTCTACCTCAACTACATTTAGGTCACTTTTTACCATCTGCAATATAGTATTATATTTTTTAAAGTAATAAGTATCTGTTTCAACTAATTGCCTATTTAGCTTGTAGTGGTGCATTACAGTAGCGTGATTTACTTTAAAATACTTTGCAATGTGCAGATAAGGCATTCTGAGAACATCTCTAGCTATGGCGTATGTCATACGTTTAATGTCTACAATATGTCGTTCTCTTGACCTACTTTTAAAGTCTTTTGTAGATATGTTACCAATGTAACAAGCTGTCTCTACTATTCTATCTAATTTATTCATTTACTTTTGTTTTGTAATACCATTCTTGAAGCTCTTGACATTGCTCTTGTCTTATTATTGTTTCAGAGATAAATTTATCTCCTACATTTATATACCAGTCTGCTAGTCTTAACTCAAAGTGGTCATCGTGTTCTATTAGCTCAGTTGCTTTCTTGTTTAAGTGAATCCAACCCTTGCCACGTCTTAATTTAAAGCAGTAGGAAGTTTCGTGGTCATACACTTCTTCTCTTGATTGTTTACTAAAAAGGTAAGTCATTGCCATCGTTTGTTGATTTTGGTTTAACATCGTTTAATACCCATTCTTTAAAAGCGTCAGCAATTTCTATTATCTTAGGTATATCAGCCTCTCCGACTATATTACAAGCATTACTCAAAGCGTTTTGCTTAATTATATATTCTTCTCTTTTATTATTACTGACTGATGGTGTGTAGCTTTTACCTCCACCTTGAAAAGTAGAAGCTGGTTTAATTTTGTTGATTGTAGTACCATTGTACTCTCTTGTTGTTACTTCTATTGAAGCAGTCTGTCCTTCAATGAATTTGTTTTGAGTTTCTGTCTTGGATAGGTATTCACCCTTAAATCCATCTTCAAACTCTAATAACCACTTGTAAAAGTGTCCATATTGAGATTCAAAATCTCCTACTTGTTTAACTGATTTCACTACTTTTTCCATAATTCATAAATTTAATTGATTTAACTTTTTGTTCATCTTCATTTTTAATTTTAAGATAATCATTGAAAATTTGAGTTAGTTCCTCATATAATTTATCTAAAATTATTCTATCACAAGCATACCGATAGTCTAGTTTATTTCTTTCTATGCGATTTGCTATTTCTCGTAGTTTTCCTACTAATTCTTTTCTATCTTCCATATTAGTTTAGTTAGTTCCATATTTAATATAAAATACTACCATAGTTACAAAAGAGCCACTATAAAGACTTAATACCTCTGTGTAGTATGTGGGTATCAAATTTAATAGAAGTATCGTTAGAAACGCTAAAACCATTAAATAAGAGCATAATTGAGTTAATGTAAAGCTAAAGAATTGTACTTGTGTTCCAAGCTCCATCTTAGCATCTAAGTAATTCGGTTTGTGTAAATCGTTTGTTTTCATTGTTAGTTGTTTTAAAAAGGGGAGATTGCTCTCCCCATTGTTATTATCTTTCTATTGCATAGTGATTAGACCATCTGTTGAATTTAGCTGATTTATCATATTCTCTTTTATATATTGATTGTGCCTTTCTAATGTTATCAGCTTTTATAATTGCAACTACTTCATATTTTTTATCAGTATAATCTCCAAATCCATATTCAGCAGTATTGTTTGTTATTCTTGTTATTTTATTGATTTCAAAAGTTCTCATTGTTTTGTGTTTTAGTTTGTTAATTATGGTGCTAATATATAACGCTTTTTAATTCTGTGCAAACTTTTTAACAAAAAAAGTGTATTTTTTTTCATTTACTAGAGTAAAAAAATGTTAAAGTTTTTTAAATATAAGCATAAAAAAAGAGGATATTCGCTAAAATATCCCCCTCAAACAAATTAATTAACAAGTAAAAAACAATAATTTGCTGACCAAAAACGTGCAAATATATTAAAAAATATGAGTAAGATGTGCTATTTGTCCAAATTCGTTATGAATAAATCCTTCAACTGCTTTAATACTGCCAGTATATCCCTTTTGATAATGCCAAGAATCAGAGCCACTTGGAGAACGTAAAAACTCTATTGTCACTCCTACATTATCAAAGCTAGTCAAAAACTTATATCGTTGTTTATGGTGTAGATGATGTAAATACCAATATCTATATTTAGTATCAGACCACATCTTAGGTTTTTCTTGTGCCATATGTAAAGGTAGATTTGGCAACTTAGCACCATCTCCGTGAGTCAATCCGATAAGACTATTTTTAAATTTATAATACTTTCTGTGCATTGGCTCTGCATCTACACTTACTGCTTTTGTATTTCTATACCAAGCCTTAAGAGCGTGTGCTAAATGAAAGCCACTCATATAGTCGTGATTACTCATTGAGTGTACACAATCAACTGGAGCTATTTGCATCAACATCTCTACTACCTCAACATAAAGCTCTAAAGCCTCTGTAAAGTGTTTATGCCATTTGCCGTCTACATCTTGTGGAGTTCCTTTTGTAGTTGTTTTATGTATGTTGTCTGTGTGCAATATATCATTACCAATACAAAACAATATACGCTCAATGGGATAGCCTTCAGCGTTTCTTAGAATACCCTTGACTCCATCTCTTACTCTATTCTTTGCTATATCTATATTGTATTCTTGACCAGTTTCACTAGCATCGGCATACTTGCCTATGTGTACATCTGCTGGATTTATAATTAGTAGATGTCCATCTTGTCTATTAGGATAATCAATGGACGGATATTTTGGAGCGTAATTAGATATAAGCTCCTCAATAGATAGTAAAAAGTCATCTTTAGTATATACTTTAGGTTTGGCAAATATTGAGAACTTCTGGCTCTTGTACCAATAATGAGAGACAGAGCCTAAATCTATTCCGACTTCATTACATTCATCAGCTAGTAAAGATTGTCTTTTTTTGTCGTTTCTATATTCGTCTATTAATTTCCATTCATCTTCTTTAAGTCTATACCTCTTAAAGTCCTTCATTATCTTTTAATCTTTTCGTAAGACCTACCACCAAAGTAAGCTCCAAAAGCAGTTATGGCTAATAGTTGCCAAAGGTCAATCCAAGAGTCTTTGATTTCTAGGTCAATAAAACTAAAATCAACGAGAGTAAATACAGTAAGAAAAAAAAGCAAAAAAAGTAAGCTAATAGGTCGAACAGACTTGGAAAGCCAGTTCCCTTGCATATCTGCTTCCCATCGTTTTGTAACTTCTTGTTGTATTTTTTCCTCATAATTTAATATGTGTTTTTCTACTTCAGCCTTGACTAGTTCTTTTTCTTCTGCCGATGTGTGTATTTTATCAATAGCATTTCCAACAGAGTCAACTAGCTCTTTAGCTCCAGAGCTGAAAAGTTTTTTTAGTAAAGCCATATAGCGTCATTTTTATCTTTATCAGTATCGCAATGTATAAAGGTCTTAGCAATGCCGATACGAGTAAATCCAGCTTGTATAAGACCATCAACTATCTTTTGTCTAGTGCCACTATCTTTACAAACTATATCAGCAGCACATCCTTTTAAATGGCTTGAGTTTGCACTAGCCTTATAACCTTGCTCTCTTAAATTAACATTGTGTTGAGGTGTTCTAAAGCCAGACGATATCTTAAAAGGTACTTTTGCAATATCTCTTGCTCTATCTAATTTTTTTAAAAAGTCTCTTGTCATATTCTTGCCACTACCTTCAGAGTCTGGAGAGTCAAACTCAGTTAGATTAAAATATTTCAAATTCATTTCTTTCTCTATGTTTTCTACGCTTTTCTTCCAAGTATTAAAATTCATTTTTTTTCTTTTATAAATTCTAATATTATGTCAATCTTACTTTTTATGTATTGCATATCCTTAGCGTTATTCTCGTGATATTTAGAGAATGTTTTTTTTACCTCAACGATACTAAAAAAGAAAAATCTATATAAAGCATATAAACTCCCCAGCAATAATACTACCGACAGTCCGTAACTTTCAATTAACTTTAAAATATCTTCCATTACAATTTGCAGTATTTACAAGAGCCAAGACAAATCTTTTTAAATGTTATGTAGTACAAACAAATACATAATAAAGCCTTCAATTTTTCCATAGTGTTATTTATTTATATTATTTTCCCTGTGAATTATATGGTTTTTTATATTGAGCAGCACCTTTTGTTCTGCTTTTATTTTTAGAGTGTATGCCCTTTCTCTTTTTTTTTGGTTTTGCTAGAAAATTACTTGATATTAATTTAGCCATTTTTTTTACGATTTTTTATTATTTTGTCAGTAGTATAGATTATAGATAAAATCAACAAAACGATTTTCAAAAGCATTTCAACTTGAGTAAAACTGATTGCTAGTGTTGTTATGTTTAGGGTTAGAACGTCAGCACATTCTTTAATTAAATTTTTCATTTTTCTTCTAGTTCTTGTATTTTATCAATAATTAGTTGCAATACCTTAACAACACTCTGATAATCTCCAGACATCATAGCATCTTCAATATCTATTTTTAGTTTTTCTATTTCTTCTTTAATCATAACAATTCTAGTGTTTTAATTACTATTGTGTATGTGATTCTAGCATTACCACCATCATCTGAAACACTATTAAAGGCTGGTATTATAACGTCTCCAGCAGCTAAAGAATGTGACCTTGTTAAATCCTCAGCTTTAACTGCCCTTTGACTATAATTAGAGTCAGGTCCAGCAGAGTTATCGGCAGCAGCATAAGCTCTTAAAGTAAAGTCTTGTGTTGCGTCATCGTTGTATAAAGGAGTACCACAAAATAAACCGACGGCAGTTTGAAAGTTTCCAGTTCGTCTTATTATAGCTCTAAAACCTATTAAGGTGCAATCAAATGGCATAACTATGCCGACTGATTGGATAGCAGTTGAAACATTTGTCAATTGACTTGTACCCACATTAAAACCTTTGTCTGTTGTAACAGTATTCCAAGTGTGGTTAGATATACCAGATGAACTTAGCGTTGTCCATTCTGCTTGTGTAGGTGCTTGACTAGAAAAAACTATGTACTGCAAATTAGAGTGAGTTCTTTCAAACTTCTTTTCTCTATTCATCATCAATACACTTCCAGCAGGTATTATTTGGTCAACTGTTGTTGAAGCAAATTGTAATCTTGTTGAGCCATAATTTACATCAGCGTTTGCAGTAAATTGTTTCAATGCCCCAGTATCGGCACATATTACATTAACAACATCTCCAGACTTAATAATTTTTTCTGTACTTGTTGTTGATGGTATAATGTTAATAAATGTCAATGTCAAGCTAGTAGTATCACTTGATGTAACTCCAAGAGAATCATTTTGTACAAAGTTGTCTAGTGTTGGTGTAAATTCATTGGCAACTGGTATGTTTGAAATTGTACCAGTTGAAGTAGTTTGAGTGTCGGTGCTTAAATTTATTTCATACCATACTCCACTCCATACCTCTTGATTTGCATTATAAGTTACTTGATAAGGAGCATACTCAATATTATCCATTTTGATACCATTGATATAATGATATTGATTGGTCTTGTCAGTTATTTTCAAACTACCATTAAATATTTTTGCTCCTTGCATTTGTCCCTTCAAGACTTGATTTACTTGTAATTGTGTAACCTCAACACCTGTACCAGTTCCAAAGGCTCTCCAAGTCGCATCTGTACCATCGTCAAAAATATTTGCAGAAGCAGGTTCGAATGGCAGATAAGCTTTTGATTCTAATCTTCCAACTGCACCACTTGTTGGACCAGTTCCAAAGAAGCTCTCATCAAGTTCTAATTTTGCTCCATCGTCTATAATTGTTCCTCCTGGAGCATTATTAGCAATGAAAAACTTAGATGAAATAACCTCATTATTTAGTAAATATTTTATGCCTTTATTTTCGTCATTTTCTGGAGCTGAATATATAAGAATTCTAGTTGGGTCAATAGTTGACGTTGTGTTGAGTATTTCTATTTGTGCAGAGCCAGAAGGAAAACCAGCATAGTTATTATAGAAACATTTTGCATAAGCCTCAAAGAATAGTTGTCCACTTTCTGGAAGTTCTGATGTTTGTGCATTTACATTTGGCGATGAAAACCCTGGACTTGATTGCAACAATTCTGGTCCAACAATTTGAGTGACTGGATGTATATTTGTAGTCATCCAACCAGCATTAGAATTATTATTACAAATATGATAGTAAGTAGTTCCAGAATTTCCAACCAGTCTGAATCTTAAAGCTAAATATAATAACACATTGTCATTCACTCCAGTAACATCACTAAAATCAACTACACCATTTCTTATAATTGCAAAATCTCTATTTATTGAAATGCTTGAACCAGTTAAAGCAGCAACAGAACCTAAGTTTATAATAAGTTTATCACTAGAAGCTAAATTAAAACCATAGTTAGTGCCAGTATAATTAACATTATTGAATCTATAACCATTCCAAATCGGAATCTCGTTAGAGCTAAAGTCGTAATCTGTTGAAGTGTCACTATTATTATTATAGCTTATGAATGGCATATCAAAAGGAGTTAAATGAGCATACTGCCCTTTGACTTCTTTAAGTACTGGTAGCATACCAAAATCAGCTCCAAATCTTTTAATAGATGTTCCTGGTCCTACTTCTTTATTTATAGATGAAATACTACCATTGCTACTTGGTATATTAATAGAAGCGTTGTTGCGCCAAGTTCTAAAAAAATTATAATCGGAGGCAGAAGTAGAATCAGTCCATTTATTGTAATTATTTACACTTATAATACGCCATAAACCATCACTAAAGAAACATCTTACACAAAAACTCTTACAAATTGAGTCTAATAAAAAGAAAGTATCTTTATACTTTTTTGTTCCGTCATCTTCATTAACATCAACAAAAGCCATAAAGTTAAACCTACTATACACTAAAGGGTCTACGGAACTAACATATGTCATCCTATCATTACTCCAATTTACAGATGTAAAAGTTAAATCTTCTGTGCTAGATGTAAAATAATTATCGGTCCAAGGAATCTGAAGTCTGAAAGCGTTTTGAAAATATACAAGTAATTCAAACGAGGATGGTGTGGAATATGCAACGCCTTCGTTAAATGGTTTATCTTTTAAAGCTGCTAATCCATCTATTGCAGTTAGTGTTACTCTTTGTGGATAATCAACATCTTTTACATTTGAAACATCATTTAAAATCACACCAGCCCAATATAAATCATAAGTAGAATCATCGGTACTTTTATAAATACCCACATCGAACTGACCATAATCTGCTGATTGGATACTGCTGACTACGGCTCTTTGTGCATCATTTTCTAAAAACATATCAAATTTCACTTCACTAGGTATTAATCCAGTAAATCTATTATCTGTATCTGTTTGATATGTTAAGCTAAAACCATCAGCACCTAAATTAGGAGTGTATTGTGTAGAATCAGACGAATCGTTATCAAATACTTCTATTTTATAAAAAGTACCATTATCTGTTTGAAACTGTAATAAGAATTTTTTGTTTCTTGCCATTAGTATCCTCTTGTTCTATCTCTGTTCTTTCTTGCTCTATCTGAGCTTATTAATATGTCTGAGCCACTTATACGACCAAACACCTCAACACTACCTTGACCTTCTCCTATCATTGATTTAAGTTTATCTAGTGGTGCTATAACCTCTGGATTGCTCATTGATGTTCCTGGTCCTTCTCCAACAAGACCAAGAGTCGCTCCAGTAACCATACCACCTTGTGCAAAGGCTGGGATGGCTTTATCAAATAAAGCACCAACTGCTACACCAGCACCAGCAGCTAAAGCTAAATTCAATGGAAATGGTACAGTGAATAAAATATTTGATATTTGTTTTGCTATTGCTTCTGCTAATGCTGCTTTTATTACTTCTCTAGCTGCATTTGCTGCTGACTTAGCAATATCAGAAAAAGAAGCATCAGCAGCGTCTGACATAGAGCCGAATGTACTTTCAAAAACACTAGCAGTTTCTTTAAGTTTATTTTGTGCTAAATCAAATTCACTAACTACATTATCTCCAAATTCTGGTGTTTCGACCCCTTCTAGTGTTGTTGGTATTGATAAACCATTTGATATTTGTCCAGGCTTTTTTGGCTCTATTCTACCAGGTGCTGCACTCCTTTCTATTGAAATAGTGGTTTTCTTTGGAATTTCTTTTATTGATTCAGTAAGATTATCTACACCATCAGTAGTATCTTTGACCTCTTTTTTAAAGTCCTCAAGCTCTAAGGTGTCTATCAAATCAATATCTAGTCCAGGTATTTTATTGATAGCTTTAATCATTTGATTGATAGCCTCAATAACTCCATTAGCCATCTTTCTAAAGAAGTTTCTAATCTTGACGGCAGTTTCACTTGACGATGTTGCTAGAAAAGCTATACCAGCTACAATACCAGCTATTGCAGTTGCTATTAATCCAATGGGATTAGCTGCCATAACAACTCCTAAAACTCTTATAATCTTTAATAAACCTCCAACGGCAGTAGTTATTTTACCAAGTAAGAAAATAGCTGGACCTAATGCAGCAGCAAAACCAGCAACTTGAACGATTGTCTTTTTTTGTTCATCTGTCAAACCTCTTAAAAATCCAACAAGACTTTT
>VMHT01047886.1_pt1 | contig 10127 bp, 16 predicted proteins | sample 4693611 | NCBI WGS metagenome assembly VMHT01 (sample SAMN12280063, study PRJNA550983) | marine metagenome | isolation source: seawater sampled from same location over 5 years 0.02-0.2 micron viral filtrate | place: USA: collected off the coast of southern California halfway between the port... ...
GCATACCTAGTTTTCCCAGGCCTATGAATCCTATCTTGGTTGCGTAAATTTTATTCATATTAATTTAATTTGTTCCACTGTTCGTATTGCTTTAACAAATTGTAATTATGACTCAGTATTGGAAGCATCTCTTGATATAGAGTCTGGAGGTCTTTGATATCCATTGTACACACACTCTCCAGTATCTTGCAAATTTTTATGATCTTTGTATGATCGTCATCTGTATCGTAGGATTCGTCCCAGAACTTATCAAATGTTTTGAAACCCATTTCTTGTAGATATTTCAAGGATCCCGAATCGCCGTTGATGACAAAAGGACGACAATAGTTAATGCTTCGATAGGTCTTTTCTGTAATGAAAACTAAATCGTCAGGATGGTGTGTTTCATTTACAACATTCATAAAAACATTTTGGAACAAGTGGCTTTCGTCTCTACCGTCCTGATGAAGATTTATAGGACTTTGGTAAGACTCATGCTCTGGTACAACTATCTCGGTAGTGTTGCTATCTATAACCAATGGCAAGATAGATTTGAATTTAGTAAACGACGACGGATCGAAGTGTGTTAGTTTTTTAATATAATCATCTGTTGTCTCAGCACTGCCTTGATATGAAAAGTTTTCATAGTCTGCACAGGAGATTGCTCCGTGCTTTGATAATTCATTTTTGTGTAGGAGATAAGTCATTGCAAATCGATGATGTCTGGGTACGCCTCTAGCCATGCTGAGATACCTGTGTTTGATCTCCGTCAATGGCAAGAATTTATTTGGTAAAACTTTCTGTTGTTCGAGGAAAAAATCAAAGTGTATAAATTTAGATTTGACCCTTGGGTCCTGCACGTGATATTTGTTACAGGTCAACCACACCACGTCTTCTTCCCTTATGTTATGCTTTTCTAGTTGATTGATTACGTTGAAGTATGGACTGTTCCGGAATATCCTGTTGGGTTCACAATTAAATAATTTCCAGTTTTCAGACAACATACACACCAATGGAATCAGTTTCCTATCCTTCAGTTGTTCAAGATGTACGGGATCGATGAGGCTACAGAAATCTACATCCTTGAGGCTGAACGGTTCCCTAAGGAAAAATGGGTAATAACATTTGCCTTTTGATCCAGTCTTCAATGTCACGAACACAGAGTTTGATGCATCCACTGGTTCTTGTAGTGATTGGTACACATTTTTCATTGTCTTGTGATGCAAAACACTGGTGGATAGGGTTTCTAGTTTATCGTGAAAGTTTTTATTGTCTATCAGGCTGAACTTTATGATGGATTCTATCATTATATAAGTATTTAACTTATGCACTGTACCAACCCAAACGACGTGGCCTCTTGGTGGCAAGAACTTCAAAGTAAAGACATAACTGTAACGAGATACACTGATGTGCCCATCGAGGACGTTACCAAATTTGATATTGGGAAAGTCCTTAGAGAAAATTTAGACGAATGGCTTTGCACCGGAGAACATTATACTTTCTGGCATCTGAAACAACTGATGATCGATTTGAAAGACAATGATACCAAAATACCTGTGGTGGCCACAAGATTGGATGGCAACCTGTTTGTTGATCCAGGAGGCAGTAGGCTTACGGTAATGAATCATCTAGGTAAGAAAGTTGTTGATGTGGATGTGATATATCCGACCAAACACTTGGATGAACTAGCATTAGGCGAGGGCGAGCACTTACAAGATTACCAAACACTGTTGGAACCATATGAGAAGATGGGTGTGAAGTATTCAATGGAGATGTGCTTTGATGAAGAATGTGTAACTTGCAGGGACAATGACGTGACACACAATGGAGCATACAGATATTCTGTGACCTGGGATCGTGCTTGGTTCTATGGTGAAAATTATAAGGAATGGTACGAAAAAAACAAAGACACAGAAGTAGAAAACAAAATGGATTGGTATAAGATATGAATATAGCACTCAAGGTAGTCGAAGACCAAATCTACAACGAGCACGAATTGATACAATCTATCACAGGTGCTTTTGAAGGCACATTAGAAATTTTGATACACGAAGGTCCAGACCTCTCCGTGATAAAACTTTTTGGCAAGAGTTTTGTGCAGTCATTACACACGCTCACAGATAATCTGGCGATCGACAAACAAAGAATTAAGATTATCACATATAACCTAGTACAGGATTGTTCTGTGTGGCCCAACATTGAGATACGACATCCAACTGAATACTTCACTGCCGCTGATAGATTCGAAGTGCCTATACACAAAGACATTCAAAAACATTTTGGGGTGTTCGTGGGCACCAGCAGATGGCATAGATTATACATCGCCAGCATGATGCACGGTCTACACAAGGACAAGACTTTACTGTCTTTCTGGCAACATCATTTAAACAACGACTTACCAGCCAATCTACGAATGGATGAAGTTATGATGAAGGATGCTAACGAATCCCTGCGTGGACACATGTTTGATTTCGTAAAACATCTACCTTTACATCTAAACAAAGAAGATGTAAAAATTAATGACAACAAAGGAGCAGACATCTCTAGGGGAGATTGGGAGACCCCATACGAGATACTGCCGTACTATGACAAGATCTTCCTTGATATCATTTGTGAGACATGGCACGAAGGACAGTGTTTCTTGCCTAATGAGAAGACTGGTCGGCCAATAATATCCAAGACGCCTTTCATTGCATATGCAGGAAAAGGCTTCCTAGGTAATCTAAAGAAAATAGGGTTCAAGACCTTTGACCGATGGTGGTCTGAAGAGTATGATGATCACGAAGGGGTGCAACGGATACAGAGAATGCTTAAGATAATAGAGCAAATTGCAACAGCACCAATCGATAAGTTGAATGAAGTGCAAAAAGAGATGGAGCCTGTGCTTGAACACAATTACAATTTGATAAAGGCATTGACACCTGAGTCGATGCTCCAAAAGTTAAAATGACAGACTTCATAGGACAGACTTTCCCAAGTGATTGGCTTTGGTCAAAATACGAAAACCAATGCATCAACTCAATCAAGCAACAGATAGATATAAAGTTTGCTGGCCAGAGCAACCTGCTTGTCAATCTTACGTGGTTTGGTCCACAGTTTGATTATCCTGGTAACGCCTATGAACAATTTTTGAAATACACGAACAGCGTTGATAACCTGTTTTTATTATCAACAGTTGATCCTTCTATGTTACAAGATTCACAAATACAAACCATGCTAGATCACTTAGGCAATCCAAAATTGCACAAACTAGGAAACTTCAACGGACAATACCAATTCAATTTTTTTGCACCTGTGTTGGCCAAACATTTTATGAAGTACGAACACAAAGACATTATGTTGAAAGATCCGAAATGGAAGTACATCTGTTACAATCGGAAACCGAGACAGCACAGAGTTGACCTAGTAAAGAAAATATTAGCAAAGGGATTGGATGCACACGGACTTATTACTTTAGGGAGGCCTGACAGAACTTATGACCATGACCCAGAGAATGAACTATACCTTACCTTAGGAGAACAAGACGAAGATTATGTTCAATACGGACACTGGTTCACTGACGATGACAAGGATGACGATGTAGGCATACCGCACGATGTTCTCAGTCTGCACAACATAGAGTATTGGCAAGGGCACTTACTACACATCATAGGAGCAACAGAATTCAGTGCTGATGTTGATCTGTTTGTTTCAGAGACACAGTTCAAGCCAATGTTAGGATTAAGGCCGTTTATTATCAATGGCAATCCGTTGACATACCAGTGGTTAGAACAGCAAGGTTTCAGGACCTTCAATAAGTATTTCCCAGACATTGACTTTCTAAATATCGATAGAGTACATGAATCTATAATAGATGCACTGTTACAGATCAAAGATATGACATCTGAACAATTGAAGGGTATGTATGAGGATATGATGCCGGACCTTTTACACAATCAGAAACACTTTTTTACTTTCGCTGAACAGCAACAAGGCAGGATAGACAACCTATTTTAGCATCTCGGAGAGATCGGGATAGTATGATTTTGCGTCGTCCATAGAATCTGCATTGGTGGAGCCATTCTTGGCAAGTTCGTCCATTAATATGATTCCCCTAGCACAGTCTTCCACACAAAGATTGTAATGGTATCCTGTTTCAAATGATTGTTGCTTGTCCCATGGCACGTTTTTGAGATCCCTGCCATCGTATCTTGCTTTCTGAAACCACTCGTGTGCTTCCTTGTTGTCGGTCATAATCGCTCCACCTCGTAGTATCTTAAGAACTTTTCTATTGCCAAAACTCACACAACTGAAACTGCCTGGTATATAGCAATCCTTCGTGAATCTGATAGCCATGTCTATTACATCGGTTGGTTCAAAGCGGTAATAACCTTGCCAATTTTGATCCTGCAAATCATAACCTATGTTGATTTTGTTCAACATCATGGGAACACTCAGATAGGTGTAGGCGGGTAATGAAACCTTATCAATCTTTCCTTTCGCTTGTAGGTATCTGAAACTTAATTCAAGTGCGTGAGTGCAACAGTCTGTGACTGTGACATAGGGTGCACCTGTGTACTTTGAGATCTTCTTCTCGAAAATTTTTATGATGTCAAACAGGTCGTCCCACTTGTAACCGAGGTCTCTGAGATGATTTATGTCTTGTCTTTCTATGTCGTACGTCATTCTTGCTCTGGCACGTCATATGGTTGTTTATTTTTCTCATCATACCAATACAAACTTCTGTGCGGATTCTTATCCAGTTTGTAGTTAGACATCTCACTGACATAGTAGAACATCCTGAAGCCGTCTCTGTAGATATTTTCTGGGCACTGTAAAGGTTCTGGATGTCCGTGAAACCCAAACTTGTGATGACGGAATATCACTGCCTTGCCGGCCTCCGGAAAGTAACGTGTCTTGCATTCTTTCCTTTCGAAGTCCCAGAATTGGAGATCTCCATTCCACTCTGGTTGCCAGTTTTCATTCAGGTAAATGTTTATAGAAAGCATTCTGTATAACTTCAAAGTATTGTTGAAGTTGAAATCACTGTGTAGTTTTAGGCTGTCACCACGTGAGCATCTCATATACCCTGCTCCAATCATGTGCGGGTCAGGTATTAGATCATGGTGTCCTGTGACCTCTCCAAGCCATACCAGGAATCTCCTAGAGCTCATGATGTTTCTCACTTCATTGGCCACTGGTAGGTTTTCCACGTCTTGTCTCTCTATCATGTGACTGCCATTCCTAGTAAATTCACGTGTCCATTCTAAGTTGTTGCACTCCTGTTTCATTGCTGATATAGTTTCTTGAGGGAGGAAATTGTCCAATGCTACGTTTGGATATGGCGGTGTCTTCACGTAATCTATATTGATGTTGGTTGTGTCTGAGAATTTGGTAATAATATGATCTATGTTTTTCATAAAAATAAAATGATTAATCTGCACAGATAATTATCACTACATGAAGTCGATAGGATTCTTTGGAGACAGTTTCTGTGCCAGCAACCAACCAGAGAGTTGGTGCAATATCCTACAGGAAAAACTTGGTGCAGATAGGATAAGATGGTTTGGTGAGCCTGGACGAAGCATATGGAGTGTGTTCTTTCATTACAACAAATTGATAGAGCAGAACGCTGTGCCAGACATATCCGTGTTCTGCTGGACTGAACCCTACAGACTTTACCATCCTAAACATATATTGAGTGCCAACACAGAACCATTGGAAGATGTTGATCCCAAGATGTATGAAGCACTAGACCAATACTGGATCCACTTACACAACTATGACAAGGACGAGATGGCCTATGAGTATGCGTTGAAACATTATGATCAGCATGTGCTGTCAAAGGTCAAGAGTGAGATCGTGCAGATGTGGAGTTTCCGACCGTTTGAAACTGCAGGCAAGGACGCAGGAATTCAACTGCATACAGGAACCTTCATTGACGAAAGTATCTATGCCTTCAGTGGAGGCAAGACAGACTGGGGCAAGGGCGAGATCAATCACATGAACGTTGAACAGAACAAGCAATGGGCTGATAGGGTGTATGGCTCGCTATTGGCTCGCTATTAGGTCTTGGGTAAAAAATATTATTTTGAATAGTCTGGTGTTGGGCCACCGTATTTGTTGCCTTTGATCCTCTTGCCACTGACTTTGGTTGTCTTCCCACCTATCTTCTCTTTACGATTGCCGGTACGTTTCCTTTTGCCCTGTGACTTGCATGACGATATCCAAGACGCTGGTAGATCCTTTGCAGGCCTGCTACAAGCACTGGCCGGTGCTGGTCCTATGTTCTCTGCGGTGTTGTATATTTCAAATATCTTCATTACAACTGTATTTAACACATACATCCATGTCAAGTTGATCTTGTGCAGAATGTAGCACCCGTAACAAAATGTTATCAGTTCATTAGTTTAAGCATCAGTATAAGCATTAGCATAAGGATTAGTAAGGTTTAGTCTGTAAGGTGTAAGGTCTATAAATACTGCTATGAAGATAACTGAAGTGATCATAGCACCAAAAGAATCAAAAGATACTATATCTAGCGATACTATATCTAGTGCCATCAAAGGCGACCAGACACAAGATCAAGTGCCACAGGATATAGTGTCAGAGAATATATCGGCACTGGAGGTTGACAGCATCGAGGAACACCCAGACCATTCCGCCATCGCTGAGGGCGTGAGCCAGATCCTGAGGCGTACCAAAGGCAGTAGACCCAAGCAAGGTTTCAGATGCTCATCTGGTCCTAGGAAAGGTCGTATCGTGGCCAAACCCAGTACCTGTTTCCAGAAGACAGACCCCAAGAAGTCTGCCAAGATCAGGAAGAAGCGTCAGGCCAAGGCCGGCATAGCAGGAAAGAAACTGGCTCAGACCAAAAGGTCAGGAGCAGGCTCTTTGAGATTGAAGGGTGCTCAGATCAAAAAGGCCAAGAACAAGGGCAAGTCAGTGGCCAAGAGAGCAGGTGCCAGAGCACCCATCAAGTCTAGGATTGTAAAGTCTAAAAAATAATATGAGTTATATAGAATGGGTCAAGAGGCAGATTAGGCTTTTGAAACTTTCAAATGTTATAAGATTTCCCATCGAGAAAAGGTTAGAACAGATAGAAAAGGATAAGTCTAGACCTTCATAGAGTCACGAGACTCTTCAATCCAGTTTCTATGACTCTTCGGTCCAGGATGTATCATGTCTCTGGCTAGATCAACCTTTTCAAAAAATGGTAGGACATTATCAGGTACCTGACTTGATTCGAGATAATCATAGGTCTCCTCGTCCCAAGATGACAGATAGAAAGGCCTGCCTGATTTTTTACAAACTTCGATGATCATCCTTATGATGGTGCGAGAGTATTCTTCACAATGGCCATCCACCAAGAATTTGAAATTCCTATTATACAGTTTCTTCCATCTGTCCAGATCGTCCTTGGATAACTGTCTATTGAATGTTTTCCACGCCCAATGCTTGAAGGACATATTTGCCCATTCACTTTGTAATGTGGAAGGCACCCGAGTGACGGCACCGCTTGGTAGGGTGAATCTTGTCAGTTTCCTTGTGAGGTTTGGCAAGAGTATCACTGTGGTATCCCAATTGAATTTTTTCAAGGCATTGACCAGATTCAGATAGATACCGTCTATTCCTAGGCCGCCCAAAGACAGATTCAACGGATCCCCCGTTAGCAACATTGGCCAGGCATCCTTGGGTATCAAGGCACTACCACGGGTCACCGAACAGCCGAAACAACCAAATTCATAGTTCTTGTCCTGCTCATGGGGAGGATGCGGCATATTTTCATAGACTTTTTTCTTCATCTGTTGATCCAACAACCATGGCTCGGCAGTCTCTATGTCGCGGCCAAACACGCCTTCGAAGGTGGTGTTTTCAAAGTGACAGACCAACCTGTTATCAAATACGAAATCATTCCTTTTGAAACTGTAATAGTATGGACACCAGAAGAACTTCTTCATATTCTCCTTCACGGTCAACTTCAGTTCACCATTGAGGTGTATTTCAGATACCTTGTCCAGGCTGTGATCATCAACATACTGGTTATTGATCACATCAAACGACAGGAAGTCCTGGATTTCTTCCTGGTCCAAGTCTATGGAATTGATACAAAATGAATCTATCTCTAATTTTGATTCCGTCCCAACTTGGAAATTTTGGACAGACAGTATTGGACTCTGTTTTATTGAATCATCAGAAGGAGATATGTCGAATTCCTTTTCAATCGACAATGTTTCTCCGTGGACTATGTCAAAGGTTTTACCATTGCAAGATATCTTAACCGGAGATTCCTGTGTTGAAATACATTTCAGTCGAAAGTTTATCTTCATCTGAAATACTTATTGACTCTAAATGGAGACGGAATTAATCTTCGACGTCTATACCATCTGATTTCAAGGCTTCTACGACAATGTCTCTTGGTGAGTATGTCCACACCGTGAATCCAGCCGAGTTCATCTCATCTCCGTCCACTACTCCTTCAATGCCCTGTCGCTTAAGAGCAGAATGAATGCTAGGAACGATGCTTCTATCCTCGTCTAGATCCCAATCGCCTATGTCGGCAACTTGGAAATGATGTTTATGGGTTTCGGTTATCATTTTTTTGTTCTCCTATTTCTAAAATTGCGTCTTTAATTATCTGGTTGGTTTCTTCTTTGACCTGCTCCTTCGACAAATTGTCAATCTTGTTTGCCATAATTATTCCTCTGGTCAAGTTCTGTCCTGTGGCGTTATCGGCCATAAAGACATTCATAGCCAAACCCACTAGAGTTTCAATTATCATCTCATTATCCACGGTCCAAACAATATCAGTATCAACATCGCTGGCACCACTATGGTCATCGGCCAGAAATGTAATAGTTCTAATATCGCTTTTTTAGTTTTTCTTTTCATCTAAATTTACTTTCTAGGTGTGATAGATGCCCCTGGCACCACTCTTCGATCTCCATCTTCGCGGGTATAATCTCTGACTCCCTATATCCGAACCCTAGGCAGATGCTATGGAATCTCTCTCCAAACTTCTTCGGTCCCATCAATGCGTCATCACCATCCTGGGTGTATCCATCTAGGTAGTCGCCCTTGGTGTAGGCATCCGTCATATCGTCGACTATGTCTTCGATTGATTTTACTTGTAATCCTTCAATCATTATCTAACAATACCTTTCTGCATTATTTCGTGATGATCCAATGCGTCTGCGAACTTTGTAGGTTCTCCCGGCACCTTGTCCGTGATGTCGTAGTTGTGGATTTCTAATACCTTCTTCATATTCTCCACAGCCTCTAATCTGTTTGTTCTTGTTGGAAAACTTGAATCCGATAGGTCCAACTTGATCTTGTTGAATAGGTCCATCAACTGGTCTACTTCTTTTTTGTTTAAGTGTTCTGCCATTATATTTCCTCCCTTTGGTTAATGATTACCGCAAGTGCCTTCTTCAATGCCTCTGACGAGGACTGATATGAGATCTTCAGCACCTGCAACCTTGTAATCATAATTCATTTTAGCACGGATACCTATACCGTCAACCGGGTGATATTATATAATATAAAGCCGACTATCCCTAGTGCCACTCAGTGAGACCTACTACTAGATATAGTCTTTGGCAAAAAACACCCCATTCTATGCCATTTATACAGGAGGTTGACGTATTACCAATCCATTATATACTGAAACTATATTAACCAAATAAGGAGTTGAAAAAATGTATATGAAGTTGAACAAGTTGATCCAAGACGTCGGTGTGTTGAACAACGATGAATTGAACAAAGTTGTAGAGGCGGTGAAGTGGAGAAGAAATCAATTACACTTCCAAGATGCTCATAATTTGAAATTCAGAGATAGAGTATCGTTCCAAGGCAGACACGGTAGAACAGAAACTGGTACCGTTGAAAAAGTTAAGATCAAATATGTGTTGGTAAGAACAGACGCAGGTCAGAGATGGAATGTTCCTGGTTCTCACTTAACATTGATCAAGGAGGCAGTTGATGCCTAATTGGTGCGATAATCAAATCACTATCACAGGGCCAAACGCTGTGATAGACAAGATAGAGAAGATTGTAAAAGAAGAAAAGGATGGTAATGGACTTGTTAATTGTATGAGTCCGATGCCCAAAGAACTAGACGGAACAATGGCACCCAGTTCAGCATCACACAAGCCACAGCCGATGATAGA